>Ga0207791_1000121_pt1 | contig 22127 bp, 10 predicted proteins | sample HigsolmetaGSP16D_FD_184844 | JGI IMG/M metagenome (GOLD analysis project Ga0207791, IMG submission 184844) | High solid enriched microbial communities from the Joint BioEnergy Institute, USA - SP1-6-D (SPAdes) | ecosystem: Engineered > Bioreactor > SSF (Solid state fermentation) > Aerobic >...
GCAACCGCAGTGAAGGCATGGTAACTGCCGATGCCGAATGTCCTGGCCGTGCCCGCCTGGTCGCTGCGAAGTGGTGTTGCTGACGGTTTTCAGGCAAAGCGCGCAACTTCATCAAAGCTCAGGCGTGGCGAACGCGGGAACAGCGCTGCCGAGTCGCCATAGCCGAGATTGATCAGGAAGTTGGACTTGATTGGCGTGCCGGCGAAGAATGCAGCGTCCACCTTGGCATTGTCGAAGCCGGACATCGGGCCGGCATCCAGTCCCAACGCACGTGCGGCCAGGATCAGGTAGGCGCCCTGTAGCGATCCATTGCGCAACGCCGATTCGGCTCGGCCTTTGCGCGGGCCTTCGAACCAGCTCCTGGCATCATCATGCGGAAACAGGTACGGCAGCTTTTCGTGGAAGTCTTCGTCGTGCGCCACGATCACCGTCACGGGTGCAGCGAGGGTTTTGGCGACATTGCCCTCGGATAGGGCGGGCTTGAGCTTGGCCTTGCCGTCGGCGCTGGTCACAAACACAAAGCGTGCCGGAGAACTGTTGGCTGAGGTAGGGGCCCACTTCACCAACTCATACAGCTCACGCAGCACCTGCTGGCTGACCGGCCTGTCGGCAAACGCGTTGTGCGTGCGGGCGGTGCGGAACAGTTGATCCAGGGCGGCGTTGAGCGAGTCGGGCATGGGCATTCCTGAAGTAAGAGCAGTTGAGACAGCTAGGCTGCGGCATCGGTGCCAACGTGAAGACACGCAGTGTAGAGTGCGGCCATTGCTGCCACACGCGTTCAATCTGAAACAAATCTATGTCGGATCTGAAACGATGGTGCTGACCTGGGCGCTGAGCGACGGCCGCGCCGGCAATGCGCGTCAGGCCGAGGCGCTGGCGCATGCACTCCACCCCGACGCCTTCCAGGCCATGCATCTGCAGGCCAACGCACCGTGGCGCTGGGCGGCACCGCGGCGGCTGCCCGGTGCGCAACAGGCATTTGGCGCAGCGTTTGCCAGGCACCTGCAACAGCCCCCAGCGCTAGCGATCGGTTGTGGCCGGCAGGCCGCGCTGGCCACTCGGCTGCTGCGTGCCCGTGGCAGCCGCAGTGTGCAGATCCTGGACCCACGGCTGGACCGGCGTCACTGGGATCTGCTCGTGGTACCCGAGCACGACGCACTGCGCGGCAGCAACGTGCTCCCCTTGCTTGGCAGCCTGCACCCTGTAGACGACGCGTGGTTGGCGCATGGGCGGGCGGCCTTCCCACAGGCCAGTGGCTTGCCAGGGCCGCGGTTGACCTTGCTGATCGGCGGCCCTACCGCGCAGGTGTCATGGACGCCACAAACGCTGGCGGCGCTGTGCACCTGCTTACGCGCGCAACTGCGCACGCTGGGCGGCAGCCTGTTGGTCACGACCTCCCGCCGTACGCCGGGCAACGTGATCGCAGCGCTGCGCACGGCCTGCACCGGCCTGCCGTCCCTGCTGTGGTGCGACGAGCGCGATGGGCCGAACCCCTACGCTGGCCTGCTCGGCTGGGCCGATGCCATCGTGGCTACCGCCGACTCGATCAACCTGCTTTCCGAAGCCTGCGCCACCCGTGTGCCGGTGGCTGCCGCATTTGCCGAACAGGCACGCGGGCGCGTCGGCAGGTACTTGAAGACATTGCGACAACGCCAGCGCCTTCACCCAGTCGATGCAGTTCTCGGGGATGCCGTCGATATCGTGCCAGTGCGTGAAACCGAACGTATCGCCACGCAGGTACGTGCGCGCCTGCTGCAGTGATCCAAGGCCCAGCAGCGGGGCAAGGAGGCGAGGGCGATGCGCATGAGAGCGAGGATGAAAACGCGATGAATAACGCACGCCCGGCGTTGGGCAATGGCAGCCAAGCCTGGGGGGCGCGCTTGCCATCCACTGCACCCGGACAACGCATCTGATCGACCGGGGCGTGATGGCCGTTACATCGGCGTCGTGTCACGACGCCGATGCCGCCAATCGTGCTGCGTTACGGATTACTGGGAGAACGCGGAATACCTGCCGGCGCTGCGTCCAGCGCGCCAATCATCAAGCGCACGATTGGGGTTCCCAAGCCGGTGGTGTAGTTGTACTTGCCCGCGATCGGCACTTCGTTACTGACCACACCGTTATTCCCAGGGATGCCGCGGTGATAAGCCTGCGGTTCATTGGCGGCCAGGCGATACAGATAATCGTTGAGATTGCCTTGCCTACCCTGCTTTTCCACCAGCAAAGCGGCCACGCTGGCGAACTCGGGGGCCGCGACACTGGTGCCGATTGCCGCTTGGGCCTCTCCGCGGAAAAAGATAATGGCCCCAGTTTGGTCATCCCCGCATGTTTTAGCACCCACCGGGCAAGAGCCCACCAGCATGCCGACATCGGGCACGCTCCGCATCGAGGTTCGCGTGCCACCCAGCGCACCCAACTGATACGCAGGGCGCTGGAACAGCGTGCTGACGCCACCACCCGCACCAAAATAGCCACCGGAAAGCGATGCACCGGCTCCATATGGGTCCGAAGGCTCCATCGGATCGGCGTACGCGCTCTCGCTAAGGTAGTTCGAATTCAGGCTCCCCTTTTTGTAATCGGTGCGCAGGTTGCCACCACCGACTGCGGTCACGTGTGCACTGGCAGCCGGGAAATGAACACCGACCAGGAACTTACCGTCTTTTTGATCATTCCAATAATGCGTGTCTGGACAGTCCATGCCGGCACGATCACCGCTGGAAGAGACGAAGGTGATGCCTTGTGCATTGCCTTGCTTGAAGATCGCGTCGTACTGGTGCAACACTGATTTTCGGTCGGCACCATTGTTATAGACGGAGGTATACAACAGCTCGCACCCTCCGAAAGAGGAGCTGACCACGTCCGCTTCGTTATCCTGCACGATCTGCCGGTAACCAGCCAGGATCGAAGACTCACTGAGGTCGGGAATCACATACAGGATCACGTGCGCGCCGGGAGCGCCACCAAGCGCCATCTGGACATCGAGTGCCGCCTCGCTTGCCACAGCGTCGTTGTCGTACTGCAGCCCAGGCTTGGCGCCAGCAACATAGCGGCGTGCGTACAGCTTCGGATTGGCGTGGTTGCCGGCATAGCGGCTGAAATGTTCGTGCTCGAACATTGCATTGATATCCGAATCCAGCACATCGCTAGCCATCAGGATGGCAATCGTGCTGCCGGTGCCGTCCAAACGGCGCTGCTTCCCCGGCAGGCCAATCATCGTCTGGTAGGAGGGATAGCCGTAGGCTTGCTTGAGGTCGTTGTACCAATACGCCGTCAGCCTTTCGTCATAGCGATTATCGGGATTGATCGCCACCCTCTTGGCCGTTACTTGCATCGGTGATGGGCCGCGACTCAGACCGGTCACGGTCGCACCGCTATCGCGCAGTACAGCTGGCAACTGCAACGGAGCGGCGGCCGCCAGACGCGCCTGCTGACCAGCCCTCACATCGGCAACCAGCGGCGCGGCGAACAACCGTTCCACGCTGTCAGGATTCGCACTGACATGCAGGGTCCCACCCTGCTGGACCACATGCATGTGCTCCGCTTCCAGGGCAGCGCGCACCTGCGCGAGCTGCGTCGGTGCCGGGCCGAAGCGATGCTGGAAATCGGCAGCCGACAACCACTTGTGATACTGCGGCGACAATGGATCCTGGATCTGCGCGAGCAATGCATCCAGACCCGCCTGGTCGCGCAAGGGCAGATGCACGTCGAAGGTCACTGGCGACGCACGCAAGCTGGCCGTCATCGCGTCGATGTGAGCGGGGGGGACGGTCGTGGCGGCAGTGGCGCTGCCGAGAACCAACAGCGAAGCAGACAATGCGGCAGCCAGCAGCGACCGACAGCCAATGCGATCAAGCATGGGAATCTCTCCAGGGCAGAACAAATGGACGATGCCGAACCGGCATCACAACGAAATGGACGAACGCGCGACTATCGACGTTGCGCGGCCATCCAGGAACAGCGGCCGTAACCGAGTGCGACGGTGCGTCATGCATGGCGCAATCTGCTGCACCGGCAAAGCGATTGCCTCGCCGGTACAGCGACACTGCCTGTTACGGATTACTGGGAGAACGCGGAATGCCCGCAGGGGCTGCGTCCAGCGCACCAATCATCAAGCGCACGATTGGGGTTCCCAAGCCGGTGGTGTAGTTGTACTTGCCCGCGATGGGCACTTCGTTACTGACCACACCGTTATTACCGGGGATGCCGCGGTGGTAAGCCTGCGGTTCATTGGCGGCCAGGCGATACAGATAATCGTTGAGATTGCCTTGCCGACCCTGCTTCTGTACCAGCAAAGCGGCCACACTGGCAAACTCCGGCGCCGCCACACTGGTGCCGATCATCTTGTTGATAGCACCGGCAAAGTAGATGGACACCGAACTGGTGCCCTGCTGACACGCAGGCACAGCGTTCGACGGGCAACCGCCGACAAGCATGCCGACATCCGGCAGCGCGCGCATCGAGGTGCGGGTGCCGCCCAGTGCGCGCAACTGATACGCCGGCCGCTGGAACAGCGTGCTGACGCCGCCGCCGGCACCGAAGTAACCACCGCTCAGCAGTGCACCGACGCCATAGGTATCTTCCGCTTGCAACGGGTAGGCAAAGGCGCTTTCGCTGACATAGCCTGCATCCAGGCTACGCTTTTTGTAGGCAGTGAGCAGGTTGCCACCACCAACCGCGGTCACGTGCGCATCGGCAGCGGGCCATTCCACGCTGGGGATGTAATGGCCATCCTTACCATCTACCAGGTACTGCGTGTCTGCGCATTCCAGCCCGGCATTGTCGCCGCTGGCAGTGACGAAGGTAATACCCTGCGCGTTGCCTTGCTTGAAGATCGCATCGAACAAGCCAAGGATGGAGGTGTCATCTCTACCGGGGTGATAGGCTGCGGTGAAGTATTGCTCGCAGAGTCCAAACGAGGAGCTGACCACGTCCGCCTCATTGTCCTGCACGATCTGTCGGTAGCCGGCCAGCATGGAATTGATGCTGAAATCGGGAATCACATACAGCAGTACATGCGCGCCGGGTGCGCCGCCAAGCGCCATGTCCACATCGAGCGTCGCCTCGCGCGCTGCAGCTTCATTGCCATCCTGAAGCCCGGGCTTGGCACCGGCCACATAGCGGCGTGCGTACAGTGTCGGATTGGCATGGTTGCCGGCATACCGGCTGAAGTGCTCGTGGTCGAACATCGTCGCGATATCCGAATCCAGCACATCGCTGGTGATCAGAATGGCGATCGTGCTACCGCTACCATCGAGCCGCTGTTGCTGCCCTGGCGCACCGATCATCGTCTGGTAAGACGGATAACCATAGGCCTGCTTGAGATCGTTGTACCAATAACTGGTCGTGCCGTTGCCATAGCGGTTGTCGGGATCACTGGTCACCAGTCGCGAGTTCAGGTGCGCTTGTGGCAGGCCACGGGTCAAGCCGGTGACCGTTGCGCCGCTGGCACGCAACGCGACCGGCAGCTGTAGCGGAGCGGTGGCGGCAAGGCGTGCCTGCCGACCAGCCTTCAGATCGGCGACCAGCGGCGTGGCGAACAGGCGTTCTACGTTGTCGGCATTGGCGCTGACGTGCAAGCTCGCTCCTTGCTGGACCACGTGCATGTGCTCGGCCTGCAGTGCGGCACGCACCTGCGCAAGCTGCGCCGGCGCCGGGCCGAAGCGACGCTGGAAGTCGGCCGCCGACAACCACTTGTGATACTGCGGTGACAACGGATCCTGGATCTGCGCAAGCAATGCGTCCAGACCCGCCTGGTCGCGCAATGGCAGATGCACGTCGAAGGACACCGGCGCCGCACGCAAGCTGGCCGTCACCGCGTCGATGTGAGCGGCGGGGACGGTCGTGGCGGCAGTGGCGCTGCCGAGAACCAACAGCGAAGCGGACAATGCGCCAGCCAGCAGCGGCCGACAGCGGATGCGATCAAGCATGGACTCTCTCCGAAGGTAGAGCGAATTGGCGAGGCCGGATGGCATCGCAGTGAAGCGGTATACGAACGGTCGCAGACCAACGTTGCGAGATCACAGCGATATGAAGCGGGACGCAGTGCCGGGTGAGACAGATGGCCGCGTTGGCCATGGCGCCTGCGCCACAGCCCTGCCGCGCCGCAACGAGAACAGATATCTGCCCATGCACCATCACGACGCGGTGCATGTTGCTGCTATCGCATCGGCATCTCGCAGAGCTTGCAAAGGCTGAAGTCCTGGATAGTGAGCGCCGCATGAACCAGGACGATACGTGCGAATTTCGTTGTTGAAATGCGAGCAGGCGAGGTTGTGTCGCCAGCAGCGAGGTGTGCGGACTTTCTGCCACGGAGAACGTGCACTGACAGATTGCCGCGCATGAATGTCTTGATGATGACACGCTGTCGCCGCACACCTGCATCCGAGATTGACAGTATGTCGCTCATGCGAGACCAGATATCTTTTCTACCTGCATCGCATGCAGGCAAGGCGATCGATATGCATGACGGAAATCGGCAGCCGATACCGAGACCATATGACATCAACGAGACTTGCCATCTTTTCTACAAATGCGCGCAGCCGCCAACCATGCACATGCAAAGTTCGATCGACGCGGCGATGCGTACACCCGCACAAGCGACAGCCGTGTACGCGCGAGGTTGACTGATGCCGATGCACACTGGCGGTACTGACGCACGATGACTGCCTGGCTCTGCGCACTGCAAGCGCTATCGACGTTGTCAGGCGCCTTTTGCTGGCGGAAATCGTAATTGCTGCGCGTCCGCAAGCGCCGCCACACGCTGACAAGCATCCCGAATCGCAGGCGTGCAAGCCACCAGCCGTGGCCGGCGGTCAAGCGTGCAATGCAGGCCCGCTTCCACCAATGTGGCATGGGCGTGGTGCAGCGCCGCCACGCTATCAGCTGGTAACCAACGTACCTTCACCAACGCATCGATCAACGCGGGCGTCGCGCAGGCCAGCAGCAGGTCGGGGTGCTGCGCAGCTTGGCCGAGTACGCCAGCCTGCAGGATGAATTCCAGATCCACCAGACCACCGGCGCCTTGCTTGAGATCGAGCCGGAACGCATCGCTGCGATCAAGTTCGCCGCGCATGCGGGTGCGCATCTTGCCCACGTCGGCATGCAGCACGGCAAGGTCGCGCACGCGAGCCAGCGTGTCGCGACGCACTTGGGCAAACGCATCGCAAAGAGTGACATTCCCGGCAACCGCGCGCGCGCGCACCAATGCTTGATGCTCCCAGGTCCAGGCGCGTTCGCGCTGGTACTCGCGATAGCTGGCAAGCGACGACACCAGCGCACCTTTGCCGCCATCCGGGCGCAGCCGCACATCGATATCGTAGAGGCGACCGGCGCCGGTTTCGGTAGACAGCAACGCCATCACTTTCTGCGCAAGCCGCGCGAACCAGCGCCCGGCTTCCAGCGGACGCTTGCCGTCGGAGGCATCCAGCGCGTGCGGATGATCGTAAAGAAACACCAGATCCAGATCCGATCCGAATCCCAGCTCCAGCCCGCCCAGGCTGCCGTAACCGATGATGGCAAAGCTGCCGCCAGGCACCTGCCCGTGCGCTGCTACCAATTCGCTGCGTGCCAGCTGCAACACGGTCTGCACCACGGCCTCGGCAAGCCAAGCCAGTTGCCGTGCGCTCTCCACCGCCTGCTGGCGGTCGTCCAGCGTGGCCAGCGCAATACGAAAGCTCAACGCAAGCCGGCGTTCATTGAGCTCACGCAGCGCCGCTTCGGTATCGTTGATGCGCAAGATGTCGACGCAGGCCGCGTGCAGTGCCGCGCGATCCGGCAGCGGGCCACTGATGCGGGTGTCGAGCAATTCGTCCAGCAACAATGGATACGCCGCCAGCTGCTCGGCCAGCAGCGCACTGCGCGAGAGCACGTCGACCAGGCGCGCAAGCGCGCTTGGTTGCTCGTCGAGCAGGGCCAGATAGCTGGTGCGGCGCAACGTGGCCTGCAGCAGACCCAGCATGCGGCGCACCGCCGCATCCGGCTGGCTGGCGCGGGTTGCTGCATGCAGCAGTGCCGGCATGACCCGATCCAGCCGCGCTCGCGCGCTATCGGACAGCGCGCGCACGCCAGAGGAGTGTGCAAATTCGGCCAGCGCCTGATGCGCGCCGCCGGGATCGTTCAGACCAATCACTGCTAATGGCGTTGCATCGCCCTGCGGCAGTGCGCGCCAGTACTCGGCAAGGGTGTCTGGAGCAGCGCAACGTAGGCGTGGGGCCAGAAGCTCGGCGAATTCGGCAGCAACACGCGAGCGCTGCGGCGCCAGCGCGTCCAGCAATGCCGACCAATCCGCGTAGCCCAGGCCCAGCGCAATACGTTCGCGGTCCAGCGGTGCCAGCGGCAGTGCATGGGTCTGCGCGTCACGCAACATCTGCAGGCGATTTTCCAGACGGCGTAGAAAACGATACGCGATGGTCAGCGCCTGGCCATTCTCCTGATCGATCTGACCTGCGGCCACCAGCGCCTGCAGTGCAGGCAGCAGACCGCGCTCGCGCAGACTCGGCTCGCGTCCGCCGCGAATCAGTTGCAGCGATTGCGCCAGAAACTCGATTTCGCGAATCCCACCGGGTCCACGCTTGATGTCATCCAGACGGTCGTGACGCGCCACTTCCGCGGTGATGGCCGCCTTCATCTCGCGCAGGCCGTCCAGCGCAGTGAAATCCAGATAACGCCGGTAGATAAATGGCCGCAGCGTTTCCAGCCAGGCTTCGCCGGCCTCGATATCGCCGGCTACCGCGCGTGCCTTGAGCCAGGCATACCGCTCCCAATCGCGTCCTTCGTGCTGGAAATACTGATCCATACCGCTAAAGGACAACGCCACACGACCGGCAGTGCCGAATGGACGCAGGCGCAAATCCACTCGATGGCTGAAACCATCAGCCGTGGTTTCGTCCAACAGCTTGGCCAGTTGCTGGCCCAATCGCGAAAAGTACGCTTCGGCGTCCAATGGACGCGCGCCATCGGATTGGCCATGTTGCGGATAGGCGTACACCAGATCCACGTCCGAGGAAAAATTCAACTCCCCGCCCCCCAGCTTGCCCAGCCCGAACACCACCAGGCGTTGCACCCTGCCGTCTTCGGCGAGGACGTTTCCATGGCGGGCGACGAATTGCTGCTCCAACGCCTGCAGCCCGCAATGCAGGCAATGTTCGGCCAGCAGGGTCGCACCGGACAAGGTAGCGTCCACGCTGTCCAGATCCAACACGTCGCGCCACACCAATCGCGTGGACTCGGCGCTACGGTAACGCCGCAGTTGCGCAGCCCACAACAGCGGCTGCGCCGGATCGAGCTGTGGCAATGGCAGCGGTGGCGGGTCCGGTTGCGCCAAATGCTGCAGCAATGTTGGTTGCCGCGCCAAGGTATCGAGCGCGAAATCACTGGCGAGTGCGACCTGCGCAAGCTGCCGATCAACGTCGCCTCCCGGCCACGTCTGCTCGGCGGGCAGTGACTGACGGACACGCGCCACGGCCCGCTCGATCAGGGCGGTGAGGGCAGCAGACATGGAAACGGCAGGCATCGACATGCCAGGATTTTGGCATCCATTCCACACAGATGGTGCGCGCATGCGCGAATTGCCGCACCGCCATTACAACAAGGCAAGCACTATGTCGCCGCGGTGACCTCGCCTGTGCAGCAAGACCTTGGACTCAATTTCCAAGTGCAACACCCAGCAATCAGGTAGGCTGTGGAAAGGAGTCTGGACGGGGCGCACCATTTTTATCGAGACACTCTATTGCCGCACGCCCAGCCTGGAGCCCTACCAGATAACGAGGCATCCAACGCTCTCGGGTACTGCGTGTCCTCCCATCCAGTCAGCCTGAGCTCGCTTGAACTCCTGTGGATCCGGCCACTGCAACGTGATGCCACCGAGTCTCGTTAGTGGTACTCAGTAGAATCGACTTAAGGTGTCGTCTCTGAAAAATATGCAGCCGAGGCTGTGTTTGTAGCCTGCATCCCACAGATTTGCGTGAAGAAACATAAAAAAGCCCGCTTGCAGCGAACTGCCAGCGGGCTTTGCTCCCTCCCCCACGTCGGGATGCAAGTTGATAGTGCGCGCCCCGAATCCGACTTGCACGCTGCACTGCAAAACAAGACCAAGCAGTACAGAACTGATGTTTTTCTTTACGCAAGCGCATGCAGTCGGGCGGTCAGCGCAAGCGGTCTAGCTGCGCGCGACATCACTGAACTGCATGTTGCAGGTGCCATTCAGCCGTGTCGCTGCGTCCACGGTCCACGCGCACCTGACAACTGTGCGCTACGTTACGCAGCATCAGCGATCCGTCGCGCACGACGCGCGCGCACCGCCGTCGCCAAACGTTCCAGCACCTGCACCGAGCTGTCCCAACTGATACAGCCGTCGGTGATGCTTTGGCCGTAGATGAGTTCGCAGCCCGGCACCAAGTCCTGGCGTCCACCGACCAGGTGGCTTTCCACCATCACGCCGACGATGCGCGTTTCGCCGGCTTCCAGCTGATTGGCAATGTCGTCGACGACCTTGGGCTGGTTCTCGGGATTCTTGTTGCTGTTGGCGTGGCTGGCATCGATCATCAGGCGCGCCGGTAAACCGGAGGTGTTGAGGACCTGGCTGGCCGCTTCCACATTGGCCGCATCGAAGTTGGGCTGTTTGCCGCCGCGCAGAATCACATGGCAATCCGGGTTGCCCGCGGTCGCTGCCACGGCGGTGTGGCCGTCCTTGGTCACAGCCAAGAAATGATGCGGATGCGAGGCGGCACCCACTGCGTCCACCGCAATCTTGACGTCACCGCCGGTGCCGTTCTTGAAGCCCACCGGGCATGACAGCCCGGACGCCATCTCGCGATGGACCTGGCTCTCGGTGGTGCGTGCGCCGATTGCACCCCAGGCCACCAGGTCGGCAATGTATTGCGGCGAGATAATGTCGAGGAATTCCACGCCAGCCGGCAAGCCGAGGGTGTTGATATCGCGCAGCAGGCCACGCGCCACGCGCAGACCCTTGTTGATCTGGAAGCTGCCGTCCAGGTCCGGATCGTTGATCAAGCCCTTCCAGCCGATGGTGGTGCGCGGTTTTTCGAAGTATACCCGCATCACGATCTCCAGCGCGTCGCCGAACTGGTCGCGCAACGGGCGCAGGCGCTGTGCGTATTCCATGGCCGCCAGCGGGTCGTGGATCGAGCATGGGCCGATCACCACGGCTAGACGGTCGTCGCGACCGTGCAGGATCTCATGCAGCGCAGCACGCGCGTTGGTGACAGTTTTGGAGGCGCGCTCATCGCACGGCAGCAGCGACAGCAGCTGCGAAGGCGGTGCGAGGGCTTCGATCTTGTGGATACGCAGGTCATCGGTCACAGGTGGCATAACAGTGTCTCGGTAGACGGTCTTGCATCGGGGAGCCAGGCAAGGCGGCAACGAAAAAGCCGCCAGTGTGCGCTGGCGGCTTTTCGGGAATGCTGCTGAAGTGTCCTTCAGAGTGAACGCAATCCTTCCTCCGCCAGCAGGATCGGAAAGGCGTAAGACCAAAAGTAGTATTGGCTGCTGGGCGCGTTCATGGGAGGCATTCATACCACGCACTTTTGCGCATCGCCACTGTTTCATCGGCAACGGCATCGGACGCGGATGTGGGCTCCCGTCCTTCGCACGGTCGGCAGACCACGGTTCCAGGCGCAATTGCCGATAGAGCGCTGAGGTTGTCATACGTTTGCGGAGGCATGGCAACCTCAACAGCAAGGCACCTGCACGCCACAGCATCCACCGTGAGGTGCAGGTGCGCGATGATCGCTCAGAACGTGAACACATATTCCGCCGCCACTTCGCGGCCGATCGGATTGAACAAGGTGGTGTTGTAAAAGGCGTAACCGTAGAAGCGCTCTTTGTGTTCGTAGCCCACTTCGTTGAACACGTTGTTGACATAGAAATTGACTTTGGCGTGGTCGGTGATCTTGTAACCGGCGCTGAGATTCCAGTAGATTGCTGGGCCAACCCGCCCGAAGTAGCGCTTGCTGGTTTGGCCCAGATGCACATTGGCGGTATCGGTCACCAGGCACGCGTCCGAGGCGCTGGGTTGATAACCGTCATCGAAACGTTCGCAGGTCCCCCAGTTGACTGCACGCATCGAGCCGATGCGGTGGAAATACACCGTCCAGTCCCAGGCACCGCCGTTGTCCCAATGCACGCTGGCACGCACGCGACTGCGCGCGTGTTCGTCGCGGCGATTTTCGTCGCTATCGGTGCGGTAGATCTGCTCGCGATAGGCGAACAGGTTGTTGTAGTCCAGCGAAAACTGGAAGCCACCCCAACCAGTGGTGGCCAGGCGATACTTCAGTGCGGCATCGATGCCGGAGGTTTCCATCCGCGCCAGGTTGATCGGGCCACGCTCGATGCTGGCGATCGTACCGTCGGCATTGCGGAGCACGCGCGATAGGATGGTGTCGCAATAGCCCGCGCCGCCCGGATTGTTCCAGGTGCCACCGTTGGTCGTGGTGCCGGTGCGGCAGCCGGCTTCGGCCGACAGGATCTCGTCGCGGTTTAGATCCTTGATCATGTCTTCCAGCTGGATGCGGTAGTAATCGACGCTCAACGACAAGCCTTGCGCGATGTCCCACACGACGCCACCGGTGGACGAGCGACCGGTTTCCGAGCGTAGATCCGGGGTGCCACGACGATTGACATCCACAGCGTAGAAGACGGTGTTGTTTTCCTCATTACAGTCGCCGGTCAGATACGCGCCCGAAGTAATGCAACGGTACTGGTCGATCACCGTCTGCGTGGTGGAGCTGGGTTCGCCCAGCACGTAATGCATGTCCGGCGCACGGAAGCTGGTGGCCAGGGTGCTGCGCACCAGCAGGCTCTCTACCGGACGCCATTCCAGGCCGGCACTCCACGTGATGTCGCTCTGTGTGCCCACTTCAAGAGCAATGGTGCCCGCAGAATGGTAATTGCTATAGCGGTCATAGCGGCCAGCCAGGTTCGCGCTCAGCGTGGAGAACAACGGAATCTGGAATTCCAGACCGGCTGAACGACGCATGCGTTCGCCGCCACCGCTGTCCACCACGTCCACTGGGTAGCATTCGTTCGCGCACGGGTCGGGAGAGAGCTGATAGCCCTGGGTTGCAACTTCGGCCACAGTGGCAAAGCGGATCGGCCCTGCCCAGCCCTGCACCACATCGCCGCTCACGCCGAAACTGGCTTGATTCACCCACGAATACGCCGAATTATGCGACTTGACCACCAGATCGTCGTACTGGCTCGACGACAGTGGCGCGTATAGGCGCGCTTGATTGATCGCATAGATCTGCGAGCCATCGACCGCCGTGCCAGTGGGGCTGCCAAGAAAGTATTCGGTGGCCCGCGCGTTATCGACCGTGCGCACGTATTCATCCACGGTGTAGCGCGAGCGACCGGCGCTGAGCTCCCAATCAAAACGGTCGGCCCATACACCGCGCAGGCCAGCGCTCAGATCCCAGGACTGTTCCTTGTTGTCGTTGGCCAGCCGGCTCCAACCGCCGGCTTCGCGTCGGGTGAGCTGGCGAATCAGGTACAACGAGCGCGCGGTTGCAGCGTCCTGGAATGGCCCCAGATACACGTACGGCGGATCGTAAGTCCAGCGCCCGATGCTGCGATTGGCCGATAGCGTGGCCCAGGCTTCGGCGTGGTCGCCGAACTTCCACGTGCCGTAGAGATAGGCAGAATGATCTTCATTGCCGGTGACCAGGCCCCAATCGCCGTAATCGTGTGCCATGCCGCAGTAACTGCCGGCGTTGGTGAGCACACCGGTGTTCTGGTCGTACCTCAAAAGTTGCCCGTCGATGTATTCGCCGCCAAAGTGCGCGCAGGTACCGGTCGGCGGTGCCAAGCCCTCATAGGTGTCGGCATCGACCAGGCTTAAACCGGTGAACGGGTTGAAGCCGTACAGGCGGTTCTGGCCGGTCCAGTTGGAATACGACATGTCGTCGGCATCGTCCATTTTGGGGCGATCGCGCCCGCTCAATGGGTCACGGCTGGTGGCCTGCAGTGCGTAGGTCAGGCTCCAGTTCTGACCGGTACGTCCGCCTGCCCAGGAGAGATCGAAACTATCGCGCCCACCTTCGGTAGCGGTGCCGCCGCGTAGACGTACCTGGTCGCCCTGGTAGTCGCGCTTGAGGATCACGTTGATCACGCCAGCCACTGCATCGGAGCCGTAAATCGCTGAGGCACCTCCAGTGAGGATGTCGATACGCTCCACCGCAGCAGAAGGAATATTGCTGTAGTTGGAAAAATTGCTCTCGCCTCCGTACGGCAATGGGTAATCGGCTACGCGGTGGCCGTTGACCAGCAACAGCGTGCGGCCCGGCCCCAAGTCACGCAGATTGACCGGCGAGGCGTTGGGCGTATGCGAGCCCCATTGCGTATCTGCTTCCACCGTGCCCTGCTGGTTCATGCTGTTGAGGGCGTCGTAGACGGTGGCAAAGCCTTCCTGCTGCATCTGTTGCGCAGAGAGAGTGACCACTGGCTGCGCCCCCTCGATCTTCGCCCGTTTGATACGAGATCCGGTGACCATCACCTCGTCCAGGTCAGTGGTTTGTTGGGCCATCGCCTGCGGTATGCCGTGAAGCACCGTCATCGCGCAAAGGGCAAGAAGAGCCCGGTGGTAACAATGCATGCTGGAGTCCCCGATGCAGAGGTGAGAGAAAACACGTCGCCAAAACAGCGTTGCAGTACGCGCATGCCCCCCGGCTCGCGGACTCAACCAAATTGCTATGCAGCCATCCAACTGTCAACACGTCTGTCAACGGCGCGAGGCACTCCAGGCGTCTTCACTTCCTGAGAGCTCAGTCAGTGAAGACGAAAAAAAAGTAACTGTCGTATTGGACGACACACGAGCGACTAACGCGCGTTGCGCAATTCCAAGCGCGAGCGTGACCGAGGCGATTGCGTTGCAAAGCCCTGTCTCATCGAGGGCTTCCATGGTGCAGACCGACTCTCTACCGCATGCAACTGCGGATCGCACGGCGTGGCGATTAAAGAGCCTGCACCAGTTCAATGATGAGTGCCTGATGTTGGTGCATGCGTCCCCAAGGTGGTGCATTGCGCGCCAGATGCAGCGTCGACGGCCAGGAGCAAGCCAGCATCGGAGATCCTGTGTTCGAGGCGGCTGCAGCTCATCGTTTCCCGGCACGCTGTGGAGGTCAGTACCGAATGTTTTGACCTGCACAGCAGGGCGCAGAGCACCCGGCAGCATGTTGCTGCGCGCTCAGATGAGCCCGGATCTGTCGACGTGTCGATCAGAAAATGCGCTCGCGTGGCAACTGATGCACGCCTCGTCAAGCGAACGACATCGCATTGCTACAAAGCAACAAAAATTCATTATTCACTTCTCATGTAAGTTGCAAACTTCGCTTGTCCACTGAAAGCTGTGGTTCTAGCTCCGATTATGTTGAAGGGACATAAAAATCCCTTTGTCTATCGATTCAGCAATGGAGCGCAAAACCATATGCATAAGCTACCCGTATCGGCCGCAACGTCCTCACCGTCTTTTCCCAGGATTTCTGCCGATAGCGAGCCCGTATCACTCCCTGCTCCAGCCCAGAATCCACCTCACCCCGCCCAAGAAAGTCCCTTGTCTGCTCTGCTTAGTCCACGTCCGATCAGGACGTCTTCCCAAGCGTCCTCCATTCACGCCGAGCCGAGCCGGACCGACGAAGCGTCCCCCGGCCTGGTTTCCCGGGCCAGAAACAGCCTCGCCAACGGCATAAAGAAAATCTACAACTCGGCGACTTCCAGTGCGGCCAATTTCTGGTCGCTCGCGGATCTGCGCACGATGCTGCAAATTCATGCAGACGATCCAGAATTTCTGGCAATTCTGCACGGACAATGTTTCGCACAGCCGATGCCGCACACGCTGGCCTCCTGTCGTCAACAAATAGACGAACTCGAAAAAATCATCAAGGAAGGAGTCGGCCTGACCAAATACCAACGCACGCAGTTACTAGGCGACATCAAGGCCGTGAAAGAAGCGCTGCATCCGTTGAATCATAGCGTGCCTGTGGCGATGCGAGCCTTGAAATCGATCGGCAACCTCATCAATTTCTGGCCCGTGCTGGTTCCTAGCCCACTGCTGGCCAAGCAGGCAAAAACATTCGCTTTCACGATGTCCACCGCCACCAAGGGCGTCATCGCCGTTTCGATGTCCGCACTGCGCCCGAGCGCCGACGGAATCCCATTCCCGTTCTTCGGTGGCCAACTGGGGCGCGATGCGAACGAATGGCATCTCTACAACACTCTTATCAACACGCTTTTTCTGAGCAACGAACTTGCGCAGAAATTTGGCAACGACACCATCAAAAAGCAAGCCACAGCGGTCGGTGACAGCATTGGCTATGGCGCCGGAGTAGCGGTAACGTTTACGGCCATCATGCTGACCCCCTTTCTGTGGAGCAGCCTCAGCAACCTCGGCAACACGGCGCTTGACAAGACAGCGAACCTGCGGGCGAGCATCGTCCAGTCGATGGGTCTGACTAACGCCGCGCAAAGCTTGCGCGACAGACTCACGCCAGCTTGGATCAATGCGGAACTGCGTGCGCAGTTGCAGGAAATCCGCGCGCAACTGGATGCATCAAGCGATGCGTTCCAGCTGGCACGCCGCAGTTTTGTGGGCGAGGCAAGCGGAAAGGAGTTGACCCGGACCGTCAATGGACAATGCACACATTTGCTGGAAACACTGGATAGGTGCAGCAAACGCCTGGCCAGAATTCTGCAGCATGATCCCGCACAGGCGCCTGGAATTCCGCGCCAATTGCATCATCAGGATTTCGCCTCGAAGTTGGCCATGATGATATTGGCCACTGCCGTGACCGGTTCCACCGTGTACTTCGTGCAGCCCGATCGGCTTGGCACGCTTAATCTGCTTAGCGACACCATGATCGTAACCGCGGTGATGGCGCAATCGACGTGGAACAGGCAGGCCAGCCGCCAAGACGCAATGGATCGCTTCAAGGCGATGTGTGGGGGCAGCATGGTGATTGCGCTTGCATTGGGTGCCGACAAACTGTCGAAAGTCCTGCTGGGCGATAGCTTGATCGAGGGGATGCACCATGCGCAGTTCTACGCCGGTGCCATTATGTCGTTCATGGCGGTCACCATGCCGGGACCGATCGCACGCGGCGCAGAGCTGGCAATGAACTGGGCGGGAAGCGGGATGTTGGGACGCTTTACCGGTCCCGACGGGACCGAGCTGCAGACGCGCACGCCTACCTCTCTGGAACAAATGCAAGAGCAACTGCAAGCCACTGCCCGCTATGTGGAAAGCCTCGACCCAGAGCAACGGGAGATTTACGCCGAGATGGTGGGTGAGAACATTGCGCAGGCAATCCAGTCCGCGACCACCCAGGCATCGCCGCAGGTCACCCATCGCACTGTGACCATCACGGAGATAGACAACACAGCTTCCGACGACATGCCCTCGCATTCCTCGGACGAAAGCGCAAACCGACCGCACTCGGCGTAGCCAGTCCTGGGTGCATCCGATCCGCAAGGCAGCGGGGATGCGTCTGCTGGTTCGTTATGCAGGCATCCCCCCCGCCTCCCGGCACTTGTGCCGAATTGGTATGAAAACATAACAACAAGTGCATAAAAAATGCGGCATCCAATTCTGTCTTCAGCGCACCATTTCGCCCCGAGGTCTTCGGAGCCATTGGACCTGTCCGGATCATGACAACACACAGGATTACATTCCTGCCGCCGCCTTCGCGAGGAGCCAAGTCATGAGGATCCAAAAGCAAACAGCCGGACAATCGTTCTACACCGACGCCCCACACGAGCAAACGCCCATCGAAAGCGGCGCTGCACTGCAACCACCAGCATCACCGCAACAGATGCCGCTCCCAGCTTCCCTGGCGGCACTTCCCGCTCGCCGCCAACACGCCACCACCGGCACGGCAAGCCATTCCACCACCGCAGAGCCATCTGACCAGCCGCCGTTGTCCGCCACAGCGACACCATCGACCGCGACAGATCTCTTCGCACGCGTGGGATCGGCACTGGTCGGCGGCGCGGAGCATGCCTATGCTGCGGTATCACAGGCAGCCTCGGATCTGTGGTCGCTCTCTGATCTACGCAGCATGCTGCAGGTTCACGCGAGCGATCCTGAATTCCTGGAGTGGGTGCGTCGGATCGATCCCGAACAAGCCGCACCGCACAGCCTTGCCCATTGCCGCGCCACGATCAAACAACTCCGCGAGGTGCTTGAGGGAGACGACGGGCGGCAGCTGCAGGCTCGCTTCCGCCGGCAGATGCTTGGCGATGTCAAAGCGGTGGAAAACGCCTTGAAACCGCTGGAGCATGGGACACCCGCGTTAGGGCGGGCAGTGAAAGCGCTGGCCAGCCTGGTCAATCTTTGGCGCATGGCCGTGCCAAGCCCGCTGTTGTCCAATCAGGCCAAAACGTTTGCTTACACCTTTGCTTTGGCATCCAAGGGCGTTTTGATGCTCGCGGCCTCGGCGATGCGTCCAACTAACGATGGTTTTCCAGTGCCATTGTTTGGCGGGCAGTTGGGGCGCGATGCCAATGAACTGCACTTGTATGCAAGCGTGTTGAATGGGATGTTTCTCGGCCCTGCGATTGCCAAGAAAGTCCATTCTCCCTCGATACGGCAGCAAGCCGAAGCGCTGGAAAGCAATTTGGGATTTTCTGCTGCCGTCGCAACAGCATGCACGGCGCTGGTAATCACGCCTTTTCTCTGGAGCAGCATCAGCGCAACCGGCAATCGGCTGTATCGCGGGGCAACAACACTGGGAGCCAGCGTCGCGCAGCGAGCGGGCTTTGGCATGCTTGCACAGCAGTGGCGCACGTGCTTCACGCCCGGACAGATCAGTACGCACCTACGTGCTCAGCTCGACAACATCGCAACGGCGCTACTCGCTGGCCGCGATGCGTTCCATCAGGCACGCCGTGACTTCAGCGACCCAAGCCGGGGGCATGAACTGACGCCCACGGTCAATGCGCAATGCACGCATCTGCTGGGAACAATCGACCAGTGCAGCAAACGCCTGCGCGATGCCCTCCAGGAGGATCAGGAGCACCCCACATCGATCCCACGAGAAGCATCCAACCACGACTTATCTTCCAAGATGTCGCTGGCGTTGCTGGGCTCAGGATTGAGCGCGCTGGGTATCTACCTGGTCCAGCCAGACAAGATCGGCACCGCAGATACGTTGGCCGATACGGCCATCGTGACAACCGTGATGCTGCAGTCGGCTTTCAACAAGAACGCTGCGCGCCAGGATACGATGGAGCGCTTCAAATCCATGTGCGGCGGCAGCATGGTGGTGGCGCTTGCACTTGGTGCGGAGAAGCTGTCCAACATCGTGGCCGATAGAAGTCTCATTGAGGCATCGTCGGCATCGCCTTACTACGCAGGGCTGGTGATTGGACTGATGTGCTTGACAATGCCCGGTCCGGTAGCACGCGGTGCGGAGTTGGCAATGAACTGGGGAGGTCAGCAGTTCGCCCGTCGCTTCACCGGGCCAGACGGCACACCGCTTGCCACCGGTTTGCCAGACACCCATGAAGGAATGCTGGAGCGGACGCGCACCACGTTGGCGTATTTCCTCAGACTCAGTCCGGCGCATCAGCAGGCCTTCGAGCGACTGACCGCCGACGCCACGCTACAAGCGATCCAAGATGCTGGTGCAGCGTCGCAACCACACGCCAGCAGGGTCACCATCACTGAAGTCGAAGATGACATCGGTGCCGCTGAGCAGCCGCATATGCCGACGAATGACCACTGCACAATGAAGCAGGGGACGATCCGGGATGCCAGCACCCGTGCGTCTGACGGATCCAATCACGGTATCGGCAACGAGACCGAAGAAGACAGCGGCGCCACTGCTTCTGCGTCGCGCACCGCAATCCACTCCCCCCCCAATGAGGAAATCAATCCCATGAGAATCGCACCCCCGCAAACCGCAGAATCGTGGTCTTCCAGCACTTCCCCAGAGGAGCAGACGCGCGCGGCCACCGTCGTGGAGATACAGACATCCGCATCGCCTCCCCAGACACCGGTCGCGCCGGCGTTGGCGGCCCTTTCTCCACGTAAACACGCAAGCATCTCCACACCCGCCACCGCCAGTCGCGTGACGGTGGCAGAGGCATCTTCTCACCAGGCACCGCCGACGCCATCCACCCAAGCAGGATTCCTCGCGCGCGCACACTCGGCACTTGCCACCGGCACGCGGCAGGCGTTCACAGGCCTGTCGCAAGCAGCCCGCACCCTATGGTCGATATCGGATCTACGCACCATTCTCGAGCCACAAGCGCATGATCCTGCATTCTTGCAGCTGGTGCGTCAGTTCGATTCAGAGCAGGCCACGCCGCACAGCCTGACTCGTCTTCGCCAGGCCACCACACAGTTACGCACCGTGGTCACGCAGGCAGATGGGCTGAAGACGCGATTCAGAATGCAGGCACTCGGCGACATCAAGGCATTAGAGGAGGCGCTGCACCCTTTGGAGCACGGAACACCTGCAATCGGACGCGCATTGAAGGCATTGGTCAACCTGGTGAATTTATGGCCATTACTCGTGCCAAGCCCGTTCATGGCTAACCAGGCCAAGACATTTGCATATTCTCTTGCATTGGCCACAAAGAGCGTGTTGGTGATCTCGGCATCAGCACTGCGCTCTACCACTGATGGCTATCCTTTCCCACTCGTGGGGGGAGGGCAGATGGGTCGCGACGCCAACGAGTTGCATTTGTACGCCTACCTGCTCAACGGCGTGTTCCTTGGATTCGAAATCTCCAAGAAGTCGGGTAATCGCCTCGTACGCGAGCAAGCCGAAGCGGCGGAGAACAGCATGGGATTTGCCGCGGTCGCGACGACGGCCTGCGCAGCGATTATGATCACGCCGTTCCTTTGGAACAGCATCAGTGCATGGGGGAATCGTGCAAGCAACCAGGTGTCACGATTGGGCGCGAGCATTGCGCAGCAGTTGGGCTTCGGTGAACGCGCACAGCAAGCGCGCGACTGCCTGACCCCCGGCCAGATCAGTGCGCAATTACGTACCCAGCTCGAAGAGATTGCGACAGTGCTGCTCAATGGCAGGGATGCTTTCCAACAGGTGCGCAGGGACTTCACTGATCCGAGCCAGGGCCGTGAACTCACACGTACGCTCAATGCCCAATGCACCCATTTGCTTGAAACGATCGATCAGTGCTGCCGACGTTTGGACAATGCGCTGCAGCACGAGCAGGGCCGTTCTACTTCGATTCGACGTGAACCGTCCAACACGGACATTGCCTCGAAATTGTCGCTGGCCCTGCTCGGTACCGGGGTGACCGGATCGGTGATCTATCTGATCCAGCCCGACCGGATCGGCACGGTGGATTCACTGGCCGATACAGCGGTCGTCACGACCGTGATGCTGCAATCGGCTTTTAACAAGCATGCCAACCGGCAGGACGCGATGGAACGTTTCAAGTCCATGTGCGGCGGTAGCATGGTCATTGCCATGGCACTTGCTGCAGAGAAAATGTCCAAGACCTTCTTCAGCCAGAGCTTGATCGAAACATCGTCTGCCTCGCCTTACTATGCCGGCGTAGTGATGTCGCTGATGGCGATGACGATGCCGGGACCAGTCGCCAACGGCACAGAGTTAGCGATGAACTGGAGTGGACGGCAGATCAGTCGGTTGTTCAAAGGACCAGATGGCACACAGCTGGCAACCACCACTCCCTCCTCACTGGAGGAGCTGCAGGAGACGACGCATCGCACGTTGCAATATCTGATGCAGTTGTCGCCGCTGCACCTACAGGCTTACCAGGAGCAGATCGCTCCCGACGCCGCGCTACAGGCGATGCAGGACGCTGGCGCCGCCGCGCGGCGCGGCGCAAGCAACGTTGCCATCACTGAGATAGAGGAGGACAGCGTCAGCGCGCGCAGCGAAGCGACACCGGACAACGCTTCGTCACAACCGTCGCCCAGCGCTGACGCACCAGCGCCAACCACCGCCACGTCTGATGCCTCAATGCAGACGCAGACAATCGCTGTGCACAGGGCGCAGGGTGCCGACGCTGCGGCGCTCCCGCAGCCTACCTTCGAGAGCGAACAAGACAGTGCGGTTGCCGACTCTGGTACGCCGACAAAGCGCGACAAGGCGTAGTCGCCTTCCACCAGCAATCAGGCA
>Ga0207791_1000122_pt1 | contig 22047 bp, 40 predicted proteins | sample HigsolmetaGSP16D_FD_184844 | JGI IMG/M metagenome (GOLD analysis project Ga0207791, IMG submission 184844) | High solid enriched microbial communities from the Joint BioEnergy Institute, USA - SP1-6-D (SPAdes) | ecosystem: Engineered > Bioreactor > SSF (Solid state fermentation) > Aerobic >...
ACCGGCAAGATGAAAGTGGGTAGCCAGCTGGGCGTTAACCCGCTCATCCTGTCTGCGTGGTACTACATCGAGATCCGCATCGATATCGCGGCTAAGAGCGTGCAGGTGTTCGCCAACAACGAGCTGCAGCTGACCGTGGACGTGAGCACATCGAGCCTGCCGACGCTCTACTCAATCGTCTGGGGTCAGGTCGGTACGGCACCCGAGGCCGGTGTGCAGTGGCTGGATGATTTCTACGCGCTGGACGGCAGCGGCACCAAAAACATTGACCGCCTCGGCCCGGTGGAAATCACTACCCGTACGCCGACCGCAGACGTCGCCGTTGCCTGGACGGTTGTCGGCACGCCGCCACCGGCTACTCACGCCGCTGTCGCCGCCCAGCTGGAGCCGAACAAAGCGGGCGCGCCTTACCTGCAGTCAAACACCGCCGGTGCCGCCGATATCTTCCGTTCGAACACCGTGCTGCCGACCGACAACCAGATTTTCGCGGTTTCGGTGCTGGCGTATGCCCGTAAAGGCGACCTCGACGACCGAAAAATCGGCCTGCTTATTCAGCCGGAAGGTGGCCAGTCGAACGAGATCCAGCTGTCGCTGGCGGAGACGTACAAATATTACCAGGCAACTTACGAGTCAGTACCGGGTGGCGGCAACTGGAGTAAGAACAGCGTGGAATCCCTGCAGTTCGGCATCGTGACACGATAAGGAGAGCGCTATGGGCGTTTTAATGATGGAGTCTTTCCAGCGCTTTGCGCAGGTCGATTTTGATAATGCGGGAGCGGGGCCGTTGCGACCGATTCAGACCGACGGCGAGTGGCGCGAGTTTGCGGGCTACTACAACGTTCAGGACGCCGTGAACGGCCCGCTAAACGCGGCAAATGGGTACGGCTATGTAGGTCTGGTGCAAGACCCCATTGTCGCGACGAAAACGCGGCTGGGGATGGGCGTTAAACTGACCGGTGGCTCACACAACTATCAGCATGTGTACGGATTGGATCGCCTTTTCGCGGCTCCTAAAACGAAATACACCGTCGGCTTTCTCGTGCGTTTCCGCTATCCCGGCTATCTCGCCGGGCTTACCTCCGGTTTCATCAACGAAACCTATGGCTTTGAGTTTTGTGCTCCCGGACGGCAGCGCCTTGCAGTCAGCACGGCCAACCAGCCACGTTACATCGCGGTGGGCGGCACGAACACTGCAGCCGGGACTCAGGCCGTCGTCAGTGCGGATACCATGAACACGCCGGGTACAGTGATGGGTAGCGCCACTTCGCCTAACTTTACGGTCAACGCCGTGCCTACGTTTCGCATGAATGGCCAGGCAGACCCGAATGGCGTCGGCGTCAGCATGACAATGGATACCGACCACTTTTTCGAGGTTGAGGTCGATATCACCAACAAGACGCTTAAAGTGTGGATGGACGATATCTATTGCGGAACGACGCCGTGGGCGGATGCCTACCACTCCGCGCTGGCAAACGGCTTCCAGCTGCGCCTGCTTCGCTTCGAGGGGACAAGTAACTACGGGTCAACGACGGACAGTGGCGGCATTTATCTCAGTGATATCTACTGCGTTGATAACACCGATGGCGTGGTGCCGAACTCGCGCCTCGGCAAAACCACGCGCGTGATGGGTGAGTCGCCGGACAAAGATATCAGCACGATGTTTACGCCACCATCGGGCTTTTCCGGTAACTACGACGTCATCAACGACCCGATTGCGAACAACGCACTGCCGACTAACTTCCTGTCGGGTGATGGGGCCGGGGCCGAAGATATGTACCAGACTGCCGGGTCGAACATCAAGGCGTTTGCGGGCACGGTGTACGGTGTGCAGATCCACGCTCGTTTCCAGAACGCCTCTGCTACCACTCACCAGCTGGCGGTGACGACGGATGACGGCACGACGAAGACCGAGAACTCGCTGGGCAACATCGGGGCGGGCACCGGCGTGCTGATGAAATCTATCGTGCTGAACAAAACGCCGTCCGGTGGGGCGTGGACGCCTGCCGCCGCCGCCGCCCTGAAATACGGTTTCAAAATCGTCAACTAAGGCGGATTCATGGCCGTAAAAATTGTTGGCTATGCAAAGCAATGGCTTATCAAAGACCAGTCCCGTGCGCGGCTGGTCAACGAAACCCATGACGTCCTGACGGCCAAGGAAGCCGCACAGGGCGTCAAGATACGTGCGTTTAACGGCGTGGCAAAGGACGTTCTTTACGCGGATAAAATCAAAATTAACCTCATGGCGGAGAGCCGTGACGTTCTGACGGTCGTAAAACTGCCGGGTGAGGTGAACATTCGCCTGGCGGCGGAGCATCGTCAGTTACTTTACTCCGACGTGGCCAAAGCCCGTTTATATCAGCAGTCGAAGGATATGCTGACAACCTACGCTACAGGGAAGCCCGGCGAGCCGAATCGTCTGTACCGCATGTACACGCAGGTGCTGTACCGCGTGCTCGACCTGACGCTGTACCAGATGCAGAACGACGTGCTGATGAAGCTCGACGCCGTGCCGAGCATCTTCGCGAAGTACACGCAAAACCTGCAGGCGGTCACGCAGGCGAGCAACGTGCTGCCGATGGCCAGCGTTATCTCGACGGAGACGGCGCGCCAGTCGGTCAGCATGGTGCTGCAAAAGTCCGACGACATGCCGTTTGTCTGGTCGAAAACGCGGGTCGCGCAGGGCCGTCTGCAGGTGGTGCAGTCGTCGCCGAACAGCGTTATCTCGGTCGAGCGCGCAGCTCAGGCGAGGAACCTCGTTACCAGCCGTTCCGCGATACCGGTGCCGCTCGATATGGTCTCGATGGAAAACGCCGCCCAGAACGTCATGCTCATCTGCCAGTCGCTCGATATCCCGTACCAGCCGACGTCGGGTATCTACGCGCATCAACAGACCGTGATGGCCGTTCAGGCGTCGTCAGGCATGGCAATGTGGCGCTCACCGGCGACCGTTGCGCAGTACAGCGTACGCGTGGTTCAGAAGCTGACGCGGGAACCGTTCCCGAGGTCACTGATTACAGTGGGCGAGCAGGTGAGTCAGGTGGTGCAGGGCGTACATATGTCCGTGCCGCTGGGGATGCAGGAGGCCGCGCAGTCAGCCAGTCAGGTGGTGCAGGCGACCGAAATGCCGGTGCCGGTGGGTGTTGAGCTGGCCAGTCAGGCCGTGCAGCTGACCGCGCAGGAGACGGTGATCCCGCCTGCCATCGGCATGATACAGGCCGCGCAGGAGCAGCTGAACGTCGTGCAGAAATCAGATGCGCCGCTGCCGATATCAAATGAACGCGTGGCGCAGGAAATCAGCCTGGTGTTGCAGGCCCGCCCGGACGCGCTGCCCATCTCTAACGAGCGCGCAAAAGTCGGGGTCAATCTGGTCTCGCAGCACGCCGATTATCCCGTACCGGCTGCGATGCTGGCGCGAACCCGTGCCGCTCAGGCGCGCGTGCTGGTACTGCAGCCGACCGAATATGGCCCGGTGCTGAGGCAGTCACAGACCAGCTTACCGCAGGCCCGTCTGGTGTTCACGCTGCGCGCTGATCCGAACTGGTATCTGTCGCCGGGCACCATCTACGACCGCAGCCGGTTCGTGTTCGCGCCGCAGTTCGTTGAGCTGGTCGCTCAGCTGGTTCCGGGTATGCTGCCGTGGTCGAAAAGCTGTGTAGCACAATACAGCATTCTGACGGCAACACACACAAATGAGCCTTCTCCGTCACAAATGGCCAATAGTGGGGTATTTGCACACCAAACTATCGCACAAATAGGCTATGAGGCGACCTACTTCTCTACCGATTTCCCGGTAAGTGACGCGGATGTTTATCAGGTAAATCAGCAATATGCTATGCAGGCGACGTACCCTGACGCCTTCCTGCCTACTAACTACGCCGTAACGTTTAAAATAGATAAACAAATCGCCTTCGAAGTGATCTATGATGCACCTGAAAGTTTGTTTTTACCGGTAACAGCCGCGCAAGTCACTGAGCATTTTGCGCTGGCCTCGGGCTATCCAGACCCGGAGGCGCTCCATCAACCTATCCAGGCGTTTCTCGTTACCCAACAACTTTCTGTATCAGCGACCTATCCGGGCAAAGACGTTATTCAGTCGAGCGACCGGGTGGCCCAGCTGGCACAACAGACGGCGATTACGGCCCAGTACCCTGATAAAAGCACACCGCAAGCTACAGAGAGAGTCATGCAGGTGCGCAACAGCATCGTTACGCGCGACACGTCGATGTATCAGTTACCCGTACGACCGCGAAGGCATCGAGTGCGCATCAACGTGCGACTCGTTTACTGACTGATACTTTGAAAATGTGAGGCCGGACATGTCCGATCAAGCAGCAGAACGTGGTGCAGGTGTGAAACTCGACCTGACCGTAAACATTCCGACAATCCTGTCGCTGGTAGGTTTACTGGCGGCATCGATTACCTACATCAACGGCCAAATCGGGGCCATCAACAACCAACAGCTGATTACAGTGGGCGATGTGAAAGTTTTGCAGACCCAGATGGCCGCAACCATTGCCGCGCAGGCGTCTCTACGTTCTGACACGGCTGGCCAGATTGCGCAGTTCCGCACCGAAGTCCGGTCGGATATGCGCGACCTGAAAGAAGGCGTTGATAAGCTCAATGAGAACTCCCGGAGGGGCGGCAATGGCGGAAATTAAAACTGTCCTGCTGGCTCAGCCAGGCGGCGGCAATCTGAATGCCTTTCTGGATATGATTGCCTTCTCTGAGGGCACCGACAACGGGCGTCAGCCCACGCACGACCGTGGCTATGACGTGATTGTCGGCGGCGCACTGTTCACCGGCTACAAAGACCATCCGCGCGTGCGGGTGAGTCTTCCCCGGCTGAATATTGTTTCGACCGCCGCCGGTCGCTATCAAATCCTGTCGCGCTTTTATGACGCCTACAAAGTCCAGCTCAAACTGAAAGATTTCAGTCCGATGGCGCAGGATTTAATCGCGCTGCAGCTGATAAAAGAGTGCCGGGCGACCGACATTATCCGTGCTGGCCGCATCACCGACGCGCTCAATTTGTGCCGCAGCCGGTGGGCCAGCCTGCCGAAATCCGGTTATGGCCAGTTTGAGCACAGCACGACTGACCTTATCGTCGCATACCGCAAAGCCGGAGGCGTCGTTACGTGAAATCTGTGAAACAAATGGTGGATGAGCTGTTCAGATCTGCCGGAGATGGCTCGGTTTCACTGTCGAAAACGATGAAGGCCGTGGCGTTTCTGGTCTGCAGCTACGTCGTGTTACTGCAGGCGCACCGGGGCGAGCTGGGGCTGGATATCTTCCTGACCTACTTCGGTCTGGTCGTCGGCAATGACCAGCTCGGGAAATGGCAAAGTATTAAACGTGAAGTTCTGACGCAAAACAGTCCGGCCAGTACGGAAGAGACCAAAGCGCAGAGCTGACGAACGAATCAACTGGTGTTGATGGAAGTGCTATTGAACCACTTAGCGGTATGGCCAAGAGTCCCTCTAACCATGCCGCTCTTTTCTTACGTTACTTTTTCACGTAGCGGTTACGTTTCTTTTCACGTCTTCTCAGAATCCGACCGGCATTTCTGAATACGAGCAGAACCAAATGCCACAACATTGAACCCGGATTACTCTCTTTCACAATTAACCCTCACTTATTCAGACTTTACTGCTTTAGTAGGTACAACATACACCAAGCGCACTGCCACCGAAATGTCTTGCTTTTCGCGCCATAGGGCGCTTCAAGGCAGGCAGATCCCTTCCCAGAAAATCCCAGGAAAGGCATGTACCATGCTACGGCTTAGAGCTACAAAAAGTTTCCCTTTTGTCACACCCCTCTGCGCTCCCGTAGACCCCACCATAGAGTTATACCGACGACACTATCCGCATTTGATGGCTGCGTTTTCTCATTCCCGGCCAGTCGCTCAGTTCTCGTTAGGTGACATGCAGTGAGCTGTTGATCATGCAGAGACTCCCCATTCGATCAACCACCATTGTCTGTCCGGTAACACGCGCAATTTCTTCCAACCCGGAGCAGGCCGTTTGCATACAATGGCTTTAGAAAGTGTAACAGCACAGTTACAAATTTTGTGTGCGCGACACAAAAGAGGAGGTTGACGCAGGCATATGGACTGAGTAAACTGGTTCTCAATTGGTCTGAAACGTGCTAGAGACACTTTCAGGCTAAGGCGGTAAGGGAGTTGGTAGCTCCCTTCCGCTGCCCCACTAGAATCGCTTTTTCGTCTAATCGTGTCAATCCCCTGCCAGCTCAGAAAATAACCGAATAGTTCCAAAAACTGTGACGCAGGTCACAATGCCATCCATAACTCAAATTATTCCCTTACATTACCTTAACCCTTGTTAATGTGTTCACTGCGCAATTATCTGAATTTACGCCTGCACTAATCATGTGAGCCGATCACCTTTTGCAGTAACTCCCCGACCGCATCACCTTCCTGCGCACCGTCCAGACCATCCACGACCGCAATGTACTCCTCATACGTCAGAACGTAGCCGGGCTTCACCGTCGCGCCCAGTAATGCCGCGTATATCACGGGGTCACTAACCTCGGGCAACCGGAAACGAAACTGTGTATCGACCAGGCAAACCATGTACGGCTGGCCATTGGCCATCGTCGAGTAGAGCGCCATCACGTTGCTGGGGTTAAGCAGCATCTGCAGCTGCACGCCGGTCATTTGCATCACGTCCAGAATCACCAGTTTCTTTGACATGTTTTCTCTCCCTTAAAACTTTCAGTATCGATCACAAAAAAGATCGCCGGTGGCCAACTGGCCATAAAGTAATACCTACCAATAGGTACGAAATGTGTTGTATTCATCCTTACCGGTAGGTATACTCTCTGTGTGTTCAACGAGGAGGGGGAATTGACCAGTAAACAACTAATCAAATTACTGGAAAAGAACGGATGGACGTTAAGCCGCGTCAAAGGCAGTCACCACACTTTCAGCAAACCCGGCGTCAGTTACCGAATCACGGTGCCTCACCCGACGAAAGATATGGCGACCGGCACGCTCCAGAAGATTCTTAAGCAAATGTAGTCGGGGGCGCTCAGCGCCCTCTTTTACAGTAATCATGTAATCGTATGAACACATAATGATATGCTCTTTTAATCATGTAATGAGGTAATGATATGAGGTTTCCATTATATCTACATCGCGCGGATACGGGCGGTTTTTCTGGTTTCGTGCCGGATATCGTGGGCTGTTACTTTGCGGGCGAGTCGTTTGACGCAGCGGTCGCAGACGCCGAGGGCGCTATCGATGCGCATCTGTCGTTTCTGGCCGAGGAGCGTGCCGCTATGCCGGTGGCCAGTGGCATCGATGCACATCTGAATGACGAGGACTGTCAGGGGGGTTTCTGGGCGTTTATCGACGTGGACATGGCGCGATACAACGGTCGGGCGGTGAAGCTGAACATCACCATCCCCGAGCATCTGCTGGTGCGGATCGATAACTACGTGAAGACACACAAAGGCTACGGCTCGCGCAGCGGCTTCTTCGCCGAGCTGGCCAGCCGTGAGATGAATAACGCAGGCTAACGTCGTAGCCCGCGCCATGCGGGCTTAGTCTTTCTGGAAATTGATTATCTGACCGGTCTGTTCACTGGCCTCTTTGAGAAACTTCGCGGTGGCTTCCGGGCCGATATCATTCAGAACCACTTTGTTATCGACCACCACGTCAAAAATCTGCCGGATATCGATAAACTCAATGTCGGTTTTAAACTTATCCTTGACGACCAGAACCAGAAACCCCAGCGTACTGCGAATGTCGGATACCTCGTCGTCGGTTTTCAGCTCGTCGAGCTGCTTCACGGTCAGCTTTTCTTTGCGGATTACCAGTAAGCGGTGCGTCATTGGAAGTCCCTTTTGTTAAGGCAGAATAGTGAATTGTCGGTGCCGTCTACGGTCTTCACGGCCACCTGCAGCTCGTCGTGGTGCCAGCGTGATGAGAACCCCACCAGAAACTCCCCGCAGTGAAACACGCGGCGCTCAGCGCCCCACGGATGGTTATACGCGTCCGTCTCGCAGAAGCTCAGGGCGCGGTCGCGCTCTTTGTCGGTGAGTGGCCCCAGCTTTTTGGTGAGCATCAGATCAACCACCATGCTTTCCCGGCTGACCAGCTCCTCAGCAAACCTTTCAAACGTCTGTTGTTCATCAACTTTATCTATGGCCATAAATGAAAATCCCCTTCTGTCGCCAGTAAGGGGATTATATTCGCTGCCGGTGTGCCGGTCAGGTTTTTTACTGGCCAGTGATAACCGTCCAGGGCTTGTCGTAACCGTCCGGCACGACACAGCCGCCAACGGGTGCCCACGTGGTACGGGTCTGCAACTGTATGCCGGTAGAAACACACTCAGATGACTTCATGGCCGTCCAGCACAGGTACACAACGGCAACGACCAGAAACACGGTGACAGCACGTGCTGTATTGCGAGTGATAAACATATTCGCCTCCTCAGATGCGCTATGCCTACTACATCACTAAAGCGTCACCGGCGTTACAGGTTAAGGCATACGGCACCTGTTTTAAGATTAATCTGTAACCAGTTAATCCGCCAGGCGGCGCTTCTCGATACTCGCGATCAGCGTGCGCATCTCAAGGTAGGACAGCTCGACGACGGAGCCGTTCGGCAGCTCAAACGTCAGGGTTTCGTCCGCGTCGTTGTGTGACATTTCGGTCGCGTATGTCTCATGCTGTTGCATCCACGGCTGTTTGTACCGGGCGGTGATGGCTCGGGCGGTAATCATGCGCGCTTATCCTTCTGTTGTTCGGCATCGAGTCCCAGAAGCGCCAGACGCCCCAGCTCGCACAGCGTGTTTGCATCGATGGTCGGGCACCAGTCGCCGACTTTCATACCGGCCAGCGCCTGCGCACACTCCCGGATATCGTCCGGGGCACTCGGCAGCGTCAGTTTGTGCAGCGCAAAGCGGATGATGGCCATGTCGGCCAGCGTGTCCGGGGAGAGGTGCGTTTGTTCCCTCTCCGACCGGCGGCTCAGCTCGATAAGATACTGGCATCGCTCACGCATTACATCATGGCCATTGGCCATCAGTTACGCTCACCGTTAAGCAGATTGCTGAACTCGGTCAGACTGGCGTCGTCGAGCAACCGGCGATAATAAACATTCTGATAAAAAGACAGCTTCGCTTTATTCGATATTCGTTTCTGATAATGCGTGATTAATCGAACGATATTTATTTCGGGGGGCGTGGCGGTACGGCGGAAGGCATCGAAATATTCAAGCAGGTAATCGTGTTTGGAATTGGCAAAGTCTATTTTCGCTTCCAGACATTGCATCATGACCTGCCGTATCTCGTCAGGCAGGCCCGAGCGCACGGTGTGAAAGAGTTTATCCGCCAGACGGGCACGATGTGCATCTTTAGACTTACACTCGGCAATATACTCGGCAAGGCTGTTATAACGTGGTGCGTTTGTTGCAATCATACAGACCTCTTAATTAAGTTGTGATTAATCTCACGGTAATAATTAATTCCGGGTGTTGGCGAAAATAAATAAGTGTGAATTAAAACTATATCGGTGAGCATCAGTGTGCAACACCTGTCAGTTTTTTCCAGATGATCGAAACGTAAGTCGCCTGGAATCGTGCGTCGTGCAGTGCGTTGTGTGCTATGCCGTCCAGGTACGTCGTGGCTTTCGGGTTAATGCCGACCGCCTGCCCCAGCTCGACGACCGTGCGCACGTCGCGCTCACTCCAGAACTTCCACGGGATGTCGCGGTTAACGCTGCGATACGCGTTTTTGAGGATGGTCAGATCAAACGTGGCACCGTTGCCCCAGACCTGAATGTTCTTACCGTACATTTTGCAGAAGTGGCTGAACCGGCGCAGCACTTCATCGACCGGCAGTGAAGCGTTGATAATGTCGCGGCGCGCTTCTTCACTCTGCTGCAGCCACCAGATGACCGTATCCATATCCGGCTTCGCACCGGCGGCCACCGAGCTGGTGAGGTTGATGGTTTCGTAGAAGTCCGGGCCGAACTCGCCGGTCGCAGGATTGAAGAAGGTGGCACCAATCGATAACACCGGCGCATTGTCGTTCACGCCCAGCGTTTCGAGGTCGATCATTACGTGTTCCATTGCGTGTTTCAAATTGAATCCTCTTCACGGATAAACTGGAAATGGTTGCCGCGCACGTTCCACGGCTGCAGAACATCCATCACCAGACAGCCCTTGTATCCGTTTTTAAAGCAGTTATCGACCTGCACCCAGAACCGGCCAGCGGTCTCACCGGCACAGCCCAGCTCAGGGTAAGCCCAGTCTCCGGGTGCGAGCGTGACGCAGCGAATGATCGGATGGGGATTGGCAAAAGGATTCTCCGCGCCCAGACGCCTGCAGCCGCGTCTCAGGTGCGACCGGCGCAGCCAGAGATCGGCATCATCTTTGCCGTGCTCAAACGACCGCAGCGGGACGGTGGCCAGAACCAGCGCACACACCGTATCGTCAGCCGCCGCACAGCTTTCATCGAAAAGATACTCGGCCAGCGCAGCCTCGGTAACGTCAGCCTCGCCGCCGCCGGTGCGGTCGTGCAGGATGAGGTCGTACACTATACCGGGGCGATATTTAAGCTGGCCGTTTTCGGTGATGCCGGGGAGCGGTTCGGAAAGCATGGCGTGATAAAGGTCGCTGACGGCCTTCTCAATCTGGGGAACAAAACCGGTGAGAGACGTGAGAGTTTTCTTACCATCGGTAAGCCATAGCTCAGTTTTCAGCCCGGTTGTGACGGCAACAACGCGCGGCCCATGCGGCATCAGCATCGGATAAAGCTGGTGGCGGTCTGGGTCGCGGTTGTCGAACTCGATGATTTGAGGCACAGGCCGTCGCATAAAGTATCCTTAAGTGTTTACAGCATCCTAAGAATACACACAACGTGTGTCAACAGAGTTTTCTTATCAGTTAGCAGCCTCACTGATTGGCGGCTATCCACTTCTCAATCAGCGACACGGTGACGTCGGTCATGTCGCGGTCTTGCTTAAGACACGCCATTTTAAACGCGCGGTGCAGGTCTTCCGGCACGTTCATCTGCAGTTTCTTCGTTGGCAGCGTCGGTTTGGCCATGGCCTTTAATGCGTTGCCGGTGGCGCGGTTCTGGCCTAGCGTCATTGTTGAATCTGACATAACTCAAGTACCTCTTTAGTAATGTGGTCGATCTCGCCCTTGGCAGCGGAGTCGGTTGAATCGTAAATACTGCCGCCGTCACGCATGGTGCGGATGTAACTCTGACGATGCTGGGTGCCGGTGCGCATCAGCGGGATTTCAGTCTGCGCAATCGCCGCTTTCAGCTCCTCAACCATACGGGTGTGGCTGATTTTTTTCGTGATAAGGAAACGCGCCTCGATAGGCTTCATCTCCTGACGCGCCTCGATCACCGAGAGGATGGCACCGCACGCCGAAAAGTCTAAAGGTGACGGCGTAACAGGAATTATCACCACGTCAGACACCATTACTGCAGCTGCAGTGGTAGCACTAATCGCAGCGGCTCCGTCAATGATGATATAATCATAAGATGATAGCATTTTACGGCAGCTATAGATCTCTTTTTCTGCGCTCGCATACATCAGCTTGAACGGGCACTTCTCTCCATCGTAGTAGTTTCCGACGCTGCACTGAGGGTCGGTATCGACCAGCACAACGTTAAAACCCTGACGGGCGATGCCAAACGCGAGGTTAATGGCCGTGGTAGTTTTACCCACTCCGCCCTTGCCGTTCAGTAGTGCGACAATCTTTGACATCATATAATCCTGTAATTATGTAATCAGATAATGATGTTAGCACATAAGCATATACTTACGTCAACACATGATTACATGATTATGTGAGGTTAGGATTATGTGAGGATTTTCAGGCATGAAAAAACCCGCCGAAGCGGGTTATCTCAGTGCTTGACAGACAGAGGAGGTATCAACACACAGCTTGCAACTGACCGGCAGACCGCCGGGGGAGGTAATCTGCCGGAGAGCATAGTTTGGGGCCACACTCTCAGTTATCGCAGGGACAGAATAACCAGAAACACCTGCGCTTTCAACACCCGATGGCTACCACTTCTCAAAGCCCATTTCGTCTTTCTCGCGGTAAAGCGGCTCGGTTCTGTAGCGGTGGCCACGCAGCGAGGTTTTATGTTCCGGCACCTCGTCGAAATCAACCATGCTTTCGAGGAAGTAGATTGCCTCGTCGCGGTCTTCAAAACACCACCGGTAAATAAACGGTGTGGCTGGCCGGATATCACAACAGACAGACCACGTGTACGCCAGCCGAACCATACCTACCCACTCACCGCCTTCCAGCTGGCGCGGAAACAGGTAGTAGTTCTCTTCCATGAATGCTCTTACGTCGGCCTCTTCCCAGCCGTCAAACGAGTCGCGAATATTCATTAAATATCTCTGTTCTCTTCTACAGTTTTCCACTCGATGTATTCCGCAAACGTCATTTCCCGCATGTTGGGGTCTGACAGTGCAGAGTTCTCTATCGTGGCGTCTTCCAGCGTCACCATGCCGGACAGCTTATGGCGCAGCAGACGAATGCGCCGGTAGGCCAGACCCCACTCCGGCCCGCCCGGAACAAAGCTGCCCGAGCATTCGATCACCTGACCGTTGCGTCTGTCCTGCCAGTATTGAGACGGCAGTATCGTGTTTCTGTTCACTATGCGACTCTCTTAACCCGGACGCCGGGCTTACAGTAAATCTCGTCTTCAATAACCTGCCGGAACGCCAGGCGGATTTGCAGACTATAACCCAGTCGTCGGAGGTAAGAGAGCTGGCGGTCGTCCGCATCCTCGATAAAGAATGAATGGCCAACCGGCAGCGCGCTCAGCAGCTCACGATGCAGCGCACGCGGGTCACTAAGACGGTGGGTGATAGCGGACGGGGGTACTGGTAATCCCGCCGCCGAAGAGTTTTGCGGCTTCATAGATTTCACCCTCGCTTACCTCCCGGTTACGGACGATATACACCATATAATGACCGGTGAGATTGACGTGACACTCAACAAAACAGCGGCGAAACTTGCCGTCGGGGCGTCGGATATTGACATGCGTGGTGCCGTCTTCGACCTCCATGCCGTAGAACTCGTCCGGCTCAAACACCACGACAAACATCAGTTAACGTCCTTAATCGGGTGAACGCCGACCGGCGTGTCGTCTTCGCGCTGGCGCGCCCAGACCACAAACGGGCCGTCATCGCTGTCCTGCACGGTCAGGATAAACCAGCCGGTGCCTTCCGGCCCGAGCTGGGGCACCCAGTCCCGGATGGCCGACTTATCGCCTTCAAAGTACCGGCGCAGCAGCGGCTGCTCATGCTGTTGCGGCTGGCCATCGCCCAGATACAGGCTTTCGGTCTCCAGATGGAAGTGATCGAGGCGGTTAAAGAACCACTCCGGGTCATTCACAATCGACGGCGCGTTTTCAACGGCAGACCAGAACACCGGGTGCCAGTATTCGCCGCTTTCCGTGGTGTGGTCTTTCCAGTCACGCTGTTGGCCAATTGGCGGGTAGAGCGTCGAGTTTGTCATTTCTTATCCCATGTAACGTTTTTGATGTGGGCTATAGGGTCGCCCGGACTGACCAGTGCGCGCTTGAGATGTGCGCCTGCTTCCACCAGTCGTTCGCTTGCGGCCTGCAGTGATGACAGCTGCTTGATGAACTGCGCATCGAGCGTTTGCCACGTCTGGAAATCCTCCGGGCGGCTGCTTTGCTCCAGCGCGCTCAGGAGCGTGCGGTAATATTCGTGATGCGCCTGTTCGATCTGCTCAATCCAGCGCAGCCCGTCCTGGCTGAACGACTGCAGGCGGGTATAGTGCGCCATCATGCGGTCGCGGTGGAGACGCCCGGCGGCTTCCGGGTCAGTGTTTGGTGCGTTTGAGGTTTTCAATCACAAGCCTCCCCAGCTCGTTAACTTCCGGCGTCGGTGCGTGCTCCAGCGCCCAGTAAAGCAGCTCGATCACCCTCTTCCGGTAAACCAGACCGGCGTCAGGGCCGTGATACGTTTCATTGCGAAACTCGCCGTCCTGATACACCGGCTGCAGGTCGCGGTCGAGCACGTTGATCCCGTAATAGTCGGCCTGAATCGCATACTCGTAATCACGCAGCAGACTGGTGAAAAACGGCAGTATGTTGATGCGGACGTTTTCGATATCGTCAGTCATTCAGTTTATGCCCCGGTTTCAGCATCACGCCCAGATGTTCGACAGAGTGATCGAGGGCAACAATACCGCCGTGCCTGTCCAGCATCGCCTCCACGACGTCGCGGGGCACGTATGCGTAAACGCAGTTAACCAGGTCATCGGCATTCTTTACGCTGTACTCGCGCAACACTTCCTCCGGCATAGAGGGAAAGCCCAGCTCAAAGGCTGTATAAGCGGTCGCGTCTTCAAACGTATTACGTGGCCTGCAATAGTGATGGCCACTCGCCTGAATGCTTATCCAGAAACCGTCTGCGCAGATGACCGGCAGTGCGTACGCGAATGACCAGCATTGCTCCGCCGCCGGTGTGAAAGCAACGTCATTTTCAAACAGGTCGCGCAGCGTGGTATCGACCTTGCGCCCTTCATTCAGCCAGTCATTGAGAGATTTTGGCATGTAACCAGCCCTCGTATTCTTTCATCTCCGGTGTGGGTGCATTCTCCACAGCCCAAAGGTAGAACTTAAGGAGGCGCAGGCGGTACAGCGCACACTCGTTTGCGCCTTTTGCCTGTACCGGCGTGTATTCGCCGTCCTGATAGGCCGGTTTCTCTCCGGGCCTGCCGACGGTGAATCCGGTATGACTCGCGTGTATGTTGTAACCATAAACCCGTTCCAGACTTCTGAATATCCAGACCATATCGACACTGCTGACGTTGGTTGCCCGATTAACGGCCAGTGCTGTCGCCGATGGCGTTGTGCTGATCTTCTTCATGGGTCACTTTCCCTCCCAGTTTCCGAATGGCCGCGTCCAGTTCGCGGTCAGCCAGCGTTTCAAACTTCACGAACTGCGTATAGAACGCCTCGCCTTTATGCTTTGCAGCGGCGGCATAGGTCTCACGCAGTGAGAACTCCATCTGTTCGCTGATAGGTGACGACCGGGCACCGCAGCGCACAAAGCTGTCGAACACGGCCAGCCGGGCATAGTCCTGCGCAGAGAACCACTGGCCCATGCGATGCGTGCGCCGGATTGAGTACAGCGACCACAGGCAAATCGCAGTAGAAACGGCGGAGACGACCCACATGAAAGGCGTCAGGTAGTTATGCGCAAACTCCCAGCTCGTCAGATAGCTCAGGAAATCACCCATGGGCGACTTCTCCCGGATGCTCAACGTAGCGCGGGTCTTTGCTCAGGTAGGCACGCAGGTAGTTCGCACACTCTTCTGCACGGGTCTCGCGGTCGGCCATCGGGCAGTAGAGATCGAGACGGCGCTCGCCGTGGTTCACGTCCAGGCAGACCATGACGCGGGCGGTTCCGAGGTTGCGTTTTTTGAAGACGATGGCGGTGATGACGACTATCGACAGGGCTTCGGCTTTAACCAGTTCCGGGTGGCGCAGGCAGCGCTCAAGGTGCATACGTGTGGGCTGGTATCGTTTGCTGGGGTACATGCGGGCCTCAAATCATTATATGTTTTTATGCTTACAGGAGGTTTTAATCGTATCCTCACGTAAGCATGTAATCAAATAATCATTGCATCAAATGCTTTTGAAGTGAGTCATCGGCTATCTGTTTAACCAGGTAATCCGCACAGCTCATGCACTTGCGCTGCGCCTCCGGGCCGTGCTGGACGTACAGAACGTACCGCGCCGTTTTGTCACTGTTGTCACACTCGCATTCCAGAAACACCCGCACGGCATCATCAGTATCGCTAACGCGTACCGAGATCCCTATCGTGTCGAAGTCATGGATAAACGGCATATCCAGCAGATAGAAAAGGTGGGTGCTGACCATCTCATATTCCTGTTCCTCAGCGCTGAGCATCATCGTCACTCTCCTCGCGCAGTCGGTAGGTCAGGTGCCCCGGCGAGCTGAATACTTCCAGCTTTGAGGGCGCGAACATTTCCGCAATCATGTGCTTGGTATCAAACGTCACTTCCGTTCTGCCTACCGCTTCCATAAAGCGCGCCAGTATCGTTTCAAAGAACGCGTTGAAACCTTCCTCGTGGCGCTTCTCCATCTCTTCAACCAGTTCACGCAGCATGGCGCTGTCATCAATCAGGTCGAAGTCGAGGCGCAGCTTGCTGACCAACTCCTGCGCATCGTCGCGCGTCTTCGGTTTGGGGTAGGTCTCCTGCGTCAGTGACTTCATGGCCAGACGGCTGATCTGCTTGAGGTAGTACGACGCTTCGTGGTCGCGGTAAATGCTTTCGCAGAGGTCAAAAATAATCTTCTGTGTCTTCTCGTCGTATTGGCTCACGCGGCGCTCCGGGCAATAGGGTGGTAAGCGAAAAACAAAGGTGCCTTCCCGCTGGAAAAGCTGGTGGCCAGCTACTCGGTTCGGGTCACGATAATCTGCACGTAAACGCGGCCACTCGGGGTGATCGTCTGGCTGGTTTCCATGGTGAGCACGCGGTTGTCGTGGTCACGGGCACGGCGCACCGCCTGATTGACGGACTGGCGCAGCCGGTGCTTCCAGTCGTTGAGCTTGTTCTGCAGCCCGCTCATGGTCACGGAGTCATCCACGCGAACGCTTTTCGTGTAGTTCTCACCGACCGCCAGTGCGATCAGGTTGCTCACCATGCTGGCGGGCTGGCGCATACCCGGCATATCCACGTCGGCCTCAGAGGACAACATGGCCACGGTCAGCGCGCGGTCGTCAGCGCCACTTTTGCGTGACGGCTCGGAAGGTTCATAACCCGGTGGCAGGTCGAATGTGTCATCGTGTTGTGTTGGCATGAGATTTTCCGTGGTCAAATGAGGCTGAAAAATTAACGATAGATGTACACGCCGCGTGTGTCAAAGACTTTTCCCGAACAGTACGTTCAGCGTACAGGAGGTAACGTCGCGACCCGCAATTTCGCAAGGATTTACCGGGCACCGGCTGACTTTTCAGAGTAACGAATCGCTGACACGGCACGTGGTACAGACTGGTGCCAAAAATGTTTCCAGATGCAGTCGGAAAAAACTACAGAAAAACCTCAGCCTGCCGACTTTTTGAAGTAACGGGCCGGGAAAGGGCCAAAATCTCGTTCGGTTTTCTTTCCGCCTGCCAGCTTTTTGAAGTAACGGCGGGGGATTTATGGGCCTCGCGCGGGATTTTCGTATAGAAATGGGGGGTTTCAGATTCCGGGAGGTGGCGAAAATGAGGGCTGACTGGCCCGACCAGTGCTTTTTCGTTGTATTTCAATGACTTAGCTAGGGTTTTTCGGGGTTTTCCGGGGGTCTCGATTGGAAAAATCGTATAGAATCAGGGGTTTACGGCACGCCGGGCGGGGCGCTTTCCGTCCAGGTGGCGGCGCGTCGATGGGGGTCGATTGGAAAAATCGTATAGAATCATACGGTTAGTGCCGGGCGGCGGTTTGTCTATATAGCAGGGATAGCCCTATACAGGGTGGAGGAGATTTTTTGCAAGATATTTTACAAAAGGCTTTGACATACGCGACGTGTATCTATAAATTAACCTCATCGCCGGTAATCATCTCAACATATGATTACAGGATTATCTGATTACATGCTTATATGAGGTTAACGAGATGTCAGAATATACCCGCCGTAACATCGCTGAGGCGATTGAATCAAACCTTAACGGCTTAACCGGTTTAGTGTTTGACCGCCGCGATAACGTCGCAGATATGATCCGCGACGCGCTGGACTCCGCAAATTATTTCGCCCCGACCGTAGACTACAGCTCTGACGCGTGGGCAATCGTCACCGGTTCGGACTTTGCGCAGGTCAATGTTGATTGTGATTTTTCCGAGTGTAAAAACGCTGTTCAATGCGTCGAACTGGAAGCCAACGACATTCTACGCGAAGCCTATAGCGAAGATTTAGACGGGGTACTGACCACGATTGCCAGCGCGCTGGGTGACGTGTTCGACCTGGACGAAAAAGACTTTAGCGGCGCAAGCCGTTACCAGGTGGATGAGATCCGCCAGTGCAGCGGCGCGCGGCTGGGGGATATCTCTCACTCACTGGAATATGATTTGCGGTCTGTAGACAGCACCGGCGCGGAGTCCGTTTGCGTATGGCTGGAGCATCGCGAACTGTACTTTAAAGTGCATGGCATGGAATTTTGCGCAACGCTGGACGATGCAGACACTGACACTGAGGAGGATAAATAATGGCGATTGCAATCACTGTTAAATTTCTGTCGGGCACTAACACCACGCCGCCACGGATGCGCGCATATTGCCGCCTGGCTAAACCCGTGACCGTCAATTATCCGGCGGTCGGTAATTTCGATATGTCGGACATAGAATCGTGCGCACGCTATGCCGCTGGCGTCATGCTGCAACAGGTTAATGAAGAGTGCGCGGATCATGGCGCGGTCTGGGCGCTGGATCAGTATATTGAGTCATACGACGGAAACCGTCATTTTAGTTTGAAATAGCCGGGGGGCTGTTATGCAAAAGATTCAGTATGTTAATAAGTCATCTCTGTTATATGTTGTTCGCGTTGATGTTAAAAAATACAGTCCTTTTAGCGCGTCAATTCATCAGCAGTTAATGAGCTATCGCGTTGCGGATACTGACAGCAAAGCGCGTGCTGTTCTGGAATGGCTTAAATCTGAGGAGAATTACCAGCAGGCGCGCGCTCTTTTCTTCCAGCGTAAAACTAATATTGATTTGCTGGATATTCCGGCGCGTACTGGCACTAAAAAGCATTATGAGGCGTGCGCGCTTATTCTCACGCTCGCTAACACTTATCAGGATTTATCATTGCGTCGTTTCGCGCCGGGCGTATTCCCGGAACTGGTAAATAATTTTTAGTTCTGCCCGCCATCGCGGCGGGTTTTACTAAGCGTTATTAAACAACATAGCCGGGGGGCTAATTATGAGTAACTTACATTCCGTTAATAAAGAGCAACAGTTGTACGTCATCGCCGCCAGCGCGGGCTTTTCCTGCTACGGCTTCACCGTGTTAGACCGCAAAGCGCGCGCCGTCCTGGAATGGCTGAACGGCGAACACGCCAGCGCCGCCCGTATGATTCTGGGCGCTCAGGGTAAGGACGTTGCCCGCCTGGACATTCCCGCCCGTATCGGCACACAGAAGCATTACGCGGCGTGCCAGCAGGTGATCCAGTGGGCGGGCCTGTTCTGTAGCCTGTACCGTGAACGCTGCCCCGTGGGCCTCGTTCCTCAGCTCACCGGTCTGGAGGGGAAACGCGTGGAGGTGATCGACGCTTACGGCGAACAGCGCCGGTTTTATGTGGGCAAGTCATCCGGCTGGATGCCGTCCCATCTCGAAGTCATGCGCCGCGATAGTAGCGGGGGGATCGCGGTTTATGGCGCGCCGTTTAAGTCCGTCCGCGTTGTTAGCTAGGAGGCTTAACAATGGCACCGGAAACAACCACATTTACCCATGTTAAAAACGGCGTTACGTTCCTCGTTACCGTTCACGGCTGGGCACCGAATTACGGTTTTATTATTAAAGCGAATTATGAGGGCGTACAATTATTCACGTTGCATCATAAATATCGTTTTATTTATTACCCGACAAGCCGTCAGCCGTTAATCGAAATAGCGGAGGATGCCTTTAAAGCAGATTTAGCAATTGAAATGTACAACCTAGCGGAGCGGACGGCGTTTCGATTAAAAGAGGATTTATATAAACCGTTCCCGCTATAGCTTTTAATATTGCCCGTCTGAATGGCGGGCCTTATTAAACGTTATTCAATCAACCGACAGGACATATTAAAATGAAATTTACTCTTAATCCCGAAATTACTTATATTACCGCTTTCGCTTCAATGCTCCATTTATCACAGTCTGATTACGTGCTGTTAGGCGCGAAAGCGGGCGACGTGTTTTTCATCCATGCGACGTCTACCGTTCAGCCTGGCTTTATCCTGCGTTTCGGCGCGGCGGGTACTGACGCGGAGGAGGTGGAGCAGGCACTATCCGAGCTGGGCTTTTCGTCTGACCTGGTAGCGATCGCGCTGGGCTTGCGCGCCGCTGGCTATGATGCCATCCATCTGGATCTTGATATGGACTTGTTACCGGGCGCGCCGTGGTACATGGAAAGCGGCAGCAAGGTTATCCCGCTGGCGTATGATCTGCCGCTGCTGTACTGGCACGACCTGGACGACGCACAAAAAGAGATGGCTTGCTCTGAGGCGTGCATAGACCTGGACAACGGCGAGGATTATTTCACGCAGGAAGGCACGCAATTTATTTACCTGCCAGCCGATAACGGATCGCCGGAATGGATTTACCAGCTGTCTGATTTCCTCCGCCTTGAAGGCACTGAGACCGGGGAACATTTCGATGGCTATAGCAGCGAGACCGCGTTTTCATCTGTCGTCATCAAGCTGTCAGACGATAGCGAGTTTGTGAACCTTGCCCGTGTGTGCAACTGAGGAGATCGCCATGAATCCAACATTACACGCAATGCTCGTTACTAACCGCCTGCCGGTCATCGTGAATGCGCCTGGCGAGTACGTGACCCGAGACGGGCGGCGCGTGACCGTGCATGAGGTGCAAGGCGCTGAATCGCCGTACACGTTCAAAGTGAAGGGCCAGCTGTGGCGCATGTTCCGGGGCAAGTGTGCGCCGCGCGGCTTGCAGGTGTGGCACGTGTCCGGGCGTCTGGACATGGTGCAGGAAAAAGCGGGTGATATCGTCGCCCGGTACGTTGAACCAGTACAGGAGGATGCAGCATGAGCAACAGCGCGGTTTATGGCGTGGTGCAGTCGGACGGCTCACACTGCGACGTCAGCACGTCAGAGAAGGGCGCAAAGCAGTACGCCACGCGCCACGGTTACACGCAGGTCACGCGCCGGGCGAACGGCGGCTATGATGCGCAGATCATCGCGACCCGTACCGGCAAGCGGTGGAGGGCTGGCGTATGACAGCGACCCCGAACAAGGGCGACCCGGCAAAAGCCGTTGTCCGCGTCCTGTTGATCATGGTGGCGGCGGTCGCCGCTATCCTCCTGGCGGGTCTCGTTCCGCTGGGGTTCAAGACCGGCATGATCGCCGCGTGCGCACTCGCTATCATCCGTGGGCTATGGCCGATGCAAATCGACGTTGATGCACTCACAGACCCGCAAGACCCCGGCCCGCCTTAAGCGGGCTTTTTTGTGTCCGCCGTTCCCGTCCGACCGTCCCGCCGTCCCGAGCTGGGGCGTAATTTCGTCCCGTTGCCGTACGCCCTTTTCCCTCTGAGAAAACCGCCGCTAAACCCATACGGGGCGCGGCTTTTCGCGTTTTAAAAAGTCTGGACGGCAACGCCCACGGATCGGGCCGAACCACGCCCCCAGCTCCACCTCCGAACGGCCCCAGCTCCACCGCCCGCCAGTGCCCGCCGTATGTCCCGCCCCCACACAGACAGACCCATGCACGCGCCCGCCTGGCAGATTCTCCACGGCCCGACCCCATACCATGCCCGCTGTGATATTCCGCTACCAGATGCACCACACACACGACCCGACCCCGGCCCGGCCCGCCAGCTGGACGCCAGCCCAGACAGACCCGATCCCGATGATACCCGTTCGCCTGGTATGCCATGCCCATGGCAACAGACCCGGCTATGTGTGCGCCCGTGCCATGGGGGCGGCGTGAGTCGATACGGGTGGCGGCATAGGGCGGCGGGTACGTGGTGCGGATATACGGGGCGCGTGTCTGGGTGCGGTGGTGCGGTGGTGCGGTACACGTGGCGGGTACGTGGTGCGGTGGTGCGGTGGTGCGGTCATATGGCAGGGCATATACAGGGGGATGGTGCGGCTGTGTGGTGGCAGGGCATAGCAGGCAGGCCCATAGACGCAATATAAAGGGGGTACACGCGACGATAAATAAATAAATGATATCACCTATACGGTCGGGGCGTGGGCCTGTCTGGCGGGGTTCTGAGGCGAAATTTGACTTAAAAAACGAAAAGGTACTTGGTGGCGACCTCTCGACGTACGGGGGTGCGCAGAGC
>Ga0207791_1000123_pt1 | contig 21976 bp, 11 predicted proteins | sample HigsolmetaGSP16D_FD_184844 | JGI IMG/M metagenome (GOLD analysis project Ga0207791, IMG submission 184844) | High solid enriched microbial communities from the Joint BioEnergy Institute, USA - SP1-6-D (SPAdes) | ecosystem: Engineered > Bioreactor > SSF (Solid state fermentation) > Aerobic >...
GCACCCTTGCGGCTGCACCCAGTCGATCACCGCCGCCAGGTAGACGAAGCCACGCGCCATCGGGATGTAGGTGACGTCCATCGCCCAGACCTGGTCGGGGCGGTCGATCTTCAGCCCGCGCAACAGGTACGGGTAGATCTTGTGGCCCGGCTGGCACCGGCTGGTGTTGGGCTTGCGGTACAACGCCTGGATGCCCATCCGGCGCATCAGCGTGGCCACGTGCTTGCGGCCCACCGCGTCGCCCTCGCGACGCAGCAGTTCGCACAGCATCCGGCTGCCGACGAACGGGTGCTCCAGGTGCAACTCGTCGATTCGGCGCATGCGGGCCAGGTCCCCGGCCGACGCCGGCCTGGGCAGGTAATACACGCTGCCGCGGCGAATACCCACGGCTTGGGCCTGCCGGCTTAATGGCAAGGGATGGCTGCGGTCGATCATCGCCTTGCGCTCAGCAAACCGCTTTGGTGAGCGCGCCTTCTAAAAAATCGTTCTCCAGCGTCAACTCGCCGATCTTGGCGTGCAGCGCCTTGACGTCGATCGGCGGCGCAGCCGGATGCGCCGGGCTGCCGAACACCCCGGTCGCTCCCTTGAGCAACCGCTCTTTCCACTGCGAAATCTGGTTGGGGTGGACGTCGAGGCGCTTGGCCAGCTCGGCCAGCGTCTGATCGCCCCTGATCGCGACCAAGGCCACTTTGGATTTGAAGGCCGGTGAGTGGTTCCGGCGCGTACGTCTGGTCATGTTCTGCTCCTGTGGTGGCGATATCGTCGCCTCAATGAGCAGGTCTTCCACCTATCGGACTGTCCAGATTTCCGGGGCCAGCTCTACGACGAACGAACCCATTGCATGACGGCTGGGGATGATCAGCGCGCCGGCCAGCACAAGCCAGAAAGGGATCACGAAACCGGCAACCAAGGGTTTCTTGAAGAAGCGTACGGCCGCGCAGTACAGGTCGATGGCGAACTCCGACATCGGCCTTGGACTCCATTGAAAAATTCGGCCGACGGCGTCCATAGCTCCATAGCGCTGCATGGTCGTTCAGTCGGTAAAACTCGTCGAGCCACGGGCCGAGAGACGTAAGACCCATATATAACGCAAAGGTGCAAAGCGCCGCCGCAGATACCGCGGTCATCGCAGCGCGATCTACCCTTTCCTTGACCATCAGTCGCCCGCGTTGCTGGTAAGCTCCGTTCACGCTCGATTCTACATGTAGATATTCGCCTCAAGAACGATCTCGGAGCAAGTCGAATGACGGCCAACGGAACCTTTAATAGCGTGATAAGCATGGACGTGCCCAGGGTGATGGGACTACAGCAGATCGATTTCATCCGGGAGTACCTCACACCTGGATACCCTGTCATTGTGACGGGAGAGATGGCTACCTGGAACGCTCCACACGCGTGGACGCCGGCATTCCTGCGACGGCGCTTCGGCGAATTTCTGGTCCCCGTATACAACGATCTCTTCGACATGGTCGATGTCATGACGCTGGCCGAGTACCTGGATGCCGAGTTTAACGACAGTGCGGACAGCCGCGGCCGATACGTGCGCTGGTACAGCCGCTTCCGCGCAGAGGACTTCGTCTGGGCGGACGATGTCTTCGTCCAATTGAAGGACGATTGGGCGATGCCCTCTTTCCTCCCGCGGGATGACTACGTTGTTCCTTTCGTCGAAGAGACAGCACTGGATGTCACCCGGCATGCGTTCCCATATCGCGGCCTTTTTATCTCCGGTCCGAATGCCAGTACGCTCCTCCATTACGATCCCTGGGGATCGGCAGCTGTACTTTGCCAGGTCCGCGGAGAAAAGCAATTCAGCCTGTTCGATCCTTCTGGAGAGGGTCGGAATGACGGGGCGTCCCGCGTGAGGTATGACGGCATACTGTCGGCTGGCGAGATCATCTTCATACCGGATGGATGGAACCATGGCTTTACCACGCTGACACCTTCGATTTCGGTGACCTGGAACTTCGTCCATGCCGGGCGTCGCCACGCTTACGACAACCACCTCGCGCACCATCCGGACGATCCCGCCCTCGATGTCGCCCGCTTCTTTTCGGCGAGAGCATGACGATGTCGTCGATCAGAGGATGGTTCATGTGGATAGCCCGCTGGCTTCAGCACGTGTTTGTCCACCGACGTAACACTCTCCTCGTGGTTTCACAGTACGCCTTTGCAAAATACCTGCGCACAAATCCCCGGTTGGGGAGGATCCTGGCCAGGCTGTCGGCGCTATTCCGCGGTACACATCGACACACTACCGCGTTTGTCTGCTTCCATACTGTTCCGGCATGGTGGGATGGATACCTTCCTGCCGGTACGGCGGGTTCGGAGGAAGCCGTGGTGCACATGTCGCGGCAGCTCGCTCGGCTTGGGTGGCCCGTAGTGGTCTACAACCACTGCGGACGAAAACGTACGGTGAATGGCGTGACGTACATACCGCTCTGGCGGTACAACCTTCACGAGTATCATGCAGTAATCGTACTTTGGCGCGACTACTCTCTGCTCAGCTTTCCCATCGCCAGCGGGAAGATCTACGTTTGGCTTCACGATGCGGTCAACGACGCTGGGTTCGCATCGTTGATCGTCGATGGATCGGCCACCGTCATCGTCCTGTCGGCGTTTCATCGCAACTCCATCGCAGCCGTGCCGGACGAACACGTGTTCATCAGCCGCAACGGCGTGGACATTCCCTCGTGGATCGACAGCACCCATGCGAGGCAGCCACGAAAGATTCTCTACACGTCATCTCCGGACCGGGGACTGGAAATCTTGCTTGCCCTCTGGCCGCGCATTCGTGCGTCGGTGCCGGACGCCGAGTTGTTCATCTATTACGGATGGCGCACCTGGGATTTCTTCCATGCCTCCGACCCGACGAAGGTGGCATGGAAGGAGCGCATCCTGGCCTCGATGGAACAGCCCGGCGTGATGACACGCTTCCCTCACCTGGATGCTGCCGAACTCTGGCGTGAGTATGCCAACAGCGGCTTCTGGATCTACCCCGCGATGGTAGGCGAAACGTCCTGCATCAGCGCCATCAAGGCCCAGGCGGCGGGTGCCGTGCCGATCTGCACGTCACTCGGTGCCCTTGCTGAAACGGTGCAATGGGGCGCACGCATCGACGGGCACGGCCTGTCGGACGATTCAAAAGTGCAAGAATCGTTCGTCCGGATCGCAGTCGAGGCGCTGTCGTCGAATCACACCGTGGACAGGCAGGCGATGACGGACTGGGCACGCGCGAGGTATGGCTGGGCATCCGTCGCCGCCGACTGGAACGCTCACATGCGCGATGCCCTGGCCGCGGCCGGCAACCCATCACCGAAGATCATTTCAGGTCCGACAGGTTGACGACCACGCCCATGTCCGGAGCCAGTCCGCTCACGACTTCGGTGCGATCGATACCTCGGTGCCCGGTCGTAACGGCCTGCTCTTCGTAGCGACCGTGGCGACGAACCATCACGAACGCCCGCCCTCCCCGTGATCCCAAGGCAAGGTTCGGCACGCTGATGGCGCGTCTCGCCGACCACAGCGTGACAGTCACCTCGAAGGCCTGCCCAGGGGCCCAGTGGTTCCGCAGCGTGGGGCCGTCGGAAACACGCAGCTTCAGCTTGTAGTATTTCACGGGTGATTCGTTTGTCTGCACATGGGCACCTGTGGAAATCCAGGCGATGTCGCCCTCCTCCGCCTCCCCCGGCTTACCGACGGGCCAGAAGCGAGCGTGCATACCGGGCCGCAGGTCGTCGCCATCGATTTGGGCCACGGTAGCTTCAATCTCCATTGTGCGCGGGTCAGGTAAGTTGCCGAAGACGTTCCCCGCAGGCAACGTCGTACCCTGGTGCACCTTATCTCCGGCCCAGTTTCGTTCGACCATGAAGAGGCCAGCGTGGGGAGCCTTGATTTCCAACGCCGCGAGATCCTTCCTCCGGTCCTCGGCAATCCTCTCGTATGAGGTCCGGTGTGCGGCGACGACGGAAAGGCTCGCGTCTTCCAGTGTGGGGATGCCGTCTTTCCGCTGTTGGAGAATGGCTTCGCTGTAGTCGAGGAATTTTTCGTCCTGTATGGCATCCAACACCTTGTTCCGGGCCAGTATGCCATCCGCCGCCTTGGCGAAGATACGGGAGATATCACGTTCGCTGGCGACCTTGGCCAGGTCTTTTTCCGTCCTGGCAGCAGCGAGCAGGCTCGATGACGAGGCACCGTGGCGTTCGATCTCGGTTTGGGCGATGCGAAGCTCCGCTTCCTTGAGCTCATCGCGGCTCCTCTCGGCTGAAAAGCGCGCGACCACGTCGCCGGCCTCGACAGGTGCGCCGTCAGGTGCGATCCAGTCCAGTCGCGCCTGCGACCACTGCGTGGAACCTGGCACGAAGATCTGAGTGGTTTCGCGCGCTTGCAGGGTGCCTTTCGCCGTTACCGTCAGCGACAACGGTGCCGGCGCCACCTGTTGCACCAGCGGGGTGTCTTCCTGAGTGCCGGAGCATGCCGTCAGTAACGCGGCGCAACAGGCGAGGATCGCGAACCGCGCGTCGCTCACGGCAGAACCTCGACTGTCACCGGCTCACCCGGCAGCAGGTTGCCGGCATCATCCGCGACACGCACCTGGAAATCGACGACAGGCAACGGCTGGACACCGGAGCGGCTATGCGCGACGTCGCCCACCCGGGTAATCGTTCCTTTTAACGAATGCGTTGCGTCACCTCCCTGGATGATCCTCGCGGCACGACCGACGGCTATCGCACTAAGGTGGCGTTCGGGTACGGGAGCGAGCACGTAAAGCGATTTCATGTCGGGAATATCGCCCACGGACTTGGTGCGTGAGATCTTGGCGCCGTTTTCCAGTTTGCGTCCGTCCCAACCCAGGCTATGAATGAAGATGCCATCTTGCGAGGCGGTGATCGTCAGGGAAGCCACCTCCTTCTCCCGAGCAGCGACATCCCTTTCCAGCGCCTTGATGCGTGTGTCCACCACCCGTTGCTTCGCGGCCCGCTCGCTTGCGCAGGCTTCGCTCATCCTGCGGGCCAGCGCCATCGCGCGTTCGCTGCGTGTCTTGTCGATGAGCAGCTTGCGGACTTCGATCTCCGGTAGGACCGAACCGACGCGCTCGGCCTTCCGCGTGGCCTTTTCCAGATCGCCGAGGGCTTTCGCCAGAGCCAGCGCCTGTGTTCGCGCATCGTCGGCAAGTTCGAGCCGCTCCTTCACCTGCAACTGGCGCTGTTCGCGCAGGTCGCTGCGCAATTGTTCAAGGCGCCGATGCACCTCGCCGCCTTCGAAGGATACGAGGCGGTCGCCGCGGTGAACCACGTGGCCGTCCTGCAACAGCCAGGTGATAGTCATATCCCACAGGCCTTCGACCTCGGGTGGAACGATAGATACGCCCTGACCGAACATGACTTCGCCGGGCACGGCGAGGCGCTGGCGATCCGCTGGCATGGGCGGTTCAATGGGGGGAGGGGTGGTGTCCACCCGGGCGCTGAGCCCGGATTTAAGCCAGTCCGCGGGACCGTCCATGGCAATTTCCACAGCAAAGTAGCGCCCGTTGCCCCACTCCTTTTTCGCCTCGGCGGCTCCGGCAATGGACTGGATGTGCCCCGTTGTCGTGTGCCCGGGAAAGGCATCGAAGGCCAGCCATACCTTCTGCCCCGCCTTGACCTGCCAACGGTCAGCCTCGAAGACCCACGCATGGATGCCAACGGCTCCCGGCCCGACGACATCGCCTACCGTAACCCCCGTATAACTGGACCCACCTTCCTCGTAGCGCCGTCCGTCTCCTATCACGCTGTCGAAACGATGCGTCACGACGCCCGGCACCTTCGCCCGGACAACCGCGTCCTGGAGTTGCCTGTTGATCGCGGCCTCCTGCGCATCGTAGATGTCCACCTGCAATCGCGTGTCTTTCGCCTGCCGCTCCAGGTCCTGTCGCACCGTGACCAGGGCGCGCTTCTCGAACGCCAGGGTCGAATCCGCCTCGGCCTTAGCGCCACGAAACCGGACGACATCGAGTTTCGAAAGCAGGTAAGCGGGAAGCGCCGCGTCGAGGGCGGCCTTGTCCCGCGCGGCCTCCGCCTCGATGACTTTTCCCTCGGCGTCGAGCACCTTGATGCGCAATCCCGCCTGCTTCACGGCGGCGGCGGAGATGGCCTTTTCCCGCTCGTCGCGCAACGTGCGCCGTTTGCCTTCAGCTTCGCCCACGTCGGTGCGCAGTACCACGTCGCCGACGGCCACCGTCACACCGTCGCCGACAAAATAGCGCAACACAACCGGCAGGCTTTCGGAGGGCGGAACGAAGATGGGCTGTGCGGCATGCACGTACACTTCGCCAGTGAGCGTGACTGCCAGGCCCGGTGTCGATGCGATGCCGGCCGTGCCCGACAGCAGTATCGCCAGGGTGCGTGTCCAACGCTTCACCACGTGACCTTCCTACGCTCCAACGGATGCTCCCTAGTCATGCGCCGGACCATCCGCGACGTCGGCGGTCATGTCGGCCAGTTCCGGAGGAACGGCGAACCCGAGTACATCATCGCACCACGACCGCCAGCCCGGATCCACGGGCAGTGCATCGCCGCCGACAACAATGCTGAGGGTGACGCCGTAATCGTCATGCACGAAGACGGCCGTATCCGGCCCCAGCACCTGCCCTCCGGCATCTTTCACTATCGCATCCGACCAGCCTTCGAACCGGCGCAGGTCCGCCAGCCGATAGGCCTTGCAATACACGGAAATCCGCTTTTTCATTGTCGGTCCCTACGACTTGGTCTGAAGAATGTCCGCCACGAACCGGCGAACGTCGAAGTTCTCGGCGGGACGTGTCAACCCCAGGCGCAGGATGACCATGTGCCGCGATGGGATCACGAACATGTACTGTTCTTCGAATCCCCGCATGTAATAGCTTCCCTCAGGCAAAATGTCGCCGAAGCTTTCCTTCGTCGGCAGCCACACGCCCGCGCCGTATCCGACGCCCTCGCGGGCGGCTTCGGGCGTTGCCCGGATGGCGTAGGCGATCCAGTCGTCGGACAGGATGCGCTGCCCGTTCCACCTGCCGCGCTGGAGCATGAGCTGCCCTATCTTCACCCAGTCGCGCGCCGTGGCATACATGAACGCAGGCCACTGCGGCACACCGCTCGCATCGGGTTCGACCACCGCCGAGGCCATGCCGAGCGGATCGAACAGGGCCTGCCGCGGGAACGCTCGTGGATCGCCGTGGTGTTGCGATACGACCGCCTGCATCACGGCACCGAGGATGGCATAGGATCCGCTGGAGTATTGCCAGAAGTCGCCGGGCTTGCCTGTCTCCCCCACGCCCTTGCCGGCTGGCCGTACCGGCTTCGAGGCAGCAAAGGCCGCGGCGTCGGGCACGGCAGCGAGCATCGCGAAGACGTCGGCCTCGGGATGCTGATAGTCCTCGTCCCAGAGCAGGCCGTCCTTCATCCGAAGAAGGTCGTCGAGCGTGATCCGTCCCCGTGTGTCGCCCTGCCGACTCCACGCCGGATTGAGATGATCGGTATCCCGCGCCAGCCAACCGCGTTGTACCAGCACACCGGCCAGAAGCATGCCCACCGTCTTGGTCATCGAGTAACCCGGCAGCGGCATGTCGCGGTTGAATCCCTGCCCATACGCCTCGGCGACGATGGCGCCGTCGCGCATGACGATGACCGCGCGGGTGCCCCTCCGATGCAGCAGATCCGGCTGGGGCTCTTCCATCCAGCGATCGACGGTGGCCTGGATCGCGCGATCGGTAGTGACCGGCATGTCGGCCGCGGGCTTCGTGGTGACGCGAGGCATGGGGGCCAGCGGCTTTCCGTATACAAGCGTGCACCCCAGCCCTGGCCTGAAAACGGCTTCCCGCGGGCCGGTCGAGGTATCCACGCGCACCGTCTTCGCTTGGCCGTCGACGTGGGACGGCAACAAGGGCAGCCAGGTCAGGTCGTTTTCGAGGATGTCCTTTTCCGTGCGATGGGAAAGGAAGACGTCCGAGCAGAGCACCTTGGCGATCATGCCGCCGGCGGTGCGTTCGAGGGCGGCACGGGTGGCGTCCGCGGCGGGTTGGGGATCGGCCTGGGCCTGCGCCAGGGACAGCGACGGGATGAATGACAGCGCCAGCGCGGCGATAAGGGAGTACACGCGAAAAGATGTCATGTGTATCACGTCCGGTGGTGGCGAAGGGCAGGCGATGGCCTCATGGTGCAGGCCCAAGGTCGAGCTCTTTGGCAATGTCGATCAGGCGCTGCACCTCGGCATCCAGGCGTTCGGAGCAACGACGCAGCGTCACGCTGCGATAGATGTCGGCGACGCCGAAACGCACGCCGAACTCCAGTTCGATGGCATGCGCAAGCTGCACCATCATCATCGAGTTCATGCCCGCGGCTACGAGTCGCTCATCCGGGCCACAACGTCGCGACAGCAACGGTTCGCACAGTCTGACGAGGATATCGAGTGTGTCGTTCGATACATCGTCCTCGTCCGGCATCCCGTTCTGCCGGGGACGTGCGCTCCAGTCACATGCCACAAGCCGCCGGCGATCCAGCTTGCCGCTGGACAGTCGCGGCATGGACGCCACGAAAGCGATGTCGTCGGGGAGGTGCGTCGACGGCAGGTGCGTGGTCAGCGCGTGCCACAGGTCGAGTTCCAGGCCCGACGCGGCGACGAAGTCCAGCCCATCGTGCGGCAACGATTGGCCATCGTCGGGATGACGGGGTTCGACGATCGCCCGAAGCGTCGACGTATCGACGTCGAAGACGGCGGCGACGGACGTCACGCCCGGAACCCTGCCGAGCACGGCCTCGAGTTCATCCAGTTCGATCCGCACGCCCCGCCGCTTCACCTGCCGGTCGATGCGCCCGATCACGTACAGGTCGCCCTCCGATGTGACATAGCCGTAATCCCCCGAGCGATACATACGGGAGCCGGGTTCATCGTCCGGCGAGGGAACGAAGGCATCGGCGGTCAGGGCCGCCTGGTTCGCGTAACCGCGGTTTATGCCGGCTCCGCCTACGTGGATGGCGCCCGGGATATAGGCCCGACAGGGGACGAGGTTCTCGTCGAGTACCGCGACCTTGCATGAATCCAGCGGACGTCCGGCCGATGCGCCAGGCTGGGGTATCGCCTCCTCACCCGTTTCGAATACGGCATAGGTCACGTCCGCGGAGACTTCCGACGAGCCGTAGATGTTGCAGAGCTGCCGGCGCGGCGAGGAACGCATCGTCTGGAACCGCGCCGCGAGGTCGCCCGGCAGCCGTTCACCGCTGACGAACACCTCACGCAGCCGTGGCATGGCCAGCGGATCCGCTTCCCATTCGCCGATCAGTCGCTCCAGCGCCGCGGGAACGAGCGTCACGCGCGTCGCTGCCGACGCCTCGAGCGTGGCCCTCAATGTCTCGAAAGGCACACCGCCGCTGCCGGGTGCGATCCAGAGAGGGACGCCGGCGCACAGCGGGACGAACATTTCGCAGATCACATCCACGAACGCGGGAGACACCAGATGGCATGCCACGTCCCCCTGCTCGAAGGGGAACCGCGACGCGGTCCACCGGAGCCGGTTCAGCATGCCCCCGTGCGTGCCCATGACGGCCTTGGGAATGCCCGATGATCCGGAGGTCATCGCGAAATAGGCCAGCGAATCGCCGCGGTCCGTGCAGGTTGGCGCCGGACTCGCATCCCGCGATCGCATGGCCGCCTCCAGCGACAGGCGGGGTAAGCCGGGCTCCGCTTCGCCCAGGGGGTCGGCGGCGTCGGCATCGTGCAGGACCACGAACGGCCGGCATAACTCGACGACCGAGGCAACCCGCGCCTGTGGCGAATCGGGAGACAGGGGAAGCACGGCACCGCCGATGCGGTGCACCGCCAGCCACGCGATGACGGATCGCCAGGAACGTCGCGCGCACAGGACCACGCAGCCTTCCGGTTCCGGGGACAGCATGGCCAGGCTGCCGGCGAGATATCCCACCAGGGCATCTACCTCGGCGAACGACCAGCGACGGGACCCCTCGACCAGCGCGATGCGATCGGGGGTGGCGGCGACCCGCGAAGCGAATCGCGCCTGGAGCGTGGCATGGCGTTCGTCGCGCTCGGAAGGGCGCGTCATCATGCGTGGCGCCAACCAGGTCAGCGGAGGGTTTGCAGGCGGGAGCATGTCCACGGTGCGGGCGGCCGTGTCGCGCATGTGAAGGCCGAACTGGCGCATGTGCTCGCGCGAGAACAGACCGGCGTCGTATTCCAGGTTGAGCACGGCACCGTGGGCGTCCTGCGTCACCATGACCGTCAGCGGCATCGCCGGAACGTGTCGCGGAACGTAGCGTGGTGTCCACGACAAGCCTGGCATCGTCCCACCGTGTTCGCGAACAGGCGTCTGGAAGACGAAGAGGACGTCGAGGCCATCGCGGCCGGACGTCGATTCGAGCATGCCCAAGGCTTCCTCGTACGGAAGCAACGGATGCTCCCAGGCGTCGAGGCACGTGGCACGGATGTCGGCGAGCAGATGGCCCATCCCGGCACCCCGGTCGCGGACCCGCACGCACTGGGTGTTCACCATGCATCCCAGTGTCGCTTCGTCGGACGCGCCCTGGCGATATCCGGTGGCGATACCGATGAGCAGGTCGTCCGTGGCGGTGCGCTCGCGCAACGTACGCACCGTCACCGCTAGCGTGGCCATGAACAGTGTGGCATTACCCGCCGCCGCCCACGCCGCCAGGGCGAGCCCCATCCGGTTTTCCAGGCGAATGCTCATCTTGTCGCCATGGCGGCCGCGCGGTCCGTTCCGATCGCGCAGGATCCGGGTCGGCAGCGCGCCGGCGAGCTGGGTTTGCCACCATGCCTTCTCCGCGTCGTAACCTGCCCCGGCCAGGGCCGCGAGTTCACGCCGCACGAAAGCGCGATAGGTTCCGGCTACCGGCATCCGCGCCGCCGCCGACGGGCTGGCGTAGCAGGCCTGGATCTCCGCGACGATCCGTTCGAGCGTCCAGCCGTCGGAGATGATGTGGTGGATGCAAAGGATTGCCGTGTTCTCCACCGGGCTATGCCGTACCACGACGACGCGCAGCAACGGCGGCTTCGAAAGATCGAACCGGTGGCGCAGGAGTTCGTCGATCACCGTCGCGATGGTGGACTCGTGCTCCCCGGGAGCCGTCGGCACGTCGACGACATCGGGTACGCACGAGGGGAGCACCTTCTGCATGCCGTCGGCGTCGTCCACGAACGAGGTACGCAGGATCTCGTGCCTCGCGATGACCGCCGCCAGGGCGAAGCGCAGCCGGTCCACGTCCACCTCGCCCTGGATGTCGGTGGCCGCGATGCCGTTGTAGACGCCGTTGCCGCCAGCCAGTTGATGATGGGCCCATAATCGCCGCTGTGTCGCAGAGAGCGGAAAGGCCTCCGCCTCATTGGATGCCGGGCGCATGGTCGGCCTCCTTCTGGGCGATCTGCTCATCCACCTTCCTGCCCAGGTCGGCGACGGTCGGATGATCGAAGATCGCGCGAAGCGGCAACGCCACGCCGAAATGCTCGCGAACACAGGTGATCGCCCTGGCGAAAAGCAATGAATGGCCACCCAGGGCAAAGAAGCTGTCGTGCACGCCGATACGGTCGCGCCCCAGGATCTGGCCCCATATCGTCGCGATGGCTTCCTCGGTGGCATTGCGCGGCCCAGGCCGCACGGGCTCGTCGACGGAGGCCAGGACCAGCAGCCGTTCTATGTCGAGCTTGCCGTTGTGAGTGATCGGCGGTTGGGGCACGAGCACGTAACGCGCCGGGTGCCACGGCGCGGGCAGGCGGGAAACAACCTGCTCGCGTGCCCGTTGCTCGGCATCGGCGTCATCGATGCCAAGCAGGTAGGCGACGAGGTGCCCCCCACCCTCCCCATGCACGGCGTGCACATACGCGTCCGGAACGCCTCGCACCTGCCGCAGTACGGCCTCGACTTCTGCCGGCTCGATGCGTACGCCGTTGACCTTGACCTGGCGGTCAGTCCTGCCGATGACGACTATCGTTCCGTCGTGCAACTCTCTTGCGAGGTCGCCGGTGCGGTAGAGGCGGCCGCCCGGTATGGTGGGATCGGGAACGAAACGCAGCGCCGTCGTGCCCACATCGTCCAGGTAGGCTCGCGCGAGTGGCGCCCCGCCGATGCACAACTCACCCACGGCGCCACGGGACACGACGTCGAAGGCCTCATCGCGAATACCGAGTGTCGCGTTCTCCATGGGCTGCCCGATCGAGACCGGCGCGGACGGATCCCCGGATACGTCGACCGGAGGATGCATAGTCACCTGCACCGTGCATTCCGTGGGGCCGTAAGCGTTCATGACGCGTGCGGAAGTCGTCGCCTGCAGCGCGCCCAGGAGCCCGGCCGACAGGCGCTCTCCCCCGGCGACGATCAGGCGCAAAGCCCGGCACGCCTTGAGGCCGCCCCGGACAACCAGCGCGTGAAGCAGCGACGGCGTGGCTTGCAGCATGGAAATACCACGGTTCGAGGACGTGATGGCGAGCCGGTCCGGGGTCAGGTCCGCCGGATCGGCGAAAACGGAGGTCATGCCGGCCGTCGCCGGCAAAAGCATCTCCCAGAGGGCGGCATCGAACGCGGGCGGCGTGCGTTGCAGGACGCGATCGGCGGCGTTCGCGGACAGCACGCCGCCCAACCATTGCAGCTGGGCCGCCAGTGCATGACGCGTGGCGACCACGATCCTCGGCGTGCCGGTGGTACCGGACGTGCAGGCGAAATAGGCGGCCGCCGCATCGTGCAGTGACGAAGCCAGGCCGACACTTTCGTCCGTCACCGCCGCAAGCGGCGCGTCAAGTCCGGTCCATCCTTCGCGAATGGGCTCGTCGGCGAGTACGCAGGCAGGGTCGAGGCGTGCGAGCGTCTCGTCGATCCGGTACGCGGGCCAACGCGGATCGAGCAGCGCGAAAGGCATGCCGATGCGAAGCGCCGCGAGAACGGTCACGACGACCTGCGTCCCCGTGCCGGCCACGATGGCGACCGGTCGTTCCCTCTCGGTATCGCCGTACGACGCCAGCCATGCCGCACGACGTCGCACGAGGGCATCGATCTCGCCATGCGTCTGGCGACGGCCCGCTGCATCCTCGAAGGCCATGGCCGGATGCAGGCGGAAGGCGGTCGCCACGTCCGTGAAGGTGTCCAGATGCGCCGGTGCATCGGGCCACCGTTCGCGACGATGCGCCAGCCACTGGACGAGCCGTCGGTCGAGGCTGCGCGGCAACGCCTGCACGAGCTCGCCGAGGTATCCGGCCATGGCCTCGGCTTCGTTGCGACGCAGGCGATCGGCGGCGAAGCGGATACGGGCCGTGATCCTGCCCTCGTCGTCGGCGCGCCAGTGCAGGCTCGCCACGCAGGCCTCGTCCGCAGGATAGAGCCGCACGGCATGCGGCGTAGGCGGATCCTCCTCGATGAGGAAGGGCATGTCCTCGGCATACGGGCTGTCGCGATCCAGTCGCGACCAGTCGAAGACGGCCTGGAAGCGCTGATGCGATGCCATCAGCCGGGAGACCGTGGCGAGCGCCTCGCGAGGCGTTGCGTCGTCGGCGATCTCCAGCGCGAGCGGCGCCGGTCGCCGCAGGCAGCCCGCGATTCGCGCGAACGCGTCCATCGGGCGGCCGCTCAGCATCACGCCGACGGCGACACGCCGAGCGATGGAGCACTTGCGCAACGCACACGCCCAGACGGTGGCCATGATTACCGCATTCGAAACGCCGAGTTCGTCGCGGAGCATCGCCAATGCCTCGTCCACGGGATCGGCTTGCCCCACCTCGACTTCGGCCCTGCCAAGGCCGGGAGTGTTCGCGCTGCGGGGCCAAAGGCCCGGATCTCGCGCATCCTCCGGCCGCCATTGCGCGAGCCAGTAATCCAGCCCGATACGTGCCTGGGGTGCCTCGGCCAGCCGCTCCTGCCACGCGATGACGTCGGCGAACGTGCGTTCTTCGCGAAGAGGCGCGTCGGCTACGCCGTCGAGCGCTCGATGCCAGTCGTTCGCCCAGGCGAGCAGCCCCGTCGTGTCGCAGTACACCGGATCGACGGCCAGCAGCCAGACGCCGTTCGCGCCATCGGCGCAATACCGCACCCAGGCGGCTGCCTGCCCACAGCTGGACCGGGCGAGGCCATCCAGCTCGGCCATCGCGTCGGTATGCCAGGTGCCGTCGGGCAAGCGCTCGCACGGCAACCTGCCGGCGGACAGGTCGAAGACGGGCGCACGGGCTCCAGGCAGCACGCTGAGGACGCCGGTGAAACCATCGAGCTCGGCGACGCATTCGATCGCCTTGCGGGCGGCCTCGGCGGTATCCACAGGGCGATCCGGAAACCAGGCGAGTCCGTGCAGCGTCCGCCAGCCGCGCGTGCCGGCCGCGTCGCACGAGCGCAGCTGCCACCATTGCCGTTGGCGCTCGGTCATGCGCCTGAAGCGGGGCTGCGTATCGGTGCTCATGCGACACCTCCGCCGTCACCCGTCACGGCTTCCCGGCGGGCATTCGCAAGCCCCGTCGCCGCCGGACGTGCGTGTCGCAACAGGTCGTCCACCCGGCCATCCGGCGTGGCGTCGCAGAGCGAAGCGATCGTCCGCTCGAACGCCCGGCACAGGCGCACGACCGTCTCGCCGCCTTCGCTCGCGGGGGAATCGCTTTTCACGTGGATCGACAGCGCATCGCCCGGATGCACGACGACGACGACGGGAAAGCCCTCCATGACCTCGTACTCGAGCTGATCGAAGGTAACGCCCTCGGGGACCACGGTCGGCACGGGCATGTTCTCGATGACCAGCAAGGACCCGATGGCACCCGGATCGCCCAGTACGGTGCCGCGGGTGATCGCCGCCAGCGATTCGCCGCCGTGCGGGAACAGTTCCGCCATCGTCCTGCGTTGCGCGTCGAGCCATTCCCCGATCGTCTGCCCGGCGGAAAATCGAAGGCGGGCCGGCACGGTGTTGATCAGCATGCCGACGACGCGTGTCAAGTCGACCGAGGCGTCCCGCCCCGAAAGCACCATGCCGATGACGACGTCGTTGGTCTCGCCCAGCGCCGCGAGGGCGGCACCCCAGGCCAGCTGAATCACCGTGGCGAACGTCGTTCCGGCTGCCCTCGCCAGACCGGGCAGCGCGTACGCCGCGTTCGTCGGCAAGCCTATGGGATGGACGACACCGACGCCGACCGGCGAGCGGGTGCTTTCATGCCGACGGGCGGGACGAAAGTCGGCGAAGTGCCCCTTCCAGAACCCGGCATCGAACGACGGCACCCGGGCGTTGAGCGACAGCGCATCGGCGAACGACACCGTATCGCCGTCCATGGCTTCGTCCCCTCGAAGAAAGCTGCCGTAGGCACGCATCCACGCATCGACCAGAAGGGTTTGCGACCACCCGTCCAGGATGAGGTGATGATGGGCGATGGCGATACGTGATACGCCTTCGGGGCCTTCGATCACCCCGACCCGTATGAGCGGCGCGTGGTAAACGTCCCTGAGCGACGGATCCCATGCGCGGTAAAGCCGTTCGGTTGCCGCGGCCACGTCCTGTGCCTGCTCGAAATGCACCTCGCAATCCACGACCGGGTCCACGCGTTGCATCGGGAGCCCGTCCCGTGTCCGAACGATATGCAGGCGGCAAGCGTCGTGGCGAAGCAGGACATGGTTCCACGCCATGCAAAGCACGTCGAAATCGAGGGGGCCGTGCCAAGACCACCCCAGCCGGCTGACGTACAGGCACGCCTCCGGATGGGCTTCGCACTGATAGAGCATTCCGGTCTGGGCCGGCGTCAATTCCCAGCCCTCGAACGAGGTATCGTCCAGGGGCCGGTCGTCGCGCTCTGCGTCGGCTCGACGGCCTTGCGCGACGGCATCGGCCAGATCGGCCAGCACCGGGTACGCCATGATCTGGGCGGTGCTTAGGTCGATGCCTGCGCGCCGCGCCCGCGCGACGACCTGGATGCTCTGGATCGAATCCCCGCCGAGTTCGAAATAGTGGCTTCGCCGATGGACCTCCGGCGCGTCGAGAACGTCGCGCCATAGGTCGGCCAGCGTCCGTTCGAGCGCTGTGCGAGGCGCGGTGTCGCCCTGATGAAGCAAGGCCAGGAGGGCGCGCTTTTCCTCCGACAGACCGGCCAGGCGCGCTTTCGGGTCACTCACGTCCAACCTCCTGGGATAGCCGTCCGAGCAGGCGAGGGGCGCTCGCGTCGTCGATCGATTCGACCTGCGAAAGCCATTCGTCGTCGGGATCCGCGTCCACGGGGGCCGATGCGGCCCGGCGGGTGGCGGCCAGGTCGACCTTGCCGTTGCGTCCAGTCGCCAGGCGAGCCACGCGCGAGACGACGGACGGACGCATGGCGGGCGAAACGTCGGCCTCGATCCTCCGACGCAGCATGGCGGCGTCCGTGTCGTCGGGCACGACCACCCAACAGGCCAGCCGGCCCTGTTCGACACCGGCGACGACCGCGTGCACGCCGGGTATCGCACCGATGACGGCTTCGACGTCCGAAAGATCGACGCGGTATCCGCGGATCTTCACCTGGCGATCGATCCTGCCCTGGCAACGCAGAGTGCCGTCGGCCGTGCGGGTCACGCGATCGCCCGTTCGGTACATGCGCGCTCCCTCGATGCCGGCGAAGGGATCGGGAAGGAAGGCTGCAGCCGTCGCGGCGGCCGCACCCTGGTAAGCGATAGCGAGGATGACGCCTCCGATGTAGAGCTCGCCCTCACCGGGCCCGATGACCATCCGACAGTCCGCATCCAACACGTAGAGCCGCGCGGAGGGCAGCGCGCTGCCGATGGGCAGGCTGCCGGTGCCGTTCCCGTCGTCGCATTCGTGGACGCTGCAACCCACACAGGCCTCGGTCGGCCCGTATTCGTTGAAGATCCGTCCCGAGGGCTGCCAGCGGCGAAGTCGCCGCACATGCGCGGCGAGCAGGATTTCGCCACCCATGATGATCCGGGAAGGAAAGCCTTCCGGCAGCGCATCGCCCGGCACGAGTTCATCGATGATCCGCAGGTGCGACGGCGTGAGCTTGAGCACATCGCCCGTTTCGCATGCGTCGAGCACGGCGGCGAGGTCGCCGCGTGGCACGCACGACACCGTCGCGCCGGCCAGCAGGGGCGCGATGAAGGTGGTGACGGTGAAATCCTGTGCCATCGCGCTGTGGTTCCAAACGGTGGTTCCGGGCGCCAGGCCGTAGATGACACGCGCGTTCTCGACGTAGCGGAGCAACGCGCCCTGGCTGACGACGACACCCTTGGCCGCTCCGGTGGACCCCGACGTGTGCATCACATACGCCGGCGAGGTGTCGCACCAGGGAGCGGGTTCCCGAGCCTGCGCCGACGAACCGTCGGCCGGCAGGAAGCCGGGAACCGTGATCGCCTTGCCGAGCGACCGGTCGGTGAACAGGGCATCGCAGCCGTTTGCGCGAGAGGCGATCTGTGCGGGCGGGTCGGCGGGGTCCAGAAACACGGGGCATACGCCGAGGTGCCAGCAGGCAAACACCATGACCGCGAGCCCGATGTCCGCCTCGGCCGCCAGCGCCATGCGATAGCCCCGCCGCAAGCCTCCCGCGTTTAGCAGGCTTGCGGTGGCAAGGACCCTGCGAGACAGACTTTGGTAATCGATGACCTCGTGCAGCCCCACCATCGCGACAATATCCGGCTGCGTACCGGCGATAGAGAGAAGCGATCCCACGAGGCCCTGCGCAAGCGGTACCGGCACGGCGGCGGGCCGACGCGCATCCGTTGCCGCGTTGACGATCAGGCCCAGCTCGTGTTCGAACGATGCCGCCATCCGGTGGACCTGACCCGGCTCGATCCGCGAGGTGTCTACGTCGATGATGAGCCGGTGGGCACCCTCGCGGCCGAACCGGTTCACGTTGAGGGTGAACGGGATATAGGTCTGGTCGCTGGCGGAAAGATCCTCGACGACGCACGCCGAGAGACGGTCCAGGGCGTCGAGCACATGGAAATCGGTGTAGACGAACAGGGCCTGGAACCTGGCCCGGAGGCCGTACCGTGCCACCAGGTCGGCATAGGGATAGCGACGGTGCGGCAGGATGTTCCGTTCCTCGGCGAACACCTCGCGAACAAGGGCCTCGCCGGTGAGGCCGCGCGAGTCGAACGACCAGGCGACGATGTTGTTGAACACGCCGATGGTCTCGTCGCCGCCAGGCAGCTCGGGACGTCCATTCAGTTCCAGGCCCGCAAGCACCGGCGCGCCGTTCCAGGCTTCGAGGCAGCGGGTGTATGCAGCGAGAAACACCGATCGCAACGGCGCGCCGGCGCGCGATGCGGTAGCCGCTGCCGCCTTGGACAACCCGACGGGAAGGGACAGGACCAGTCTTTCGCGTCCCCGATTCCCCGCCTGGCCGGTCGTTCCCGCCAAGGTGCTGGGACGGCGCGCGGCGACACGCCTGGACCAGAATGCGACCGTTTCCTCCGCCTCGCGGGCCCGGCTTTCGAGTTCGACGAAGTGCGAGTAAGCCGCGCCGGGCGGCATCGATGGCGCGGGCCGGCCGGAAAGCGCCGCGTCGTAATCCTGCACGATCTGCGCGAGAATGGTGGCGACGCACCAGCCATCCAGGGCGGCGTCCGTCATGTGCAGCACGAAGCGCTCACCGGCAAGGATATGCACCGCGAAGCGCAGCAACGGAGGGCGATCCCAGGCGAAACCGCGACGCAATTCCTTCCGACGCCAGGCGTGGATGGCCGCATCGGCCTCCGCGGCCGGAAGGTCGCGAAGGTCGTGCATCTTCACCGCGGCCAGCGCGTACGGATGGACGACCTGCAGCGGTTGCCTGCCGTTTTCGAGGTCGAATGCGCTACGCAGGAACGGATGCGCATCCACCGTGCGGCGTATCGCGTTCTGCAACAGCGAAAGCCTGAGCACGCCACGAATGCGTACGTGACTCACGTAGCTTTCGTAGGCCGCGTCCCCGGACTGGAACACGATGCTTCGCTGAAGCATCGACAACGGATACGCGTCTTCGACGTCCACGGGCAAGGCTTCGCGTTGTGATGCACCGACCAGCGCGAAGGGCTCGAGCCCGGTGGTGGCCCCGATGTCCGCCGCGCGCAGTTGGCGCGCGAGGGCCGCGGGCGTCGGATGCGCGTAGATATCCGACATCGAGGACGCGTAGCCCTTGCCGGCAAGCCATCCCACGGCCCGGATCGCGAGGATCGAATCCCCGCCGAGCCGGAAGAAGTCGTCTTCGGCACCCACGTCCACACCGAGTACGGCCTCCCACGCGTGCCGGACCAGCGCCTCGGACGTCGTGCTCACGGGTCCGTCCGTCACCGGCACGCACCGGAGCCATGTCCTGATCGTGTCGACATCGCACTTTCCGTTGCCGGTCACCGGCAGGGCCACGACCGCCCGGACGAAACGCGGAACCATATAGCCCGGCAACTGCCGGGAAAGCGTCTGGCGAACGAGCGACGGAAGGTCGTCCTGTACGGACGCGGCCGCCACGACGAGGCCTAGCGCTTTTTCTTCGCCATGATCGAAGACCACGGCCGCCGCATCGAGGATGCCCGAATGGCGCCGCGCCGCCGCGACGATCTCGTCCAATTCGATTCGGTAGCCTTGCAGCTTGACCTGGCCATCCCGTCGCCCCAGGAAGTGGACGACACCATCGTGGTCCTTCCACACAATATCGCCGGTCGCATACATGCGCTGCCCCGGCAGGGACGGACAGGGAACGAAACGTTCGGCGGTGAGGCCAGATCGTCCGGCATAGCCCCAGGCGAGCTGCGGACCGGCGATGCACAGCTCTCCCGCGACACCGTCGGGCAAGGTGTTTCCGGCGTCGTCCACCACGAAGAGCGCCACGCCGGCCGTTGCCTTGCCGATCGGCGGCGTTTCCGCAAGGTCCGTCACGTCCAGGCAGGTCACGTCGATGGCACATTCGGTCGGGCCATAGAGATTGACCAGACGTGCGCCGGGCAAGGCCTGCCGGAAGCGATCGCGCGTAAGACCCTGCAGCGCCTCGCCACTGGACAGGCAGGCCCGCAGGTGCGGCAGCGGCCGCGATGTGCGGCCGTCGAGCCACGCCTGCAGCTGGGTCGGCACGAAGTGCACGATGCTGATGGCTGCGGACGCCAGCAACGCGTCGAGCTTGTCCGGATCGCGAGCGTCCGCGGGTGGAGCAAGCACCAGGGTCGCCCCCTGGGTCAGCGGAAGGAACATTTCCCATACGGACACGTCGAACGCGAAGGTCGTCTTCTGCAGGAAGACGTCCTCGGCGGTGATGCCGCGTTCGGCGACCATCGCCTGAAGTCGGTTCAGGTAAGCGCCGTGAGGCACGACTACGCCCTTGGGACGGCCGGTCGACCCGGAGGTGAAGATGATCGCCGCCACGGAAGATGGCACGCGTCCATCGCTGCCTTCGGGCAGGTCCCCATCGCCGCGTTCATCGCCGCATGCAAGAGCGGCGACGCCGGCCGGTAGGCGCTCTCGCGCCCTTTCGTCATCGACCACCACCAGCCGGCACCCGCTGTCGAGCAACATGCCTTCGATGCGTTCGGAAGGAAGCGAAGGGTCGAGCGGCAGCCAAGCATGGCCTGCATCAAGCACGGAAAGGATCGCGACGATCTGGTCCTCGCATCGCGGCATCATGACGCCGACCGTGCCGGGCGCATGCGTGCGCAGCCGTGCGGAGAGGCATCCGATCCGCGTGGCCAGCGTGGCGTAGGTCAGATCCTGCCAGCGTCCGTCGGCATCGCGCCAGCGCAGGGCGATGCGCTGTGGATATGCCGCGCACGCGTGCGACACGGCCTCGTCGAGCCGATCGAACCGACAGTCCGCGACGGGGACATCCGGCGGCGCGCGATCCACGGCGGCCCGCCAGGCCCGGGCGGCCGTCACGGTACCGTCGACGTGGCGGGCAAGGTGGGCGATCGCCCTCGCGAACGTGGCGAGGAACGCCGGCTCGTAACGCTCGCCGTACATCGATACGGCGAGGGACAACCCATCGTCGCGGCGCTCCACGGTGACGTAGACGTCGGCATGCGGATGCGGCCGCCGCGCGCTGCGCAGGGTCGCCGCGCCCACCGTATCCCGGGCATCCACGAAGTTGAAGATCGCCCTGCCATAGGGCGATATGCCGTCGATGCGCTCGGGGCGGATGTCTCGGAGAATGTCCGCGGCGGGACGGAACGCGTGCCCGCGGGCGGTGCGCAGGGCATCGTCCGCGCCCTGCCAATGTTCATCGAGGGTAAGGTGAGGAGCGGTACGAAGCCGAACCGGAACGGTATTGATCAGCGCTCCTGGAGTGCCGCGGTAAGCCTTCGCCAGTCGAAGGCTTACCGGGCAGGCGATGACGATGTCGTCATGCGCCGTATAGGCGCCGATAGCCACCGCCATGCACGAAAGCAGCCATGAGGCCATCGTGCGGCCGTGGGCGCGAGCCCGTTCGTCGAGCACCTCGCAGGTTGCCGCATCGAGGTTCAGCTCGATCGAGTGCACGCGATGATCAATGAGCGGTGCGAGCTGGCGGCGGGCAAGCGAACCGAAATCGACGGCGCCCTCAAGCGCTTCCCGCCACCATGCGCCATCGTGCCGCGAGGGCCGGTCGGCTGCCCAGCCGAGGAAGCTTGCGTAGCTTTCCCCCGCATCGTCCTCCGTATCGCCACACACCGATGCGAGCAGCGATCGCATCGAAGTTTCGTCGGCCACCAGGTGATGGGCTGCGATGCAAAGCCTGCGGCTCGTTGGCGTGCACAGCACCACGGCGCGCACGAGCGGCCCACTTCCCGCCTCGATGGCATGAGCGAACCACGCTTCTTCGATCGCTTCGACCTCGCGTTCGGACACGTCCTGTCGCGCCACGCACGGTGTGCCGGGAAGAGGTCGGAAGCGTACAGTCTCTTCCGTTGCATCGGCGAACGTCCCGTGCCAGAGGGGATTGCGACGCGCCGCTTCGGCGAACACGGCCGAAACCCGTTCATCCCGGCACGACGTTGGCAACATCGCGCTGAATCCAAGCATGTATGCGCCAGGGCGCGTGACGACCTTTTCCGCCATCC
>Ga0207791_1000124_pt1 | contig 21751 bp, 22 predicted proteins | sample HigsolmetaGSP16D_FD_184844 | JGI IMG/M metagenome (GOLD analysis project Ga0207791, IMG submission 184844) | High solid enriched microbial communities from the Joint BioEnergy Institute, USA - SP1-6-D (SPAdes) | ecosystem: Engineered > Bioreactor > SSF (Solid state fermentation) > Aerobic >...
CCCATGCCAGCAAAGCCATCCAGCGCGTGGGCCAGCAGGCACTGAAGGAACTGGCCGACGACCCGCTGTTGAGCGGGCGCCAGTTGCCGACGCGGCTCCAGGTGCTCGCCCAGCGTCTGACCCACACGCATCCGCCCCTCACGGACACTTATCCACAGGATGAGGACGATCACGATTCCGAAGAAGGCAGCGAACGCCTTCTTCGGAACGCAGAACCGCCATCTTCGGATTCCGAAGCAGGCGAAAAACCCGGCAAATCCACCCCTCTTCGGAATCCGAAGCAGGACCGTACTGAAGTACTGAGTAGTCGTATAAAAGAAGTACGTACAGTACCGCGTGCGCGAGAACTCAACGGCCTGCGACTGCCCGAGCGCTTCCAGTCCTTGAAGGACGAGCAGCAGGCCGGGGCGCTGGTGGCGCTGCAACAGGTCGAGAACGATCAACGCCAGGCCGTCCTCGACGAGTGGGCCGCCCGCTGCCGCGGTAGCACGGTGCGCAACCCCGCCGGCTACCTGTTCGGCATCATTCAGCGGGCGATCCGCGGCGAGTTCAAGACCTGGGCCGGACAGACCGACACCGCCAGCACCCGTCCACGGACCAATCCCGGCCCGGCACCACCTGCCCCGAAGGCCGCCAGTCCCGAACAGATCCAGGCCCATCTGGCCCACCTGCGCGCCATCCTGGACAAGCCCTGAGCAGCAGACGTCCTTGGCTTTCCATGGCGCTATCCCCAGGAGATAGCTGCAACAGGGAGCCTTCCAGCCCGGCCCAGATGGGAAAGAAGCCGAACTTGAGCTATGCGCGAACTGTGCGTAAAATGTGCCTTAAATCACTCTCCATTGAGGAGTAGCGCCATGTCCGCCGTCTTCGCTGATGTGCTCGAATCGACCCGTGAACCCGGTACGTCGCGGTTCTCGGCATCGGGCATCGCCGCCGTTCTCGACCTGCAACAGCAGGATCTGGCCACGCTTGCGGGCGTTCACCGCAACACCCTGCGGACGCACCCGGAATCGCCCCGTCTGCAAGCCGCGTTGCGCGACCTGGTGCGAGTGCTGTCGGCCGCGACGGCGATACAGCCGGACCCGCAGCGTGCCATCTTCCTGATCAAGAACGAGCCCATTCCCGCGTTCCGCCACAAGACGCTGCTGCAACTGATCCAGGAAGGCCGGACGGAAGATGCGATCGGCTACCTGGAATCGATCAGCTCCGGCTTCGTCGGATGATCCTCGTCGATCTGCCTCCCGGCGCCACGCTGTTCCGGGCGCATACCCCGCAATGGGCCAGCCGGCCCACCAGCGGCGCGGGTGCCGCACCCGCGGCGGTCGATTCAATCGCGAGGGCGTGGAGGCCCTGTACTTGTCGTTGGATGAACTGACGGCACTGCGCGAGTACCAGCAGACCTCGCCCTTCCTGCCTCCCTGCACGATGTGCTCGTACACCGCGACGCTGCGCAGACTAGTCGATCTGCGCCAGCTCCACCACGGCGAACCATGGGACGAACTGTGGCATGACTGGCGCGAGGACTGGCGCCACCTGAAGCTGGAACTGCACATCGAGCCGCCGACCTGGGTGCTCGCCGACATGGTGCTGGCCCATGGCTACACCGGCATCCTCTTTCCGAGCCAGGCGCACGAGGGTGGAACCAACGTCGTGGTCTATGCAGACCAGCTCAAGGACGGCAATTCGGTGGCGGTGAACGACCCGGACGGGCGACTTCCCCGCGACCAATCCAGTTGGGTGCGCTGATCCACGCCCCGAATCGGTCCATGCACTGACCGAGTGGATGTCCTTGGCCTTCCATAGCGCTATCCCCAGGGGATAGTTGCAACAGGGAGCCTTCCGCTTCTCCCCAAACCGGCGTCCTGTCCGTGCGGTTTGTTGACTGACGGCCTTCCGGCTCGTCCCGATGCTGGCCACTCGCTCACCACCTTGCGAGTCGCCTCCATGCCCACCAACGAATCTCTCCAGCTCAACCTCGGGTCGCTGCGCAGCGCGATGTCGCTGACCCTGCACACGCATCATGCCTCCCGTATCTGGCACGGCCGCGCTGCTGCCGAAGGCCGGCCCGGCATCATCGGCCTGAACGGCTATCTCTCGATCATGAGCAAGCTGCGGCGTGGCGCCGAGCAGGACGACCCGTACAGCGACTGGTGGATGCTGCGCATCGAGGACAAGCTGGCGCAGACCAAGACCAGCCTGCAATCGCTGCGCGAACAGGTGGAACAGGTGCTGGCGAACGTGCCGCCCGCGTTGTCGCTCGGCGAGAACATGAACGTGCAGCCGGTCAAGCTGCCACTGTTCGTCAACGCACAACTCGGCTTCATGGCCGTGTACCTGCTGGCCGACTACGACGACCTGGCCCGCAAGCTGATCCTGGCTCACCACACCGCGCTGATCGACCGTTCGACCCTGGAACGCTGGCTCAACGAAGGCGCGCACGCGCTGCGCAGCCTTTTCAGTCTGGCCCAGCAGTACCGCTACTCCGGCTGCACGCGCGACGACTTCGCCGCCAAGAACGCGGCGGCGCGGGCGGCCATCGAGAAGTACGGCGAACTGCCGCAGGAGGTGCTCGAAGGCACGAAGCGCTCCCGCTATGCGCCGCCCATCGTCCGGCGCTCGCCGCTGGCATCGTCCCCCGGAGGTCGGGCCAGCCGCGAGGAGGACGAGCCTGCCTTGGACGATGAGACCCCGCCGACTGCGGCAACCGGCGATGCCGAGGGTGAGCCGGAATGAGCGCCAGCCCCGCGCGTCGATTCGTGCCGCTGGAACAGGCGGACTTCCTGACGCTGGAACACGCGGCCTTCCTAAAAGGCCTTTTGAAGCCTTTTAAGGGTAAGGGGAGTCTGGAGGACTGGGCCAGCCAATGCCAGGCGCTACGCGACGACCTGATCGACCTGGCGCAGCGGCGCGTACTGGCGCAGGCCATCGACTATCCATTTCGCTTGCTGCCGCTGCACCTGGCCCAGCAGACCACGGGCGCAGGCACGACCTTCCTGCGCTGGCGCAGACCCGACCGTTCGGCGATGGGCGTGGCGCTGTGGCAGTCGCTGATCGCCAGCCCTTCCACGCCCGACCACCTGATCGGCGACCTCTACGCAATGGAGGTCCAGCGCATCGCGCTGAACATGCAGGTCAGCCTCACCCACAGCATCGCCCGTCAGGCGCTGGAGGCCGCCGAGAAGGTCGCCCAGGCCGAAGCGGTCTACCAACGGCGCAGCCGCGCCAACCACTCCCAGGAGAAGCATCGATGAGCACCCATTTCAGTGGCGAGGGCAATATCGGCTCTGCGCCGGAATACCGCGAATTCCCCAGCGGCAACGACGAACCCCGCCGGTTGCTGCGCCTGAACGTCTACTTCGACAACCCGATCCCGAAGAAGGATGGCGAGTACGAGGACCGCGGCGGCTTCTGGGCGCCGGTCGAACTCTGGCATGCCGACGCCGAGCGCTGGGCCAGCCTCTACCAGAAGGGCATGCGCGTCCTGGTCGAGGGGCGCACCGTGCGCGACGAGTGGGAGGATGCCGAGAAGAACGAGCGCGTGACCTTCAAGATCGAGGCCCGCCGCGTGGGCATCCTGCCGTACCGCCTCGAAGCGGTGACGCTCAGCCCCAAGCCTGCCACCTGATCGCTGCGTCAGCGAGGGCGACTGCGGCAACCCACCATCGCCCTCCATGCGCCAGTAGACCTCAGTGGAGCTATCCCCAGGGGATAGCTCCACCCACGTCCACCGAGTTCCACGCGCGCTCCCGAGACGACGTTCCTGCCGACTATGCCGCAGCGCCGCCGTCTCGCTGCTGCGGCAACCGCGACCTCATCGCCCAACAAATCGGTGGCCGTGCCATGCGGCTTCTTTGCGGTTTCGCCGGCCCATCCCGGACACGCTGCTGCTCATCCGATGGACAGCACGTTTCCGAGGAGGTGGTATGCGCGTGCTCCTGTGCGAGAAGCCCTCCCAGGGCAAAGACATTGCCCGCGTGCTCGGCGCCACCCAGCGCGGCAACGGCTGCTACACCGGCGCCGGCCTCAGCGTCACCTGGGGCATCGGCCACCTGATCGAAACCGCTCCACCAGAAGCCTACGGCGAGCAATACAAGCGATGGGCGCTGGAACCGCTGCCCATCGTTCCCCAGCGCTGGCAGGTCGAAGTCAAGCCCAAGACTGCCGCGCAATTCAAGGTCGTCAAGCAATGGCTGGCGCAAGCCACCGAGCTGGTCATCGCCACCGACGCCGACCGCGAAGGCGAGATGATCGCCCGCGAACTGATCGACTACTGCGGCTACCGCGGCCCCATCCAACGCCTCTGGCTTTCGGCGCTCAACGATGCGTCGATCCGCAAGGCGCTCGGCGCACTCAAACCTTCGTCGGAAACCTTGCCGCTCTACCACTCGGCGCTCGCCCGTTCGCGTGCCGACTGGTTGATCGGCATGAACCTCAGTCGCCTGTTCACCGTGCTGGGCCGACAGGCTGGCTACGACGGCGTGCTGTCGGTCGGTCGCGTACAGACCCCGACGCTGAAGCTGGTAGTCGACCGCGACCGCGAGATCGCGCGTTTCGTCTCCGTGCCGTTCTGGACGATCGAGGTCGCCCTGTCCGCAGGTGGTGCTTCCTTCATCGCCCACTGGCTGCCGCCGCAGGGCTGCACCGACAACGCCGGCCGCTGCCTGCAGCAGCCCGTCGCGCAGCAGGCCGTCGAACGTATCCGCGCCGCCGGCACCGCTCAGGTGATCGGCGTCGAGACCGAGCGTGTGCGCGAAGGCCCGCCGCTGCCGTTCGACTTGAGCACGCTGCAAGAGGTGTGTTCCCGGCAGTTCGGCCTGGACGTGCAGGAAACGCTCGACATCGCCCAGGCCCTGTACGAGACGCACAAGGCGACGACGTACCCGCGCTCCGATTCCGGCTACCTGCCCGAAAGTATGTTCGCCGAGGTGCCGAACGTCATCGACAGCCTTATCGAGACCGATCCAGCCCTGCGCCCACTGGTCGCCCAGCTTGATCGCACCCAGCGCTCGCGGGCTTGGAACGACGCCAAGGTCACGGCGCACCACGGCATCATCCCGACGCTGGAGCCGGCCAATCTCTCCGCCATGAGCGAGAAGGAACTGGCCGTCTACACGCTGATCCGTGCGCACTACCTGGCGCAGTTCCTCCCGCACCATGAGTTCGATCGCACCACTGCGCGGTTCGCCTGCGGCGGCCAGAACCTGGAAGCCGTCGGCAAGCAGATCGTCGTGCCGGGCTGGCGCCTGGTGCTGGCGGCACCGGAACCTGCCGACGAGGACGGCGACGCCGGGGCTCGCAGCCAGGTGCTGCCGCCGCTGCGCGACGGCCTGGCCTGCCGGGTCGGCCAGGTCGATCTGAAGGCGCTCAAGACCCTGCCGCCCAGGCCATACACGCAGGGCGTACTCGTGAAGGCGATGAAAGGCGTCGCCAAGCTGGTCACCGATCCGCGCCTGAAGCAGAAGCTGAAGGACACCACCGGCATCGGCACGGAAGCCACCCGCGCCAACATCATCAAGGGCCTGCTCGACCGTGGCTACCTGATCAAGAAAGGCCGTGCCGTGCGTGCCTCCGACGCTGCCTTCACCCTCATCGACGCCGTGCCGCCGGCCATCACCGACCCCGGTACGACCGCGATCTGGGAGCAGGCGCTAGACATGATCGAAGCCGGCCAGATGACGCTGGACACCTTCGTCGAGAAGCAATCGGCCTGGGTCGCGCAGCTCGTGCAGCAGTACCGCAGCATCACCTTGTCCATCAAGATGCCGCAGGGGCCGGTCTGCCCGCTGTGCGGTGCCGCCACGCGCCAGCGCACGGGCAAGAGCGGTGCGTTCTGGTCATGCACCCGGTATCTGGATTGCACGGGAACGGTGGCCATGGAATCCAGTCCGCGACGCCGCGCCAGCAGCGGCACCCGCGGCACGGCACACAAGCCGCGCCGCTCGTCCACGTAGTCGCCACACCCAACCCCATCGCATCGGCCGCGACCGATGCGATGGCCTCGCGCCCCGCGAGGCACCCAGCACGCTCAACCTTCTGCGACGTGTGCACGTCCGCACCGGCGGTTCCTGCCGGCGCGGCGAGAAGGCGCACTGGTCACCGCCCGCATCCGTGGGCGTTCTGTTCGGCGTGTTTCCGTTCTCCCGGTCGGTCTCCCGGCGGCTTGCAGCGCGAGCCGCCGGGAGACCCACTGGGTCAGCGGTAGTCGATGCCGGTGCCTGCCGGCGAAACAACAGGCTCCTTTTGTGCGCGGATGCGTGCCGAAGGATATCGGCCCCAACCACGACACGGGCCGGGTGCGATCGCTGATGCAGCGACAGGCTCTACCGACGGCCACGTCCTGCGACAGCCCACGGGTGGTTTCTTCCTCGCCAGCCGAAGACCTGAGCGGTCTTCGGCGCCTTTCTCCTGCCTTTCCGTCACCCCGAACAGGAGAACCCCCATGCACCCTCGACATCCCCCCGCTTTGCAGTACGGCAGCGTGTGCAGCGGCATCGAAGCCGTGAGCCTGGCCTGGCAGCCCCCTGGGCTGCAAGCCGCCTGGTTCGCCGAGATCGAGCCGTTTCCCAATGCCGTTCTCGCGCACCGCTATCCCGAGGTTCCGAATCTCGGCGACATGACGGGCATCGCCCGCCAGATCCGTGCCGGCACCGTTCCCGCGCCCGACATCCTGGTCGGCGGAACTCCGTGCCAGTCCTTCAGCGTCGCCGGCGACCGCCAAGGGCTCGCCGATCCGCGCGGCGCGCTCACCCTTGCATACGTGGAGTTGGCCAATGCCATCGATCAAGCCCGCACCCAAGCCCGCCGCCCGGAAGCCACGCTCGTCTGGGAAAACGTCCCGGGCGTCCTCTCCGACCGCTCCAACGCCTTCGGTTGCTTCCTGGGCGCACTGGCCGGAGAAGGCCGTGCGCTCGAACCACCAGGGCAGCGGTGGACGCACGCAGGTTGTGTGTCTGGACCCCGCCGCCGCATCGCGTGGCGCGTGCTCGACGCCCAATACTTCGGCGTTGCCCAGCGCCGTCGTCGTGTGTTTCTTGTGGCAAGTGGTCGAGACGACCTCGATCCCGCCGCGGTACTTTTTGAGTCCGAAGGCGTGCCTGGGCATCCTGCGGCGGGCTTCGCTCCGTGGCAAGACGTTGCCGCGGGTTCTGCATCGGGTACTGGCGCAGCAGGCAGCTATGCCGGACTGAATCGCGCCTACGGCAAGGTCACGCTGGCCTTCGGCGGCAGCAACACCTGCGGGCCGATCGACGTGGCCGCCTGCCTGACGGCGGCCCCAGGCGCCAAGAACGACTTCGAGGTCGAGACCTTCGCCGTGCAGTCGATGACTGGCACGATCAGCCATGCTCTGAACACCGCCAACAACGGCAAGGGATGCAGCGAGGACGGCACGGGACGCGGCGTGCCGATCATCGCTTTCACCGCGCAGGGTTGCGGCGCGGATGCAGCGATGGAACGGGCACCGACGTTACGCGCTGGTGGGCATCGCAATAGTCATGCGAATGCTGGTGTGGTGCCAGCAATCGCTTTCGCGCAGAACTCGCGTGGCGAGTTGCGGCTGGAATCAGGGCACGGCCAGTTGACCGGCACGCTGTCCACTGGCGGCGGCAAGCCCGGCCAAGGCCGGCCAATGGTCGTATCGGTTTCGCTTCGTGGGCGCGAAGACGGTCTGCGTGCCGAGCTGGGTGGTGTCATCTCACCCGTACTGCGTGCAAGCAGCGGCGGCGATGACAAGGGCCACGTGCTTGCACCAACCTACGAGGCGCATTTCCGCTACTCCCCGAAGGCGCCGGGGTATGCCGACTGGTCGCAATGGCGGGTGCGCCGGCTCATGCCCGTGGAATGCGAACGCCTCCAGGGCATGCCCGATGACTACACCCTCGTGCCGTACCGCGGCAAGCCGGCCGCGGATGCGCCGCGCTACAAGGCGATCGGAAATTCGATGGCGGTGCCTTGCGTGGCTTGGTTGGGATGCCGGTTGTTGCAGGCATTACGTTGAACACGGTGATAGCGAGTTTCCGTTTCTCGCACGACGGCATCCTCACACGCCGCGATGCTCGCCCCATGCGTAGCTGACTTTGTCAGCACCATGCCAGCAGTCAGGGTCCCCGACTGCCGCGGAATCTTCTTCCGTGCGACCCGCCAGTCCGCTTCGCATCGACCACCGCGGACGAGCGCCTTTCCGGTGCCGATGCTGCCTTGTTCCACCGACCGGGAGGTTCCGCTTCCCGACCGGGATGTGGCCTCCGACCTTCACCAGGAGATCGCCATGTCCCTTCCGCCCCATGCGGTGCTTCCGAGCCCCGCCCAGGCCCGAGCCGATGCCATCGGCTATCTGGCTCTGATCCACGTCGGCAAGCGCCTCTTCGTCCAGGTCTGCCACAGCGCCGCCGGCCACTACATCGGCACCACCGATGCAGACGGCCCGGTCTCGCGCGAGTCCGCCCAGTACTTCCGCTCCTACCAGTCCGCCAGCCACGCCTTGGCGACCGGCCGTTGGCAACAGCGCCTCCATCCCTGAATCCCTCTCGCCAGGAGACTTTTCATGAACCAGTCTTTGCCCCAAGACGTGCTTGAACTGATCGTGCGGGAAGACCTGCATTTTGCCCAGGCCCCGGAAGCGTTTTTCCAGGCATGGAAGCGCGGCGTCGAGATCGCCGGCCACCAATGGTTCGGCGACGGCACCCGCGAAGGCCTGCAACAGGCCGCCGAAAAGTGGGATCTGCGTCCAAACCTGCTGATGCTCAACTACGCTCTCAGCGTCCTGAGCGGCGGCCAGCGGATGTTCCTCGCCGCGATGGTCAGCTTCTACAACGAACGCGAGGGCGGCGCCATGCTCAAGCGTTGCGGCTTCCACGGGCTGGCCGACTTCGGTGGCCTCGACCTGGAACGTCGTCAGGTGCTCGCCGATCTGCTGCTCAATTACAACGGCTGGTGAGTCTCCCAAGTACATCACCGTGTTTCTTACTCTCACCCCACTATCTGCCGCCCCTCGATCGAGGGGCGTTTTCTTGTCCGTGTCCGCCGCACCAATGCGGGAACGTCCGGATTCCATATTGCGGGCACCGGGCCGCCAGCGACACGCCATGCTGGCCCCGTGTTCGCTGGCGTAGCCGGCAACCGCCCAGGCAGTCGAGACCTTCGAGGCTGCGGTGCACCCGCACTGGTCATCTCCATCCATCGACGCACACCGCGTCTTTTCCACCCCAAGGGATCTTCCTCCCTTGCGGGCGGGAGTCCCTTGTTTTCCTTCAAGGAGTCTCCCATGGACCGTTCCACTATTCGCACCCAGTTGCCCACGCTCGTCGCAGGGCACGTCCCGCGCAACGTGAACTCGTTCAAGTTCCGCTTCTTCGACAGCCAGCCGCAGGAATCCACGCTCGGATTCGTGATCGACCCCAAGCCCTTCGACGGCAAGGTGGTGGCGACGGCCGATGACGCCATCGTTCTCAAGACCTCCCGTGCCGAGTTCGCGGTGCTGGATCGCGACCTGGTCACTGTCGTCCCCGACGAAGGTGCCAAGGTGCACGTCCAGCCCTATGCGCGGCGCCGCTTCGACGGCCTGCGCACGGACACACCGGAAGAACGCACCGAGTACACCTCCGAGGGCAAGCCGTACACCATCCAGACGCACATCCTCGGCTCCGCGCCGGCCAAGCTGCCCATCCCCGAACCGCAGTGCCCCGAACTGCACGACCTGATCCAGCAACTGGAGGAACTGCCGGCGCCCGATCGCTTCCGGAAGATCACCCACATGCTGGTCGATGCCGGGGCCAAGGACTTCACCTGGGTCGATCCGGCACCGACCAAGATCATCGAGACGCCGCCGGCGATCAGCTTCTCCGTCTCCACGGCGAAGTTCGAGGGTCGGGTTACCGTACTCTACGACCGTGCCGGCGACATGTACGTGATCGAGCTGCATCAAGGCGATGAACTCATCGAGCGCATCGACGAGGTGTATTTCGACAGCCTCGGCGAGGCGTTGGCGCATCGGATCGACGATGGCCGCTGGCGCCAGATCCAGGTGACCGTCCTGGAGCAGGCCAAGCGCACGCGCAAAGCCCTCTCGGCGTGATCGACCAGGCCGCGGCTTCCGCGGCCTACCTTCCATCTCTCTTTGAGGAGATGTCTCCATGTCCCTGCGATTCAAGGGGGTCGATCTGCGCCCGGTGTTAGCCGAAGCAGTCGCCAACCAGTGCTGCGTCGTCCTCGCCAAGGACCAAGGCGCCTACTTCCTCGCGGAGCGCGGCGAGCGCCTTCCCGGTGGCCGCCAGAAGCTGATCGCCTACGCGGTCGGCTGCAACCCCGACGTCGATCCTTTCGACGACTGGTGGGCGCTGGTGAACGCCGAACTGGGCGGCGATGACTTCGGCGAGTTCTTCGAGGTACAGGGAGACGTGTTCGCCCGCATCCTGCACAGCGAAGACGATCTGGAGTTGTCCGCCACCGAGACGCACCTGTCCTTGCAGGCGGTTCCACCCGAACCCAATGGCGGATGACCGCCGCTTTCCCCGCCCCCCGCCTACGCGGGGGTTTTTCGTTCTGGAGCCAGCATTTCGACTGGACCCGGCCCTTGAATGGGGTGGTCCGATAGTGCCGATTCATCGATACCCACGGCGTACCGTCATGCCACGCTGCTGCCATGCCCGCTGATTGCGATCAGCAGCATGCCCAGGTAGCCACGATCTTCAAGGCTACGACGCGGTTCCGACCGCGTTGATCACCCCAGTTCGCACCGGCATCCATGCGCGAACGACCGTCGATTCGACGGTGATGCCAACCATCGTTCCAGCAACCCACGCGGGGGTTCCACACCTTCCCCGCCTGGGTCGGGTGTGTCTCCGCTTCTTTGTCCTACTGGAGATTCACCATGACCACTTCCAACGAAAAAACCTACTTCGATCTGCACATCGCCGGCTTCGGCTACCTCAATCGCATCCGCGAGGTGAAGCCCAAGAAGGGATCTCCCTTCCTGGCCTGCGACATCGCGGCGCTCAACGGTCCCAGCGATGACGTGTCCTACGTGCGTTTCGACACCCGCGTTTCCGGCAACGAAGCGCAGCACCTGGTCCGCCGCTGCGAGGATGCCGTCAAGGCCGAAAAGAAGGTCCTGATCGGCTTCCGCCTGGGCGACCTCTGGGCCGACGTCTTCACCTACACCAAGGGAAAGCGCGTCGGCGAACAGGGGGTGAGCTTCAAGGCCCGCCTGCTGTTCATCTCTTGGATCAAGGTCGACGGCGAGCTCGTCTACAAGGCCGAGCCCAAGCCGACCGACTCCGACGAACGCGAGAGCGACGTTCCGGCTCCCGCCGAAACGCCCGCCCCGCAGGAAGCTCCGGCCCAGGCGTCCCCCGCGCCGGCCGCTGAAGCGCCCGTCGAGGCCCCCGCTCTGGAGGCTGCCGAGTCGTTCTGACCCGCTGATCCACAAGGCCCTGATGTCCGGGGCCTTGTTCTTTTCCCCGCAGCCATCCGCCATCGGCCATTCGCGCTGATGGCGGACGGCTGTTCCTTTATCCGCAGGAGTCCTCCCATGATCACTCTCCCAGGCCAATTGGCCATCAAGACCATCCACGGCAGGAACGGCGACTTCAACGTCGGCCGCCTCGCCACCTCCATCGGCGAGTTCGTCGTGAAGAACGCCGAGTTGGATCAGTACGACGAGGGCAAGTACGAGGGCGATTTCGCCATCGCTGAAATCCGGCCGTCCACGTACAACGCCAACGGCCGCATGGTCATCGAAATCCGCGCCTTGCTGGGCGGAATGACCTTGTCCAACGTCGATGCCCTGAGCGGCGACGAAGCTCGGCAGTTGAGCCCGCAGGAAGTCGATCCGATCGACGAAGAAGCGCAGGCCCCCACGCCGGCCAAGCCCAAGGCACCCGCCAAGGCGAAGTCCCGCGACCCGCGTGATCCGCTGGTCGATACCACGCCCTTCGGCAACGCGACCGCAGCTCCCGTTACCCCCGAAGCCTCGGCCGAGGCGGACGACGCGGCACTGTTCGGTGCGATCTGGCCGCTGGACGAGATCGTCAAGCTCGATGCCACCGTCGATCGCCGCGTTCTGCGTCAGCAGCGCGACCGTCTCGGCACGCTGGGCTACATCTTCGAGCCGTTGTCCCAGGACTGGCACCTCGCCAAGGCCTGATCCCCTCCGTCGCACCCGCGACGTTCATCCACCCGCCGGGGCCGCTTCCCCGATGGGGGAAGCCCCCGGCTTTTTGCTGGAGGTTTCCATCATGTCCACCATCGCTTGCGATCCCCCCCGTTCCACGCTGGATGAATCCGCGTGGCAGGCTGTCTGCAAGACGGCTGCCGAGCACGCCCAGCGTGGTTGCGGCCTCTCCTGGGAGCACTGGGTCACGCTTTTCAGTTCGGAGATCGACATGCAAGTCAGCCGGTTGCCGGAAGACCAGCGTGCCCAGGCCCTGGAAATCGCAGCCCAGGAATGGGACTACGCAACACCTGCCGAACGGCAGGAAACCCACGACTGGCTTGCCGAAAACGGATGCTGCTCCCACGGCAGCACCTTGGGCTGCTGCCCGGCCGGTTGCGGCTCGTACTGAGGAGGCGCCATGGACCCGATCCTGACGGCACTCTCGCCCTCGCTGCTCGCCTACGTCGAGGGGCAGTTGTCCAACGATGAGGTTTCCTCCGACGAGGAAATGCTCGACTACTTCGTCGCCAACGGCCTCACCGAGGAACAGGCCCGGCAGGCGCTGACCTACCGCGACCAGTACCTCAACAACCTCTACCTCGAAGGCTTCACGCCGATCACCGCGGTAGATGCGCCGCTGCACTTCAACCTGCACACCCGGCAGTTCGAGCCGGACTGAGCGGTTCCTTCTCCACCCCACGGGGCAGCACTGGCCCCGACGGGCGGTGCTGTTCCCCTTCATCGAGGACATCACCATGCCTGCATCCGCTTCTCCCACGACGCTGTACCGTATCGACGAGTGCCCGGACCTGATGGCCGACGCCTGCGTCGGTGACGACCAGGGCAACCTGATCTTCCTGTCCATCTGGGCACGCGACACCGCCGTCCAGGAACTCCTCGCTCGCCTGACCCTCGGGGGCGACGAGCAGGGACTGGACCAGTTCCACGTCATCACCCCCGAAGGCGGCTCGCTGCCACTGTTCGTTGGAAACGTCGATCGCCTGGAGAAACGCACCACACGCGCTTTCCGGCGCACGCTGTTCGGATCGCTCACCAATGTCTGGCTGTTCGACAAGCGCTGCGTGCAGCCCGATAAGGCCAACGCCAGCGCACTGGTGCTGCTGCCCCGCGACTCCACGCACCGGCTGGACCGACTGTGGACGTTGGTGCAGGACACCTGCCCGTTGCCCTTGCTCAATCACTGGCGCGCGACCGTGCTGGAACTGCTGCAAACCCGCCAGATGCTGGCCGGCCTTCCCTTGGCCCTCGGGCCGCTGGAAGGCCATCGGCTCTCCATCGACGTACCGGCGCTGACCACGGCGCTCGGCGACCTGATCCGTAGCGGAGCGCTCGACGCCTCCGACGACGAACTGGCCTCGAACGCGTCCCTGCGCCACGTCGCCTGATGCCTCCATGGGCATGTGCACCAACACATGCCCGCTTTCCTTCACCCCACCCCAGGAGAAATCCCATGGCCCTCATGTTTCCGCGGCTTGCCCGCAACTTCATCAAGAACGGCTATTTCCCGACCGACGAACCGACGTTGGAGCGGGCGCTGTCCGCACTGGCACCGGCCAACGGTCCCATGTCCATCATCGACCCCTGCGCCGGCGAAGGTGTGGCGATCGCCGAAGCCGCCCACGCCCTCGGGCGTGAGCAGGTCAGGGCGTTCGCTGTCGAGTACGACGCCGGGCGGGCACGTCATGCCCGCAACCTTGTCGATCACTGCATCCACGGCGACCTGATGGACACGCTGATCTCCCGCCAGACCTTCTGCCTGCTGTGGCTGAACCCGCCCTATGGCGACCTGAGCAAGGACGTCAACGACAACATCGGCTACCAGGGTCAGGGCCGCGCCCGGCTGGAAAAACTGTTCTATCAGCGCAGCTTGCCGTTGCTGCAATACGGCGGCGTGCTGGTCTTCATCGTGCCCTCCTACGTGCTCGACGCTGAGCTAGTCGGTTGGCTGACCCGGCACTTCGCCGAGCTGCGTATCTACCAGGCGGTGGACAAGCAGTTCCGGCAGGTGGTGATCTTCGGTCGGCGCATTCGCCAGCGCGACCAGGCATCGGATGCGATCAAGGCCACGCGCGGTCTGCTGTTGCAGATCGGGCAAGGCGAGACGCAAGCCGAGGAGCTGCCGACCGAATGGCTGTTCCTGCCGTACACCGTCCCCGCGGCGCCAGCCGAACCGGAGCACTTCTACCGCGTGACGATGGAACCGGAGCAGTTCGCCGATGAAGTCGGCCGGCTGTACGGGCTCTGGCCGTCGCTGGATACGCACCTGGGCACCGCGCAGAAAGCCCTGCGGCCTCCGGCGCGTGCGTTGTCGCACTGGCATCTCGCCCTGGCCCTGGCTGCGGGCGCGATCTCCGGCGTGGTGCGCTCCAGGAACGGCCGCGTGCTCGTCGTCAAAGGGGACACCCACAAGGAGAAGACCCTCCAGACGGAATACACCGAACGCGACGACGGCTCCGTGGCCGAGACCCGCATCCTCACCGACAAGTTCGTCCCCGTCATCCGCGCCTGGGACATGACCCCCGGCTCGTCCACGCGAGGCGAGGTGCTGACCATCCGCTGATCGCGGTTCACCCACGACGGCTCGCCGTCGATTTCATCCACCCAACGGGGTCCCGTCACCCCGCTGGGGTGCCGTGGCCCCTCCATTCTCCGAGGAGCACACCATGGCAACCCAAGCATCTCCCATCGCCCAGACCTCGAACCGGCGCTTCTCGCCCGGCCAGACGGTTATGACCCTCGGTGTCGACGAACTGGTCCGTCAGGGCCGGCTCAATCCCGTGCCGTATCTGCGCCGCCATCTCGCCGCCGACTGGGGCAACCTCGACGACAGCGACCGGCGGCAAAACGATGCCGCGTTGAAGTCCGGCGAGGATCGCCTGTTCTCGTCCTACCAGGTCACGCCCGACCTGAAGCTCTGGATCATCACCGAGTGGGATCGCAGCGTCACCACGCTGCTGCTGCCCAGCGAGTACTGATCCCTCCCACGCACAACGGCTTCGCGCCGTACTTCTCTTCCCACACCGGGGCATGCCATCGCCCCGTGGGGGTGGTGCATGCCCCAACTTACTTGGAGCATCACCATGTCCCTCGATCTCGAAACCACTGCCGCGCGAGTTGAGTCCGTCCAAGGCGAACTGCTCGATGCGGAACCGTCTCCTCTCACCCTGAGCCTTCAGGATTTCGTCAGCGAGTTCGGCGACGAACTGCTGGATTCCCTCAACCGCGCCAATCCGCCGGTCTACATCGGCACGCCGAAGGCGCATCGCCAACTTCTCCTGGCCAGCCTCAAGCGCCAGTTGTTCCCGGCGCAAGCCGACGTGGTCCATGCCGCCGCCGAGCTGCTGGTCGATCGCGGCGAACGCGCCGCCGTCGTCAATGGCGAGATGGGCTGCGGCAAAACCACGGTTGGCATCGCCACCGCTGCCGTCCTCAACGCCGAAGGCTATCGCCGCACCCTGGTCCTCTCGCCGCCGCATCTTGTCTACAAATGGCGGCGCGAGATCCTGGAGACGGTCGCCGGTGCGAAAGTCTGGGTGCTCAACGGCCCGGATACGCTGGTCAAGCTCATCAAGCTGCGCGAGCAGTTGGGCATCCTGCCTTCGGGTCAGGAGTTCTTTGTCCTGGGCCGCGTGCGGATGCGGATGGGCTTCCACTGGAAGCCGGTCTTCACCCGGCGGCGTACCCGCCACGGCGACGTGGCAGCGTGCCCTGACTGCGGCACGGTCATCACCGACCTCGACGGCGAGCCGGTCAACCCGATCGAACTCGAAGCCGAGGAATACCGCCGCAAGTGCAGCCGTTGCGCCGCGCCGCTGTGGACGTTGATCCGTCCGAGGGGCTTGTCCGCCAGCGGCCAGTCCTCCGCCGTGCTCAAGGCGCTGAAGCGTATCCCGACCATCGGGGAAGTCACCGCGCAGAAGCTGATGCAGAAGTTCGGCGATGCGTTCCTCGCCTCGATGCTCGGCGACAACATCCACGAGTTCATCAACTTGATGGATGGTGACGGCGAACTGGTCTTCTCAGACCGCCAGGCGCACCGGATGGAACGGGCGATGGCGAACATGGAGTTCGGCTTCGGCGAAGGCGGCTATCAGCCCTCGGAGTTCATCAAACGCTACCTGCCGCAAGGCACGTTCGACCTGCTCATCGCCGACGAGGCGCACGAGTACAAGAACGGTGGCAGCGCTCAGGGACAGGCCATGGGCGTGCTTGCGGCGAAATCGCGCAAGACCTTGCTGCTCACCGGCACGCTGATGGGCGGCTACGGCGACGACCTGTTCTACCTGCTGTTCCGCGCCTTGCCCGGGCGGATGATCGAAGACGGCTACCGCCCGACCAAGAGCGGCAGCATGACCTCGGCCGCGATGGCGTTCATGCGCGATCACGGTGTTTTGAAGGACATCTATTCCGAGAGCACGGGCACCGCGCACAAGACGGCCAAGGGCACCAAGATATCGGTGCGCACCGTCAAGGCGCCGGGTTTCGGTCCGAAAGGGGTGCTGCGCTGCATCCTGCCGTTCACCATCTTCCTCAAGCTCAAAGACATCGGCAGAAACGTCCTGCCGCCGTATGACGAGGAGTTCCGTGAGGTGGCGATGGACCCGGCGCAAGCTGCGGCCTATCGCGATTTGGCAGGCAATCTGACCGCAGAGTTGAAGCGGGCTCTGGCGAAGCGCGACACCACGCTCCTGGGCGTTGTCCTCAACGTGCTGCTGGCCTGGCCGGATACGTGCTTCCGGTCGGAAACGGTGTTGCATCCGCGCACGCGCAACACCTTGGCGTTCGTGCCCTCCCAGTTCAACGAGCTGGAGGTCATGCCGAAGGAGCGTGAGCTGATCGAAGTCTGCAAGCAGGAGAAGGCGGAAGGTCGCAAGACCCTGGTCTATTCGGTCTACACCGGCACGCGCGACACGACCTCGCGCCTGAAGGTGCTGCTGGAGCAGGAAGGCTTCAAGGTGGCGGTGCTGCGCGCGAGCGTGGAGGCCTCCCGCCGCGAGGACTGGATCGCCGAGCAGTTGGACCGCAGCATCGACGTGCTCATCACCAATCCCGAACTGGTCAAGACGGGGCTGGACCTGTTGGAGTTTCCGACGATCGTGTTCATGCAGTCGGGATACAACGTGTATTCGCTCCAGCAGGCGGCACGCCGCTCGTGGCGCATCGGGCAGAAGCAGCCCGTGCGCGTGATCTACCTCGGCTACGCCAACTCCTCGCAGATGACCTGCCTAGGGCTGATGGCCAAGAAGATCATGGTCTCGCAATCCACCTCCGGCGACGTGCCGGAATCCGGGCTCGACGTCCTCAACCAGGACGGCGATTCCGTCGAGGTCGCGCTGGCCCGGCAGCTCGTTGCAGCATAAACCCTGCGACAAAGCCGGCATCCCGATTGGGATGCCGGCCTTTTTTTTGCTTGAATGCCAGACCCCGACCGGACGCAAGACTTGCGTTGCCCCGTCTACTGTTGCAGGCCTGCGATCCGCATGCGCTCCTCCAGATCGTCGAGGAACGGTGAGCGGCCAAGCCGCATCGGACCGTAATGGCCATCCACGAAACCCGAGTAGAGCATGTGAACCTCGTCACGAGCGCGGGTCAGGCCGACGTAGAAGAGCCGACGACTTTCCCGCAGCTTCTCGGGGGTCTCGTTGCGCCATGGCAGATTCCCAAGATCGAGACCGACCATGATGACCACGTCGTACTCGCAGCCCTTGGCCGAGTGCAGGGTCAGCAGATTCAAGTGCGCCGGAGACCCATCTCGGCCCCCGAGGCTCACGATATCCAGCGAAGCGAGTGCGCCGCCTTCGGCAAGTGCCGCCGACATGCGGTCCAACTGCTCCTTCTGGTCGGCGAGCGCGACCTCCGCCGCCAGCACAGCATCGAGGATACCGGCCCGAAGCGCCGCGACGAACTCGCGTGCGGGTTGAGCGTCCTGGCGCAGCGACCACAACAGCGCGGTCAGCGCTTGAGCCTCGCGTCCGGCTTGGCTCTCATCCAAATGCGCGCGATGGAAGGCCAGATAGCGGTCGATCAAACCGCGCAGCTGCGGCCGCCCGGTACGCCAGCCCCCGGCGCACCAAGCCGCGCAGTCCTCGACCCAACTCGTCAGGCCCACCTTGCGGTAAGGCGCGGCGTTGTCGACCCGGATGTAGTCGAGTCCGCCGGACGTCGCGGCCTCGGCAACGACGTCGCCCGCGCGGTAGTCCTTGTAGAGGATGGCGATATCGCCGAGCGTCCGACCGGGCTTGGCAGCCAGGGCCGAAGGGATGATATGCGCTATGGCATGCGCGGCCTGGTCCGCCAAGCCTCCAGGACGTAGCACGAATGCGATCGACGCCTGACGTGTCGGGTCGTTCGCCCGGTAGCCGCGGGCTTCTCCCAGCGCCAGTTCCGAGGCATTGACGATTCTGGTGCCCGATCGGTAATTGAGCTGAAGCTGTACCTGCTCGATGTCGCCCCGCGCGGCAAGCTCAGTGAGCAAACCGCCGTCGGCCCCCGTGAAACCGTAGATCGACTGATCCGCATCACCAACCGCGAACAAGCGGACTCCACCGTCGAAGGCCAAGCGCTTGACGATGCGATGCAGCGCGACACCCAGGTCCTGATACTCATCGACGGCGAGCACCTGAAACTTCGCCTGCACCAGTGGCAGCACCCAGTCGTGCTCGGCAATCAGCCGCTGGCCGAACACCACCATATCGTCGTAGTCGATCAGTCCTTCATTGCGCAACGCCGCTTCGTAGGCGATCGCCCAGGCGGCAAGTTCCTCTTCGCTTCGCCACGCGGCGCTGGTGCGGTCAAGGACCGAGCGTCGGTGCCGCCCCAGGTCGATGGCCTTGTAGGGATGATTTGCGCCAAAGAGCGCGTCCCCAGACTGCTTCAGCAGGCGGTCGTTCACCCGCTGGGTCGCCACCGCCAATGGGAACGGAATCGGCAGTCCGGCCAAGCGTCCGTAAGGCATCACCAGATGGCGCAGGCAGAAGCCATGCACCGTTCCGATGAACAGGTTCGGGGCCTCCCGAAGTCCAAGGCTTTCAAGCCGGCGAGTCAGTTCGCGCGCGCATTCCTGGCTGTAGGTGATGCAGGCGGCGCCACGGGGTGCGCGTACATCCTCGGCAAGGATGCGCGCGAGCTTCAGCACCAGCGTCTTGGTCTTGCCACTTCCTGGTCCGGCGAGCACCACGCAGTGCCCCTGGGAATTGTACGCAGCCAGTTGCCCCGGGTTGCCGGCCAGGTCAGCGGCGTACGCCAGGTAGGCCGAACTGACGCTAGACGACGGCATCACGGATATGCTCAAGCGCCGAGCGGATGTAGTCCGGGCACGTGTCGTCCGACACCGATACCGCAAGCGCTTGTGCAAACCGCCCCTTGCCAATGCGCTCGATCATGAGCAACAACGCATCTTCATCGAGTTGGTCGGGATCGTCGACCCATTCCTGCAACGCGTCTCGGTTCGCCTGATTCAAAGGCAACTCACGTCTGATTACCCGCTGCATCGCCTCGGCCAGGCCTCCGGCAAAGAGTTCCGGCTCCAGCGTGTTCTCGTTGACGAAGTACCCCAACTCTTCGGCTCGTTCCAGAACATCGTCCACATCCCACCCACTGTGATCGGCGCCCGGCTCAACCGCGTCGAGGACGTTGGCGAGTCGCCGACGCACGCGCGGCGGCCTTCCGTCGATCGGATCGCGGTCGGTCAAGATCACGTGGGGGATGTCCAGGCCCTGGGGGCCCAGGAGTTTCACGTAAGGAGTGAAGTTGGTGCCGCCTACCGAGCACACCGTGATCCCCAGCATGTCGAGCGGGATATCCAGCGCGTCGGCGAATGCCGGGACGAGAAAGCGCTCCGCGTCGCCCTCGACCAGAATGACGCCCCGCGAAAAGAAGATCTCGCCGCGGGTCACGTCGATGTAGCGCTGCAGATCCTCCTCGTCGCGCGTCGTGAATGGGGCGTTCGCCGTGGAGACCGCCACGGTCTTCTCCTCCGCCGCGTCGTGACGTAGCAGGACGATCGACCGTATCGGCGCGACGCTGGCGATATGCGGCGAGTGCGTGGTCAGAATCGTCGTCAGCGGAGGCATGTCTTCGTCGCCCTGGATGCCGGTGCCCAGGAAGTAGCGATAGACCAGTCTCTGCACGTGCGGATGCAGATGCGCCTCGGGCTCTTCGACCACGAAGAAAGTGTGGTCGCGCTCTCCGTCCGACACAAGCCGGTCGAGTTCCAGACTCTTCAACGCCAGGAAAATCAGGTTCGCTGTGCCGAGGCTGGCGTCGGCGATACCGCGCGCTCCGTTGTCGATCAATAGCCTCAGACTGCGCAGCAGGGCATCGACCCGCGTCGGCGCCAAGCCCAGTGCCAACGGGACGGCGTGCTGGTTGCCCGCGAGCGCGATCAGCCTTTCGCTGATCCGCTCGGCCGCCTCGATCACCTCTTCATGGCCGGCCAGCTCCTGCTGCGCTTCATCGACCTGCTGCTGGATCTCCTCGCGGGCGTCCTCATCAAGCGATGCTGCCAGGTCTTCGATGAGTGGCCTCAACGGAGAGTGACGCCAACTGGCGAGGTCTTTCTCTGCATCACGCAATGCGACCTGCACGTCCAAGGGCAGCATGCGGCGGAGCGAGCCGCCGACGCGCATGTCGGGGTCGTTGCCGCCGAAGATCACGTACTCGTAGTCCCTGAGCGAGTCCGGTGCCCCGGCGAGTCCAGCTTTGGGCTGAAAGCGGTAGGTCAGGCGCGCCACCATGGGTGGTCCAGCTTCGATCACGCAATCGTTGAGATGGGCCATCAATCGCGGGTCGTCGGTGAAGTCGGTCAAATCCACCGAGATTTCGATGGTTTCTCCGATCTTGTCTGCACCGAGGCCGTCCCAGAAATGCTCTAGCCCCAGTTGCCGTTCTCGCTCGGACAGTCCTGGATCGAGGATCAGCTGCAAAGCACGGATGAAATTGCTCTTGCCAACCTTGTTCTCACCCACGATGACGATGCTGTCGCCCGTATCAACATCCACCTCCGAGAAGTTGGCGAAATTTAGCAACCTGACGCGCGAAATCCTCATTTAGACCCCCCATCCATATGACAGCCGATAGTAGCAGTCGGACTGCCAGCAACATGATCTCTGCTTAGTATCTGGACATGCTCTGAAAGGGTCGACCAAAGCTCGTCCAATTCATGCCCATAAAAAGGGGATCAGGCTGATTCGCATTGTTTGCTACCACGGTAGTGTGGCATGGCGATAGTGAGGCTCGTTGTTTTAGGAGCCGACCGATGTGCCCCTCCCATCCCTGGTTTCACCACCACCCCGAGCGCCACCTGCTGTCGGGTTTCCTGGGCCTGCTCTGGGCAGCACTGGCTGGCGGCTGCGCGACGACGAGCCTGTCACCTCCCGCTTCGGTTCCGGCCCCCGTGGAAGTCGCTCCGGCACCTGCGGTATCGCCGGAGTTCGTCCCGGTCGTGCGCTACGGCCGCTACACGCTCGTTGAGCTGGCGCCGGCCGCTGCGCAACAGGACTTGATGTTGCAGGTGATCGACGTGGCCGTCACCGACACGCTGCACGCCAGCGTCGGCGACGCGCTGCGCTACGTCGATCA
>Ga0207791_1000126_pt1 | contig 21394 bp, 22 predicted proteins | sample HigsolmetaGSP16D_FD_184844 | JGI IMG/M metagenome (GOLD analysis project Ga0207791, IMG submission 184844) | High solid enriched microbial communities from the Joint BioEnergy Institute, USA - SP1-6-D (SPAdes) | ecosystem: Engineered > Bioreactor > SSF (Solid state fermentation) > Aerobic >...
GCCACCATCGCCCGCGACCCCCACGCCCCGATCGACGCCATCGCGCGCGCCGCAGGGCTCAGCCGACGCGCGCTCTACGGGCACTTCGACGACCGTGACACGCTGTTGCGCGCCATGATCCTCGGCGGCGCCGAACGCTTCAACGACCTCGCCGACGGCGTCGACGACGGCGGACCCGCGCCCCTCGCCCTCGCCCGCCTCGCCCTCGCCCTGTGGGACGTCGCGGCCGACGTGCAGTTCGCCGCGACGGTCGCACTCGACGATTCGCACATCGAAGAGACGGCCGCGGTGCTCACCCCCGTGCGTCGTCGGGTCCTCAGCATCGTGACGCGGGGTCGCGAAGAGGGCACCATCCGCACCGACATGCCCGCCGCGACCGTCGCGCGACTGATCGAGGAGGCGGCGCGCACCGTCATCACCCGGCTCGACACGGCTCGCCCTGAAGCGTCCTCGGTCGCCGTGCGGACGATTCTGGGCGTCGCCGGCCTCGGGTGGCGCGAGGCGGACGACGTACTGGAGGGGGCCCGCGCGTGAAGATCGTCCTCGACCACGTCGCGAAGGGGAGGAAGGGCGGCATCCTGCCCGCAACGGATGCGACGTTCACCTCCGGTCGCGTCACCCTCGCCACCGCCGAGACCGAGCAGCGCCCGTCCGTGCTGGGACTCATCGCCAGCGGACGCATGCGCCCCGACAGCGGCACCGTCACGATCGATGGACGCCGCAGCCCGCGGCGGATGCGGAAGGTCGTCGCCCTCGTCGACGCCCCCGACGTCAACGACCCGGCTCCCGACGTCGCCGTCGTGGGCGTGGTCGAGGAGGAACTCATGTTCGCCGGACGCCGCGCCGATCCCCTCTCGGCTCGCCGGTGGCTCGACGAGCACGGCTGGCGCACCCTCGCCCGCACGCCGATCGGCCAGCTCGACGCCGACGACCGCATCCGGATGCTGCTCGAACTCGCCGCCCTCCGACGCGGCATCGAGGCGCTCGTCCTCGTCTCCCCCGACCGTCACGGCGGCGACCCCCGGCACTGGCAGCGGATCGCCCAGGACTTCGCCGCCCGCGGCTTCGCCGTCCTCGTCGTCGCCGGCACGGCCGCCGCCACCGCCCTCGAGGCGGAGCCGCCCGTCCCGCGCGGACGTGTCGGTCGTCCCCGCATCCGCGCGACCTCGGCCCTGCGCCCCCGGCGCGGCGCTCTCGCCCCCACGTCTACCGAAGGCATCCTCTCGTGAAGATCCCCGCTCTGTTCGCGGCCGAGCTGCGCCGCCTCACCTCGACCCGCATGCGGGTCATCGCCCTCATCGCGCTCATCCTCGTGCCGGTCCTCTACGGCGGCCTGTACCTGTGGGCCAACCAGGACCCGTACGGCAACCTGTCCGAGGTCCCGGTCGCCCTCGTCGTGCAGGACGACGGCGCCACCCTCAACGGCGCCGACCGCAACCTCGGCGATGAGGTCGCGGACTCCCTGCTCGAGGACGGCAGCTTCGACTGGCACGAAGTGGATGCCGCCGGTGCCCGACGCGGCCTCGATGACGGCTCATTCGACTTCGCCGTCACGCTCCCCGCCGACTTCACCGCCTCCGTCGCCTCCATCTCCTCGAAGCACCCCCGTCAAGCCGAGATCGACCTGACCACCAACGACGCCAACAACTACCTCGCCTCGACGATCGGATCCCAGGCGGTCTCGCGGATCCGCACGACGGTCACCGAGAAGGTCGTCCGCGAAGCCGGCCTCACGATGCTCGACGCGCTCAACACCGTTCGGGTGAAACTCCTCGACGCGGCCGACGGGGCCGGTCAGCTCACCGACGGCCTCGGCAGCGCCGGCGACGGCGCCGACTCGCTCGCCGGCGGTGCCGCCACCCTCGCGGACGGAACCACGAAGCTCCGGAGCGGCGCCGACTCGCTCGCGTCGGGTGTCGACACCCTCGCCGGCGGGCTGCGCGACCTCACCTCGGGCGCAAAACAGGTCTCCGGCGGTACGGCGAAGCTGCGGAGCGTCGCCGACCGGGTGGGCTCCGCAGCCGACCGCGTCACATCCGCGGTCCCGTCGCTGCGCAGCGACCTGACGGCGCGACTCCAGGACCAGGGGCTCGACGCCGCCCAGATCGCGCAGGTCCTGGACGTCGTCGACCCGATCGGCACGCGCGTCGCCGATCTCGACGCGCGTGTCCAGCAAGCCGTCGCACAGATCGACCGGCTGGACGACGGCGCCGCGCGGGTCGCCGACGGCAGCGCGAAGCTCGCGTCGGGAGCGGCGACGGCCGCGACCGGTGCGCACACCCTCGCCGACGGGGTCACGAGCGCCGACGCCGGTGCGCACGAGCTCGACAACGGAGCCCACACCCTGGCCTCCGGCATCCGGAAACTCGACGACGGCGCCGCGAAGCTCCGCGATGGACTGCAGGACGGTGCGCAGAAGCTGCCCGACGACGGTCCCGACACCCGCAAGGCGCAGGCCTCGACCCTGTCGGAGCCGGTCGGGATCTCGGAGGCCTCGGTCACCCAGGCGCAGAACTACGGCGCGGGACTGGCCCCGTTCTTCGCAGCCCTCGCCGGATGGATCGGCATCTACGCCCTGTTCCTCATCGTGAAGCCGATCTCGAAGCGCGCGGTCACGGCGCTCCGGTCCCCCATCCGCGTCACCCTCGCCGGGTGGCTCACGCCGGCGGCGCTCGGCGCGGTGCAGATGGTGTCGCTGTTCGGCGTGCTCTCGATCGCGCTGGGCTTCTCGTTCACGCATCCGCTGCCGACCCTCGGCATCCTGCTCCTGGCCTCGGCGACGTTCGCGGCCATCATCCTCGCCCTGAACGTCTGGCTGGGGTCGGTGGGCCAGTTCGTCGGACTCGTGCTCATGGTGCTGCAGCTGGTCACCGCGGGCGGCACGTTCCCGTGGCAGACCCTGCCGGCGCCCCTCGCGGCGCTGCACCACGTCCTGCCGATGGGCTACGTCGTCGACGCGATGCGGCAGGTCATGTACGGCGGGGTGGCCGGGCGCGCCTGGACGGATGCCGCGGTCCTGGCGACCTGGCTGGTCGGCGCCCTCGTGGTCGCGGCCGCGGGCGTGACGCGGATGACGTTCCGCCGCACGGTGCGCGACCTGCAGCCGAGCCTGATCGGGTGAGTCAGCCGCCCGCCGCGGGCGGCGTCTCCTTCGCCTCCGCGAGCTCGTCGACGTGGAGGTTCCGGCGGTCGATCGTGCCGTTGCGGTAGGCCTGCCGACCGACCATGTGCGCAGACAGCGGTGCGGTCGCGAACTGGATGAGCAGCACAGGGACGAGGAAGGCGACGACCGCCCACGACTGCAGCTCGAGTCCGACCGCGATGGCGATCAGGAGCAGCCCCAGCACCTGGGGCTTCGTCGCGGCGTGGAGCCTCGTGGGGACGTCCCGGAACCGCATCAGACCGATGGCGGCTGTGAGGCACAGCAGCGCCCCGACGAGGATCAGCAACAGGGCGACGACGTGGAGGATCTCGCTCATCGATCGACCTCCGAGTCGCGGCGGGCCACGAAGCGCGCGATGGAGACGGACCCGAACACCCCGACGGCCGCGACGATGAGCAGCACCGGGAGTGTGCGGGTGTGGTGGTTGACGGCCATCTCGGCCCCCAGGGCGCAGATGAGGAGTGTCAGCAGCACATCGGACGCGACCGCGCGGTCGAGGATCGAGGGACCGATGATGATGCGCCAGACGGTCATGAGGGCGGCGACGCCGAAGACGGCGCAGATGAGGACGATGAGGACGGTGGTCACGAGCTCTCCTCCTTCACGCGGGTGCGGACGCCCGCGGCACCGGCCTGCGAGGCGCGGATCGCCTCGAGCTGCGCCCGCGAGCCGACCGCGCGTACGAGCCGTGCCTCCCAGCGCTGCACCATCCGGCGCTGCTCCTCGACCTGGGCATCCGTCGACGCCCCGAGGACGTGCAGGTACAGGATGCGGCGATCACGGTCGGTCTCGAGGACGAGCGATCCCGGGATGAGGGATGCCGTCACCCCGACGTGAGCCATGATCAGGTCGTCGTCGGTCACGAGCGGCACGGCGACGACCGAGACACCGGGCTGCCGTCGCGGCGAGACGACCTGCCAGGCGACGACGAGGGAGCCCTTCACGACCGCGCCGAGGAACTGCAGCATGAAGACGAGCAGCCACCACGGGTTGAGTCGACCCGACAGCTCGACGGGCGGCAGGCGGAAGACGCTCGTCACGAAGACGGCGACGACGACGCCGGTCAGGAAGGCGAGCACCGTGAACTGGCCCCACAGCAGCATCCAGAGCGCGACGAGCCACAGGAAGAAGGGCAACTGTCGCCAGATGCCGGTCAGCGCGCTGCGGCGGAGGTCAGTTCCCATCGTTCACCTCGTCCTGCAGCTGGGTGAGGCTCACGGGGTACGGCAGTGCGGCGCCGATGCTCGCGCACAGGTGGTACAGCGGACCGGCGAAGACGGTGAGCGCGATGGTGACGGCGACCATCCCCGTCGTCGACGCGGTCATGATGCGCGGGATGACGCGCCGTTCGGTCTGCACTCCGGCCGCGGGAGCGTCGCCGAGGTAGGAGATCCGATCGACGACGCCGGATTCTTCGGCCTGATCCTCCTCCTCGCGCCAGAACGACAGGTTCCAGGCGCGCATGAGGGCGTAAAGGGTCAGGAGCGACGTCAGGATGCCGGCGACGATCAGCGCGTACATGATCGGCGTGCCGACGGCGGCGGCCGCATCGAACAGCGCGTACTTCCCGATGAACCCCGAGAAGGGCGGCAGCCCGCCGAGGTTGATCGCCGGGATGAAGTAGAGGACCGCCAGCAGCGGTGCCGCGCGCATGAGGCCCTTGACCTTCAGGATCGACGTCGATCCGGCGCGACGCTCGACGAGACCGACCGCGAGGAAGAGCGTCGTCTGCACCACGATGTGGTGGACCATGTAGTAGATCGTGGCGCCCAGCGAGGCGGGCGTCGCGATCGCGAGCCCGAAGACCATGTACCCGATGTGGCTTACGAGGGTGAAGGACAGGATGCGCTTGAGTTCGGCCTGGGCGACGGCGCCGAGGATGCCGACGACCATGGTGGCGAGCGCGACGATCAGCAGCAGCTGGTTCACGTCGTTGTCGCGGAAGATCTGCGTCTCGGTGCGGATCATCGCGTAGACGCCCACCTTGGTGAGCAATCCGGCGAAGACCGCGGTGACCGGCGCCGGCGCCGTCGGGTAGGAGTCCGGCAGCCAGAACGACAGCGGGAAGACCGCGGCCTTGATGCTGAAGGCGAGCAGCAGCATCAGGTGGAGGACCAACTGCACCTCGTCGGGGAGCTCGCCCATCCGATCGGCGAGCTGCGCCATGTTGACGGTGCCGAGCGCGCCGTAGATCGCCGCGATGGCTGCGAGGAACAGGATCGACGACACCAGCGAGACGACGATGTAGACGACGCCGGTGCGGATGCGGGACTCGGTGGACCCCAGCGTGATGAGCACGTACGAGGCGACGAGCAGGATCTCGAACCCGACGTACAGATTGAAGAGGTCGCCCGCGATGAACGCGTTGAAGATGCCGGCCGCGAGGATCAGGTACGACGGGTGGAAGATCGAGACCGGCGTCTCCTCGTCACCGTCCGCGGCACCCTGACCCACGGAGAAGAGGAGGACGGCCAGGAGCACGATGCTCGAGACGAGCACGAGGAGGGCCGCGAGGCGGTCGACGTACAGGACGATGCCGAAGGGGATCGGCCAGCCGCCGACCGACACGGCCAGCGGCATCCCGCTGACGTCGACGTAGTACAGCAGCACGGCGGCGACGGCAGCGGCGACCGTGAGGGTGACGATGGAGACCCCGACCTGCACCCGACGGCGACGACCGAAGATCAGCGCGATGCCCGCCCCGAGGAGAGGCAGCGTGACGAGCAGCGGGACGAGGGCGGTCATCGCGGCCCTCCCGGCTTGTCCGTGGGAGCGTCGTCGCGCAGTTCGGCGATGTCCTGCGCGTGGAGGATCACGATGGGGGAGGTCTCCGTCCCGATGAAGTCGGTCGTGGCGTCGTCGTCCTCGTCGGTGATCTCGTCGTCCATCGTCTCTTCGTCGCGGGCGCCGCGTTCGCGCACCTCGCGGTCGGCCTCGTCGTCGGCGACCGTGTCGGCCTGTCCCAGTTGCCACGAGCGGTAGATGAGGGCGAGCAGGAACGACGAGATCGCGAACGTGATCACGATGGCCGTCAGCGACAGCGCCTGGGGCAGCGGGTCGCTGAACGCCTCGCCGTCGGCGTTGCTGCCGAAGAAGGGGGCGACGCCGGGAGCACCCATGACGATCAGGAGGAAGAGGTTCGCGGCGTTGCCCAGGAGCAGGAAGCCGATGAGCACGCGCGTGAGGCTGCGCTCGAGCATCGCGTAGACGCCGGCGGCGAAGAGCGCACCCATGATGATGACGAGGACGAGCGAAACGGTCATGCGCTCACCCGATCCCGCTGGGCCTGCGTCTGCCGGTCGACCTCGGCGCCGAGCGAACGCAGCACGTCGAGGACGAGTCCGATGACGACGAGGTACACGCCGACGTCGAAGATCGTCGAGGTCACGAACTCGACCTCGCCGAGGAGCGGGATCTCCGCCTCCCAGTACGTGCTCGTGAGGGGAGCCGCGCCGAAGAACAGCGGCACGATCGCGCACGAGAGTGCGAGGACCATGCCCGCGCCCAGAAGCCGACCGGCATCCGTCGGCGCGGCCGCACCCAGCTCCCACCGTCCGCCGGCGACGTAGCGCATCACGAGGGCCATTCCGGCGACGAGGCCGCCAGCGAAACCGCCGCCGGGGAGGTTGTGGCCGGCGAAGAGCAGGTAGACCGAGACGACGATGATCGAGTGGAAGAGGACGCGCACGATCACTTCGAGCAGGAGCGATCTGTTCTCGGGCTTCACCTTCAGACCGCCCACGAGCCACGCCTGACGGGTCGAGCCCGGTGCCGTCGAGCGGGGACGCGGGCCGTCGGCCGTCTCGACGAGCGGACGGCGACTGCGTCCGGAGCTCGTCGGAAGTGAGGGCAGGACACGGCTGTCGGAGCGGTTGGTGACGAAGACGAGGGATGCCACGCCTGTCGCCGCGAGGATGAGGACCGACAACTCGCCCATCGTGTCCCACCCGCGCAGGTCTACGAGAGTCACGTTGACGACGTTCTTGCCGTGGCCGATCTCGTAGGCGAGGTCGGGGAACGGGCCAGAGACGGGGTCGGCGACGCGGGCCCCCGTGGCGATGAGGGCGACGGCCGCCATCGTCACACCGACGCCGATGCCGATGACGGCGCGCACGACCGGCAGCACCGAGGCGTTGTGGTCGCCCAGCCGGGCGGGGATGCGCCGCAGCACGAGGGCGAACGCGATGAGGGTCACCGTCTCCACGAGGATCTGCGTCAGCGCGAGATCGGGAGCGCCGCTGGTCGCGAACAGGAGCACCATGCCGAGACCCGTGACCGAGACGAGCACGACGCCCGTGTAGCGCTTGCGAGCGCGGATCGCCACGATCCCGGCGAGGATCATGACGGGAGCGGCGAGGAGCTGCGCCGGACTCTGCCACGCGTCGACGGCGATGCGCCACTCGCTCGAGGCCACGAGGGCTGTCGCCTCGGCGGCGATGAAGACGACGAAGATCGTGCCGACGTAGAACGGCAGGGAACCGCGCTGAGTGAGCGAGGTCGTCCAGACCGAGACCTTCGCGACGCCGCGCAGGGACAGGTTGTAGACGTCGTTCGCGGTGAACGGCAGCATGCGGGCCTTCAGCGGCCGGCGCTGCGAGATCCAGAACAGCAGCGCACCCAGGGCGATCGAGCCGAGCGACAGGAAGAGCGCGGGCTCCCACCCGTGCCAGAGCGCGAGGTGGTACTCCTTGCCGCCCTCCTCGAGCGGGATGCTGTCGGCGTAGCCCGCGAGGCCCGCGTCGAGGAGCGGCGCCGTCGCACCGGCGACCATCGTCAATCCGCTGAGGACGACGGGGGCCACGAGGAAGCCGATCGGCGGATCGGGCCACTCCGTGCGCTCGCGGGGCGCACCGGAGGCATCCTTCTTCGTCCAGAAGGCGCCCCACACGAAACGGATGCCGTACGCCGCCGTCAGAGCGGAGCCCCCGAGGATCCCGACGAGGGGGATGAGAGCCGCCGGCGACGCGCCGCCTTCGAGGAAGGAGGTGAGCGCCGCTTCCTTCGCCACGAAGCCGACCGTGGGGGCGACGCCGGCCATCGAGGCGATCGCGATGATCGTGAAGGTCGCGAGCGTCGGCGCCTGCCGTCCCACTCCGGACAGCTCCCCGATGTTACGCGTGCTCAGCTGGCGGTCGATGACCCCGACGACGAGGAAGAGCGCCGACTTGAAGAGGGCATGCCCGACCAGAAGCGCGAGACCCGCGAGCGCGCTGTTGCGTTCGCCGTACCCGAGGACCACCGTCAGCATGCCGAGCTGGCTGACGGTACCGAACGCCAGAATGCGCTTCAGGTCGGACTCGCGCATCGCCTGGAACCCGCCGAGCAGCATCGTGAAGATGCCGAGTCCGATGACGATCGGACGCCAGGGGTCGGTGTCGGCGAAGGCGGGCGCGAACCGGGCGATGAGATAGATGCCGGCCTTCACCATCGCGGCCGCGTGCAGATACGCGCTCACCGGCGTGGGGGCCGCCATCGCACCGGGCAGCCAGAAGTGGAACGGGAAGATGGCGGACTTGCTCAGGGCGCCGACCAGCAGCATGACGATCGCGGCGTCCAACGCGACGGACTCGGCGCCCTGGAAGACAGGGCCCGTCTCGATCATCGTGGTGATGCTCGTCGTGCCGTAGAGGACGACGAGCATGACGACGCCGATGAGCATGACGAGTCCGCCCAGCGTCGTCACGAGGAGGGCCTGGAGGGCGGCGCGGCGACTCGCACCGCGGCGGTGGTAGAAGCCGATGAGCAGGTACGACAGGACGCTCGTGACCTCCCACAGCATGATGAGGACGACGATGTCGTCGGTCAGCACGAGGCCGTACATCGCGCCCGCGAAGGCCAGGAGGACAGCCGAGAATGTCGCGAGGCCCTCGCGCTTACCGGCGAAGTACCAGCGGCAGTACAGCATCACCAGTGCGCCGACGCCGGTGACGATGAGCGCCAAGACCCAGCCGAGGACGTCCATCCGCATCGACAGCTGGACCTTCAGATCCGGGATCCAGACGTATGTCTCGAACGGGATATCGCCGCCCAGCACTCGGGGCGCCTGGAACGCGGTGTGCACGAACGCGGCGATCGGAACGAGCGCCGCGACGATGAAGGTGCGCGATCCGAACCGTGCCACGAGCATCGGAAGGACGAGCGGTACGAGCGCGAACGCCGCGAGGAGGATCAGCAACCTGGCCTCCTTGTGCATCGCGGGGGTCGAGGATTCCAGTCTACCGGCCGAGGGATAGGCGGTGCCCGGCCGGTTCCCAGGTCAGCCCGATATCGGAGCGGTCGTGTTCCCTTTTCGGAATGTGCAGGTGAGGGTGAGGGATGCCGGCTCCCGGCCCTCGAGCATCGCGACGACGGCCTCCCCCGCCGCGCGGCCCTTCGCGCTCGCGTCCTGCGCGAGCGTCGTGAGCACGTACGGCGCGAGACCGTCCACGGTGATGCCGTCGAAGCCGGTCACGCTCAAGTCCTCGGGAACCCGGAGGCCGGCCTCCTCAGCGGCACGGATCACCCCGGCCGCCAGAAGGTCGCTCTGCGCGATGATCGCGGTCGGGCGATGCCCCGAGAGCAGGACACGGCCTGCCGCGAGTCCCTCGTCGATCGAGCTCTCGCGGACCGCGTACGCGGGAGCGTCGGGGAAGACCTCCCGCGCGCCGAGCAGTCGATCGCGCGTGACGTCGACGGTGATCTGCGAGGGGTCGTCGAGGAAGCCCCGGGGACGGGAGGCATCCTTCGTCAGCGTCACCAGCGCCACGTCCTCGTGTCCGAGGGAACGCAGGTGTTCGGCGGCGGTCCGTTGCGCCTCGACGTTGTCGAGCAGCACCCGCGGAACGTCGGCTCCGGCATCACCCTCGATCACGACGACCGGGATGCCGCGGCGGCGGAGCACGTCGACCGAAGACCGCAGGATCTCATTGCACCCGAGGAGGATCGCCGCGTCCAGGGGCGCGGTCGTGAGGGTCGGACCCGATTCGGCCGGGCCCTCGTCGGTGAGGAGGAGGATCCCGGCCCCGATCGGGCTGAGGGCGTCGGTGAGTCCGTCCATCATCTCGGTGGTCACGGGGTCGCGGAATGCGATGCCGAGACGCTCGCGGAAGAGCACCGCGACAACGCCGGCGCGACCCGTGCGCAGCGACGCCGCGCGGGGGTCGGGACCCGTGTACCCGAGGGCGTCGGCCGCCTGCATCACCTTGGCGCGGGTCGCGTCGGAGACGGCGACCTTGCCGCTGAAGACGACGGATGCCGTCGAGGCCGACACTCCGGCTTCGCGCGCGACATCCGAGATCGTCGCTCGGCGGCTGCTCATGCCTTCGATCGTAGCCGCACGAATGCGATTGTCGAATCGATTCGGGGATCCCGCTAGAGTGACCCTCATGACCCTCGAGCTCACTTCCGCACGCCTGTGGACCTGGCGCCTCGCCGTGTTCGCGATCTTCACCGCGAGCGGTTTGAGCATCGCGACATGGGCATCGCGGGTGCCGTCGATCAAAGCGTCCCTCGGCATAGACAACGCCACCATCGGACTCCTGCTGCTCGGCATGGGTGCCGCGTCGATCGTGGGGCTCTCGCTCGCCTCGCTCATCGCGGCCCGACTGGGCACGCGGCTCGGCATGCTCGGCGTCATGATCGTCCTGTCGGCAGGCCTTTTCCTCATCGGGATCGGGACCGACGTGGTGCCCTCGCTCCCCCTGGTCCTCATCGGGCTCGCGCTGTTCGGTTTCGGGAACGGCACCCTCGACGTCCTGATGAACGTCGACGGCGCAGCGATCGAGGTCGAGGTGAAGAAGACGATCCTGCCGCTGTTCCACGCCTTCTTCAGCCTGGGCACCGTGATCGGCGCCGGCATCGGGGCTCTCGCCGCGAGCCGACGGATCGACGTCTTCCCGCACACCGCCGTCGTCGCCATCTCCATCGTGGTGCTCGCGTTCATCGCGTTCGCCTACGTCCCGCACCGCGACTTCGGATCGGCGGAGGATGCACCCACCGGCTGGCGGGACCGGCTGTCGACGGCACTGTCCGCCTGGCGCGAGCCGCGCACGTACGTGCTCGGGATCGTCATGCTCGGCATGGCGTTCGCGGAGGGCGGCGCCAACGACTGGCTGGCACTCGGCGTGAGTGAGGACCACCGCGGCGGCCCGGCGCTGGGCGCGGCCGCGCTCACCGTGTTCTCGATCGCCATGACGGTCGTGCGCGTCTTCGGCGGCCCGCTCGTCGACCGCTTCGGCCGTGTCGCGACGCTGCGGGTCCTCGCCGCGACCGCCGTGGTCGGCATCCTGCTGTTCATCCTGGCCCCGAATCTGCCGCTCGTCTTCGTCGGCGCGGCCCTCTGGGGCATCGGAGCGTCGCTCGGCTTCCCGCTCGGCATGTCTGCGGCGGCCGATGATCCGGCTCGCGCGGCCGCGCGAGTGAGTGCGGCAGCGACGATCGGTTACATCGCATTCCTGTGCGGACCGCCGGTCCTCGGCCTCATCAGCACGCACATCGGCCTGCTGAACACCCTGTTCATCGTCGCCGCCCTCGTCGCGGCATCCGGATTCGCCTCCGGTGCGGCGAAGCCGTTGCCGGGAACCCGCGGCACGAGCCACTGAACGCGGATCAGAACAGGCGGGGCGCCCCCGACTCGATGCCCTTCATCTCGTCGTAGTCCAGCGTGACGCAGCGGATGCCGCGATCGGTGGCCAGGACCTTGGCCTGCGGCTTTATCTCCTGAGCGGCGAACACCCCGGTCACGGGAGCGAGGTGGGGGTCTCGGCCCAGGAGTTCGAGATAGCGGGTGAGCTGCTCGACCCCGTCGATGTCGCCGCGGCGCTTGACCTCGACGGCGATCGTGCCGCCTTCGGGGTTGCGCAGCAACAGGTCGACCGGTCCGATCGCCGTGGGGAACTCGCGACGCACGAGCGTGAGGTTCTCGCCGATCACGCCCACCTGCTCGGCGAGCAGTCGCTGCAGGTCGGCCTCGACGCCGTCCTTCACAAGACCCGGATCCACGCCGAGTTCGTGCGAGGAGTCGTGGAGCACCTCGTAGATGCGGATCGTCAGCTCATCGCCGGTCTTGGCGTGGGTGACGCGCCACTTCTCGACCACGTCGATGTCGTCCTCGCCGGGCTCGATGACCGTGAGGGTGCACGGCGGGCTCATCCAGTTCAGCGGCTGGTGCTGGATGTCGCGGTGGAACGCGACCGTCCCGTCCGCCTTGACCATGATGAGACGGGTGGCGGGGGGCAGATGCGTGTTCAGGCGACCGGTGTAGTCGACGGAGCAGCGGGCGATGACGAGACGCACGGCGACGAGCCTACCCGCGGCATCCGTCCCCGTAGGCTGGTCGCATGACGACGCGCTCCCCCTGGTCCTGCATCCTCTGGGACGTCGACGGCACCATCGTCGACGCGTCCGTCGGCATCCTCAGCCGCCTCGACCGCTGTCTGACCCACTTCGGATACCCGGCGCCGACGCGCGCGGAGCTGGTCCACTGGATCGGGCCGCCCATGTACGACTCGTTCCAGAAGAACGTCGGGATGACGCCGGAACAGGCCACCGAAGCGGTCACCTATTACCGGGCTCTCGGCAGGGCCGACGGGTACACCGCGAACGTCGAGCTCTACCCGGGCGTCGGGGAGCTGATCGCGGACGTCGCCGCGGCGGGCGTTCCACAGGCGACGGCGAGCTCGAAGCCCGAGGTTCAGGTCGTCGCACTCATGGAGCACTTCGGACTGTCCGAGCACATGCAAGCCATGGCCGGTGCAACACCGGATGAGATGACACTCGCCACGAAGGCCGACATCGTGGCCGAAGCACTCCGGCGCCTGAAGGCGGCCGGCGCGGACATCAGCCGTCCGATTCTCATCGGCGACCGCCACCACGACGTCGACGGGGCCGCCGCGAACGGCGTCCCCGTCATTTTCGTACGGTGGGGCTTCAGTTGGCCCCACGAGAGTGAGGGGGCGCAGGCGGCGGTCGACACGATGGCCGAACTCCGCCGCCTGCTCCTCACTGCTGAGGTGTGAAACCTCAGACGGGGCGAATGTTCTCCGCCTGCAGGCCCTTGGGGCCCTGGGCGATGTCGAACTCGACTCGCTGGTTCTCTTCCAGCGAGCGGTAGCCCGAAGATTCGATGGCTGAGTAGTGGGCGAAGACGTCGGCGCCGCCTTCATCGGGGGCGATGAACCCGAAGCCCTTTTCCGAGTTGAACCACTTGACGGTACCGCTGACGCTCATGAACTGCCTTACTGATTGTTGCCGGCGACACGTCCGCCGGTCCTTCCCCAACCTAGCCCTCGCAACCTGTACAGTCACCCCCTCCGTAGGAAGGTGACACAAACGTTGCCCGCCGGACACCGGTTGGTGGGCAATATGACAAGCATCGGCTACGTCGAGATACCCCCGGGGGTATAGTTGATCCATGCGCACCATCATCATCGGGGGTGTCGCCGCGGGGATGTCGGCGGCCACCCGCCTGCGACGGCTCGACGAGAGCCGCGAGATCGTCGTCTTCGAGCGGGGCTCCTATGTCTCGTTCGCGAACTGCGGACTCCCCTATTTCGTCGGCCGCGTGATCGAGGACCGGTCGTCGCTGCTGCTGCAGACACCGGCATCCCTCGCCTCGCGCTTCGCACTCCGGGTCCACGTGCGCCACGAGGTCGTCTCGATCGACACGGCGGCGCGGACCGTCACCGTGCGCGACCTGGACTCGGGGTCCGACCGCATCGAGCGCTACGACGATCTGGTGCTCGCGATGGGTGCGACGACGACCGAGGCGATCCCGGGTGAGGGGATGCCGGTGGTCACCCTGCGCAGCGTCGACGACGTCGACGCGATCACCGCCGTCCTCGACGGCATCCCGTCGCCTCGGGCGATCGTCGCGGGGGCGGGCTTCATCGGGATCGAGGCCGTCGAGAACCTCCTCGCGCGCGGCGCACACGTGACCGTCGTGCAGCGAGGGTCCCAGGTGCTGAGCCCGCTCGACCCCGAGATGGTCGCGCCCGTCCACCGCGCGCTCGACGAGGCGGGGGTCGACGTCCGTACCGGAACGACCGTGTCGAGCATCCACGCGGGCGGTGCGACCCTGTCGGACGGGACCGAGGTGCCTGCCGACCTCGTCGTCGACGCGCGCGGCGTGCGGCCCGACGTGCGTATCGCGGACGCCGCCGGGATCGCGCTCGGCCCGACGGGCGGAATCGCCGTCGACGACCGGCACCGCACGAGCGCGCCGGGAGTGTGGGCAGTCGGCGACGCGGTCGAGAAGACCGATCACCTCGACGGACGGGCGACCCTCGTCACGATGGCCGGCCTCGCGAACCGGCACGGGCGCGCCGCGGCCGACGACATCGCCGGTGCCGTCACGGCTCCCGCGACGCCGGCGCTGGGCACCACGATCGTCGGAGTGCTCGGCCTCACCGTCGGGCTCGTCGGGTGGAGCGAACGCCGACTCGTCGCGGCGGGCCGCGCGCACCGCGTCGTGCACACTCACCCCTTCTCGCACGCGACGTACTACCCCGGCGCCGAGCAGATGGCCATGAAACTGCTGATCGACCCCGAGACCGACCTGATCCTCGGCGCTCAGCTCGTGGGGCGGGCGGGAGTCGACAAGCGGCTCGACGTCCTGGCCGTCGCCATGACGTCGGGGCTCACGGCATCCGCTCTCACTCAACTGGAACTCGCCTACGCCCCGCAGTACGGGTCGGCGAAGGACGCGATCAACATGGCCGGGTACGTCGCCGAGAACCTGGCGACGGGTGCCGACCGCACCATCCAATGGCACGAGGTGGATGCCGCCCGAGCAGCCGGCGCGGTGATCGTCGACGTGCGCACGACCGGCGAGCATGCGGCGGGCTCGATCCCCGGGTCGATCCTGCTCCCGCTCGACGAACTGCGCGAGCGTCACGGCGAGCTTCCCGACGCGCCGCTCATCGTCCACTGCAGAGTGGGCCAGCGGGGCCACACGGCCAGCCGCATCCTGCAGCAGCTCGGCCACGACGTCCGCAACCTCGACGGTGGCTGGCTGACGTGGACGGATGGCGTCGAGACAGGTCTTCCGCGTCACGGGTCTGCGCAATAGCGTGACCGGATGACCGGACTCACCCCGTACCTCCACTTCCCCGGCATCGCGCGCGAGGCGCTCTCCTTCTATCGAGAGGTCTTCGGCGGCGAGCTCGTGCTGCACACCTTCGCCGACTTCGGACGGGAGGACGGGCCGAGCGACTTCATCGCGCACGGCATGCTGACCGGACGCGTGGAGCTGTTCGCCGCCGATGGCGGACCCGGCGACGAACCCCTGGAGATCCGGGGCGTCATGTTCTCGCTGCTCGGCACAGCAGAGCCCGCCGAGCTCGAGAGGTGGTTCGCGACGCTCGCCGACGGCGGCAGCGTGATCGACGCGCTGCAGCTGCGCGCGTGGGGCGATCACGACGGCACCGTGACGGACCGCTTCGGGATCACGTGGCTGATCGGTTATCAGGGCTGACTCGATCTCGGTCGCGTGAGTATGCTCGCCGCGTGAGCGTTCTCGGAATCGGCGGGCTGTTCTTCCGCAGTCGGGACCCGCAGGCTCGCGCCGAGTGGTACCGCCGGCACCTCGACGTCGACGCTGGTGCCGAAGGCGAGGGTGCCGTCTGGCAGCAGGATGCCGGGATGACGGTGTTCGCGCCGTTCTCGGCTGACAGCGACTACTTCGCGTCAGACCAGCCCTTCATGCTCAACCTGCGGGTGAGCCATCTCGACGAGCTCGTAGCGGGTCTGCGGGCGGCGGAGATCGCCGTCGAGACGCGGCCGGAGTGGGACACCGAGTACGGCCGGTTCGTGCGGATCGTCGACCCCGAAGGCCTCGAGATCGAACTGTGGGAGATCGCGGGCGACGCGTGACGCGTCAGCGACCCGACTGGCTCCTGCGCCGGAGCAGCGCCGACGCGACGGCGACGGCGGTGCCCGCAACGATGCCGACCAGCGTCTCCCACAGCCGGTCGCTCAACAGGACGCCGACGGTAGTGGGCGCCGCGAGCTGCACCATCAAGAGGGCGAGCGGGGTGATGAAAACCATCGCGAGGGCGTAGTTGCGACCGACGAACAGTTCGGCAGCGGCCTGCAGCGCGACGGCGATCAGGATCACTCCGAGCGGGGGCACGTTCAGGGCGAGGATCCCCGCGGCGACCAGCACGCCGAGCCCGGTCCCGATGAGACGCTGCAGACCCCGGATGATGCGCGCCTTCACGTGCGGCCCGCTGACCGCCGCGACGGCGCCGACCATCGCCCAGTACCAGTGCGAGTCCAGTAGGAGAAGTCCGGCGATCCCGCCGAGGAGCGTCGCCGCGGCGACGGTGACGGCCATCTCCGACGCGACGGCGCCGACGGCGATGCGGTTCTTCGTCCGCGCGAGGCGGGGGACGCTCCGGGCGGACACCATCTCGTAACCGAGCGTGACGAGGATCGAGAAGACGACCGCCGCGAGGCCGACGGCGAGGACGTCGACCAGGCGGGTGGCATCGGCGGGAACGGATGCCGTGGCCCCCGCGGCGAACACGATGAACAGCGCGCCCGGCGGGTGCCACTGCGCCGAGTACGCGAGCAGGGTGACGACCGACGCGACGGCCGACACGACGATGATCGCCCACGGCGCCGCCAGATGGCCGACCGAGGTGGCCGTACCGATGAGCATGGCGGCGACCAGGACCGCGCCGGCGGCCGCCTGCATCCGGACCCGATCGCCGATCGGATCGGTACGCCCGTACAGAGAAGCGAAGGCTCCGAAACTCGCGTAGATGCTGAGGTCGAGCCGCCCGGTCGCCCAGAGGACGAGCAGAGGGACGCCGACGCTGATCGCTGCACGGATCGCGACCGTGTGATCACGGTCGTAGGGTGCGACGCGGATGACTCCGGTCCAGATCCGGCCGCGCGATGCACTCACCTGAAGAGCCTACGCGCGACGGACTGCCGCTCGGAGGTCTGTGCCTCTGCAGCGGCTCTCGTCAAACGGCGGCGAGATCAGACGAGGCTCGCCACCAGCGTCTCGACCCTTCCGCGGATGTCGTCGCGGACGTCACGGACGACGTCCATCGGCTGGCCCGCCGGGTCGGCGAGCTCCCAGTCCTCGTAGCGCTTGCCGGGGAAGATCGGGCAGGCGTCACCGCATCCCATCGTGATCACGACGTCGGCCTGACGTACGGCGTCGGTGGTCAGGATCTGGGGGACGGCGCCGGTGAGGTCGATGCCTTCCTCCGCCATGACGGCGACGGCGTTGGGGTTCACGGCGTCACCGGGCTCACTACCGGCGGAGAACACGTCGATGCGGTTCCCGGCGATCGCGCGGAGGTACCCGGCAGCCATCTGCGAGCGGCCGGCGTTGTGGACGCAGACGAAGAGGACGGCGGGTTTGGTGATGTCGGTCATGAGTGCTCCTGCGGGGTGGTCTCGGGTTCGGTGGGGATGACGGCGCGGTCGGCCGCACGGGTGGCTGTCGGGTGGAGGACGAGGAGGAGTGCCAGCCCGATGGTGGCGCCGACGAGCTGCGCCAGGACGAACGGCAGAGCGGATGCCGGGGCGATTCCGGCGAAGGTGTCGGAGAACATGCGAGCGATCGTGACCGCGGGGTTCGCGAACGATGTCGAACTGGTGAACCAGTAGGCCGCGCCGATGTACGCGCCGACTGCCGCCGCGGTCACGCTCGGCGTGCTCGTGCGGGCGAGGGTGAAGATCAGCAGCACGAGCCCGGCGGTGGCGACGACTTCTCCGATGAGCTGCCCGGGAGTTGCCCGCTGCTGCGTGGAGAACGCGGGCGCGACGTCGAACATCACACTGGCCAACAGTGCGCCGGCGACACCGCCCGCGATCTGAGCGAGAAGGTACGCGCCGAGGTCGGTCAGGCGAAGTCCACCGGCACGGCGCCGACCGAGCACCCAGTCCGCGAGCGAAACGGCGGGGTTGACGTGGGCTCCCGACACGGGGCCGAGCATGAGAATGAGCACGGCGAGGCCGAGAGCAGTGGCGAGGCTGTTCTCGAGCAGTTGCAGGCCGACGTCGTTCGGGGAGAGTCGCTGGGCGGCGATCCCCGAGCCGACGACGACGGTGACGAGCATCCCGGTTCCGACGAACTCCGCCAACATCCGTCGCGCCAGCGGCGGCCGCGCCGACGCAGTCTGCATACCCACGGATCAGACGGATGCCGGAGCGCGGCCGACCTGCAGGAGCCCGACGGGCGGAGCGCAGCAGGCTCCGCCGAGCGAGACTCCGGATGCGTCGAACTGTCCCGCGCCGCCGCACACGCCGGTGTCCGGCAGGACCAGCTCTACGCGGCGGGCGGCTTCATGATCGCCCGCCAGCGCGGCCACGACGCTGCGCACCTGCTCGTACCCGGTGAGCGCCAGGAACGTCGGCGCACGACCGTAGGACTTCGCCCCGACGAGGTAGAAGTCCGGCTCGGGCTGCGCGAGGTCCGCCGCGCCCGTCGCGGCGACGGAGCCGCAGGAGTGGATGTTCGGGTCGATCTCCTCGGCGATCCGCACGGGCGCTTGGAGGGTCGGGTCGAGCTCCAGGCGCAGCTCGGAGAGGAACGACAGATCGGGACGGAACCCGGTCAACACCACGACGCGGTCGGCGGTGAGGGTGCGACCGTCCTCCGCGACCAGGGTGGGGCGCTCTCCGTCACGAGTGATCCGCTCGACCCGGAACCCGGTGACGAGGGAGACGAGACCCGCGTCGACGTACTCTTTCGCCCGGATCCCCAACGCGCCGCGCGCAGGCAGCTCGTCGGCATCCCCTCCGCCGAACGTGTTACCGGCGGTTGCCCGGCGCAACGCCCAGGTCACGGTCGTCGAGGGGTCGCGACGTGCCATTCTCGCGAGGGCCAGGACGGCGGTCACAGCGGAATGTCCGGAGCCGATCACGATCGTGTGCTTACCGGAGAAACCAGCCCGATCACGGACGTCGGGGATGCGGTACGAGAGCATGTCCGCCGCGGAGGCCTCCCCCAGCGCGGGCAGCCCGTCGGCTCCGGCTGGGTTCGGGTGGGCCCAGGTACCGGATGCGTCGATCACCGCCCGCGCCTGCAGCCGGTACTCCTCTCCTTCGGCGGGTGCGATGTGGACGGTGAACGGCTGATCGCCCCGGCCGGCATCCACGAGCCGGTCCCGCCCCTGCCGGGACACGCCCGTGACGCGGGAACCGAAGCGGATCCGGTCACCCAAAGCCGCTGCGAGGGGTGCGAGGTACTCCTCGATCCACTGGTCGCCCGTAGGGTATCCGGCCGCGGGGGCCTGCCATCCTGAGGCGTTCAGGAGGCGCGCTCCAGCCGCGTCGATGAGTTCGGGCCACTCGGAGAACAACCGGACGTGGCCCCACTCGGCGACTGCCGCAGCGGGAGCCGCACCGGCCTCGAGGACCACGACGGGCACGGTCCGCTCGACCAGGTGGGCGGCCGCAGCAAGTCCCTGCGGGCCGGCACCGATCACGACCACGGGCAACACGTTCCCCATCAGGAGCCTCCAAGACGTATCGATGAACCTCGATGGGTAGATCGTGCCCAACGTATCGACGGATGTCAATACGACGTGAGAGGATGTGGGTATGCCCGCACAGCTCCCGCTCCTCACCTCGACGGAGGGCGCGGTGTGCTGCGGCACTGTCACGGGCAGCGTGATCTCGGTCGAAGACGCGGAGCGAACCGCGCGAGTCTTCAAGGCACTCGGCGACCCCACCCGTGTCCGGCTGCTGTCCCTGATCGCCGCCTCCGCCGAAGGCGAAGCGTGCATCTGCGATCTCACCGAGCCCGTCGGGCTGTCGCAGCCGACCGTCTCCCATCACATGAAGCAGCTCGTCGACGCGGGGCTCGCAACCCGTGAGCAGCGGGGCCGATGGGCCTACTATCGCGTCGTCACCGACGCTCTCGACGCCGCCTCCCAGACTCTCCGCCCATGACCGACGCCACCGTCCGGGCCATGGCACCGCACGACTGGCCCCAGGTGGAGTCGGTCTACCGCGAAGGCATCGCACAGGGCAACGCGACTTTCGAGAGCGCACCCCCATCCTGGGACGAGTTCGACCGGGCGAAGCTTCACGTGGGACGACTCGTCGCCGCCGGTCCGGCCGGCGCGGTACTCGGCTGGATCGCCGCCTCCCCCGTCTCGACGCGGGAGGTCTACCGAGGAGTCGTGGAACACTCCGTTTACGTCGCCGACAGCGCGCAGGGCCGAGGCGTCGGCCGAGCCCTCCTCGACGCCTTCATGGCGGATGCCGCTGCTGCCGGCATCTGGACGGTGCAGGCGAGCATCTTCCCCGAGAACCTCGCGAGCCTCGCGCTGCACGAACGAGCCGGCTTTCGCCGCGTCGGTCATCGTGAACGGATCGCGTACATGACGTACGGCCCATCGCGAGACACCTGGCGCGACACGATCCTCATCGAGCGCCGCCTCGGCTGAATCACGGGAAACGACGAAGCCGGTCGGGGTTCTCACCACCGACCGGCTTCGTGTCGCACTGTCTGTGCGCGAGGGGGGAGTTGAACCCCCACGCCCTTTCGGGCACTGGCACCTGAAGCCAGCGCGTCTGCCTATTCCGCCACTCGCGCGAACCCGTGTCGCCACGGGATCAACTTTCCGAGGATATCATGGCGCGAGCCCGCCGGAGAAACGGCCGCAGCTGTGTTCCCCAGACCCTGCCAGGGTCGACAACTAGCATGTGAGCACCGGTCCAGACTGCCTGAGGAGCCCCGTGGGACTACTTGACAGCTTCGAGAAGGGAATCGAACGCGCCGTGAACGGCGCGTTCGCGAAGACCTTCCGCAGCGGTGTGCAGCCTGTCGAGATCGCGTCTGCACTGCGATCCGAGCTCGATGCGAAGGCCGCCGTCGTCTCGCGCGACCGCATCCTCGTTCCGAACACCCTCGTCGTCCGGCTCGCTCCTGCGGACCACGAGCGGATGGGCGCGCTGGGCCGAGCCCTGCACGACGAGCTCGTGCAGCTGATCGAAGGCCACGCCAAGGCGCAGCAGTACAGCTTCGCCGGTCCGGTCTCCCTCTCGATCAACCCCGACGAATCACTCCCGACCGGAACCGTCCGGGTCGACTCCCACTCCGCCAGCGCTGAGGACGTCTCCTGGCACGGCGTCGTCGAGATCGACGGCAGGCAGCATCCGCTGGCCGCGAGCCGCACCGTCATCGGACGCGGGACGGATGCCGACATCACGATCTCCGATGCCGGTACCAGCCGTCGGCACGTCGAGATCCTCTGGGACGGTCGTCGCGCCATGGTCCGCGAC
>Ga0207791_1000127_pt1 | contig 21369 bp, 13 predicted proteins | sample HigsolmetaGSP16D_FD_184844 | JGI IMG/M metagenome (GOLD analysis project Ga0207791, IMG submission 184844) | High solid enriched microbial communities from the Joint BioEnergy Institute, USA - SP1-6-D (SPAdes) | ecosystem: Engineered > Bioreactor > SSF (Solid state fermentation) > Aerobic >...
CCAACGTACATTGGCGCCGATGTCCTTGAGCGTTTCGATCAGCACCGCGGTCTGGATGGTCATGTGCAATGAGCCGGTGATGCGCACAGCTTTCAGCGGCTTGTCCTGCGCATGCTTGCGGCGGATCGACATCAGGCCCGGCATCTCGTGCTCGGCGATGTCCAACTCCTTGCGGCCCCAATCGGCCAGGGAAATATCGGCAATTTTGTAATCGGCTTGCTCGGTGATCTTTGTGACAGCGTTCATGCAATGGCTCCGGTAGGCAAACGAATGTCTGCAATTCCGGGCGCCGTTGAACGGTCACTGCTGGTCGAGCCTGGCCGAGTATCCGCACCCATGGTGCAGTGGGCGGATCAGTCCGCCCCATCGGTCGCAGCGCCCCTCGACAAGAGATCCATTATATCGGCAGCACTCCCGCCCGGCATGAATCGCGGCCGCCCTTCCTTTATCAAGGGCCTGGGTGGCTGCGCGCATAGAACTCGGCATGGTGATCCTGTGCGCTGCGCAATGGAGGTGGTCGAAACCCTCACGGTCGCCGCAAGCATCACATCCTTTTGGGGTAGTCTTCGACGACCTTGCATTGCATTTGAAGAGGGTGTGCGTTTTCGATGAGCGACTACCGCAGCAGTCTTGTGTTCGCGACCCCCGATCTTCCCTTGCGCGAGGATGTGCGTCGGCTCGGTGCATTGGTGGGTGACCTGTTGGCCGAGCAGGTGTCTGCGGAATTTCTCGATGAAATCGAACGCGTGCGCACCACGGCCATCGCGCGGCGTGAAAGCGATGCGCCACCGTCCACGTTGAGCGAACAACTGGCCGGGCGCGAGCCGCGTGAAGCCGAGGCGCTGGTGCGCGCCTTCAGTACCTATTTCCAGGTGGTCAATATCGCTGAGCGCGTGCACCGCATCCGCCGTCGTCGCGAGTACCAGCGCAGCGGTACCGACACGCCGCAGCCGGACGGCCTGCACGACGCATTGCGCCGGCTCAAGGCGCAGGGCGTGACACTGGACGAACTTCGTCAGTGGCTGCCGCGCATCGATGTGGAGCCGGTGTTCACCGCGCATCCTACCGAGGCGGTGCGGCGCGCACTGCTGGAAAAAGAGCAGCTGATGGTCGCCAGCCTGGTCAACAACCTGGACGGCATGCGCACGCCCAACGAACGCGCCAGCGATGCGGCGCGCTTTCGCATGGCATTGACTGCGTCGTGGCAAACCGCCGATTCCTCACCGGTGCGTCCCACCGTCGACGACGAGCGCGCGCATGTGGGCTTCTATCTCATCCAGGTGCTTTACCGCGTCATTCCGGTGATGTACGAAACGCTGGAACACGCCATCGAAGAAACCTACGGCAGCGTCCCGGCCCTGCCGCGGCTGCTGCGGTTCGGCACCTGGGTGGGGGGCGACATGGATGGCAATCCCAACGTGGATGCCAACACCATCGCCGGCACCCTGGAGGCACAACGGCGCGCGGTGCTGGACTGCTATCAGAAAGAACTCTGGCAGCTGGCCAGCCTGCTCAGTCAATCGACCACGCTGGTGGCGGTGAGTCAGGAGCTCAGCGCGCAGCTGGAGCGCTACCGCGCGCTGCTACCCGACGCCGCGACACGTTCGCGCCCGCGCCACGGCGACATGCCGTACCGCCTGCTCAATGATCTGATGCGCGCACGCCTGCAGGCAACGTTGGACGATGCCGAAGGCGCCTACGCGGCTCCATCGGAACTCGAACACGATCTGCAGCTGATTCTGGACAGCTTGCAGGCCAACAAAGGCCTGCACGCCGGCTGGTTCGCCGTGCGGCGCCTGTTGTGGCGCGTGCGAAGCTTCGGTTTCCATCTGGCGCGGCTGGACGTGCGCCAGGAATCGAGCGTGCACGCGCGCGCTGTTGCCGATGCTTTGGGCCAAACCGATTGGGACATACAGCAGGCAACCCAGCACGCCGCGATGCTCGGCCCATATGCCGCCGGGCAAAACCCCTTGCCGCGCATGGATGACGAAGGCAATGCACGGCTGGATGCGGTGTTCGCCGCGCTCGCCGATGCACGCACCCGTCACGGTGCCGATGCCGTGGGCAGCTACATCATCTCGATGGCGCACAACCGCGCCGACGTGCTCGCCGTGCTTGCACTGGCGCGTCGCGGCGGGCTGGTCGACGCGGCGGGCGCAGTGCCGCTGGATATCGTCCCGCTGTTCGAAACCGTGGACGACCTGCGTGGCGGCACCGATACCGTGCAGGACCTGCTCGCCGACCCGGTCTATCGGCAGCACCTGGCCGCGCGCGGCGACATGCAGATGGTGATGCTGGGCTATTCGGACAGTGGCAAGGACGGCGGTATCGCCGCCTCGCGCTGGGGCCTGCAACGTGCGCAGGTCGAACTGCTGGAGGCGGCTGCTGAGCTAGGTGTGCGGCTGACCTTCTTCCACGGTCGTGGCGGTTCGATCGCGCGCGGTGGCGGCAAGACCGGTCGCGCGCTGGATGCCGCCCCGCGCGGCAGCATCGATGGCCGCCTGCGCGTTACCGAGCAGGGCGAGGTGATCCATCGTAAGTATGGTATCCGTGCATTGGCATTGCGTTCGCTGGAGCAGATGACCGGCGCGGTGTTGCTATCGAGTCTGCGCCCGCGTGCGCCCGAGCCGCGCGAAGCGCGGTGGCGCCCGGTGATGGAGCTGGTGGCCGAACGCAGTACTGTCGCTTATCGCGCGTTCGTCGGCGCGCCGGACTTCATGCGGTACTTCCGCCTGGCTACGCCAATCGATGTGATCGAGCGCATGACGCTGGGCTCACGTCCGTCGCGGCGGCTTGGCCAGGACGCGGCCTTGTCCAACCTGCGTGCGATTCCGTGGGTGTTCGCCTGGAGCCAGGCGCGTGCGGTGATCCCAGGATGGTACGGCGTGGGCAGTGGCTTGCAGGCGGCTGTGGATGCCGGGCATGAACACACCTTGCGCGACATGGCGCAGCACTGGCCGTTCTTCCGCACCTTCCTGGACGACATCGCCATGGTGTTGTCCAAGGGCGATCTGAAGATTGCCGAATTGTTCTCGCAGTTGTCAGGTGATTTACACACGCGGTTTTTCCCGCTGATCGGCGACGAGCTGGCGCTGACCAAGGGCTGGGTCAAGGCGCTGCTGCAACAGCAATCGCTGTTGCAGCACGACCCGCGGCTGGCGTTGTCGATCCGCCTGCGCAACCCGTACATCGATCCGATCAGCGTGCTGCAGGTGGACTTGCTGCAACGCTGGCGCGCCACCGATCGCCAAGACCAAGCGTTGCTGCGTGCGCTGGTTGCCTGCGTCAATGGCGTCTCGCAGGGCGTGCAGAATACCGGCTGATCGATGGAACAGCCGATGGCGCAGTCGACGAAGCGTGCATCGATGCACGATGTGGCCGCGCACATCGCCGTGTCTGCGCCGCTGCGACGAGGTCGAACGCAAGCGGCTTGCGCGTCGAGCAGTTGATCTACTTGATGCATGCGCTCGGCATGCCAGTGTTGTGAGACCGCACGCAATGACTCCCGCCACACGCGTCCGGCCGCGCAATGCTCCATAGAATCCAGTATCCATACGCTGGTGAATGTGCTGAATTGTGCATGTGTTATATGCATTTTTCTAATTGCAGGGGCTGTCACCAAGCTGAAATGCCCCATCACCACCATTCGCGGCGCCTGCTTGCAGGTGCCCTGGGTCTTTGCTGCTGCCCCGGCTGTCTCGCTCCCCTTAATTCGCGTCAGCGCAGTCGTGGCTTCGGTGCATGGCGCGCTGCTGCATTCATCGGATTCCATCATGATTGCTCGTTGTTCGCTGTTGCGTCCTTCGCGATTGTCGCAGGCACTGTGCCTGTCGTTGTGCGTCCTGTGCGGCCATGCCGCAGCCCAGGACACGCGGGCCGCCACGCTTGCGCAAGGCGAGATGGCCACGCTGGACAAGGTGACCGTTGCCGCCACCCGCTACAACGCAACCGATATGCAAATGGATGCCACCAATACCGTCAACGTGTTGTCGGCGGATGATCTCAAGACTACCGCCGTCCACAACGTCGCCGAAGCGCTGGGCCTGATGCCGGGCGTGAATGTGATCAATAGTGGTCAATCCTATTTCGGTGGGATCGATGGCGCGGCACGAGGCGAAGGCATGTTTTCATCTGTGCGCGGCCTCAACGCCGAATACAACGTCAACCTGATCAACGGCATCAATGTGGCGCAGGGCATGCCCTACAGCCGCGGCGTGCAATTGAGCCTGCTGCCGCCTTCCGGTTTGCAGACGATTGTGTTGAACAAGACCTCTACCGCCGACATGGACGGTGATGCGATCGGTGGCACCATCGATTACCGCACGCCCAGCGCCTTCGACGCATCCGATCGCCAGGGCGGCAGTGTGACGCTTAGCGGGCGTCTGGAAAGCCGTGCACGCGACTACGGCGATGCTGGTCTGGGCAGCGGCGCAGCGGGCGATTGGCATGCGCGATTCGGTAATGACGGGCAGTTCGGCGTGTCGCTCAGTGCGTATTACGACGAGCGCCATTTCGTCAACAGCGAAGTGGCCACTGCCTCGGCTGCGCGCAACGATGGCGCTTGGAAATTCGGCCGTGCCGATGCCAGCGGCAATCTAGCCGCCGACACCGATCCGCAGCAGGTGTTGCAGAGTACCGGCATGAACATCGGTTACTCGCAGGGCGGCACGCGCCGTTACGGCGGCAATGCCGCATTCGATTGGCGGGTGGACCCCAGCCTGCATGTGTATGCACGCATGACCTACGCCTTGGCCAAGACCGAGCAGAACACTGGCTACACGCAGTTTGTTCCGGCCAATGTCGGCTTTACCCAGATCGGTAGCAGCGGCGTGTATCAGCCGCAGATCAATCGTGTTGCAGTCCGTTACTGGTACGAAACCAACCCCGAAGAGGCTGACCTGGCCACCTTGCAGTTCGGTGCGGACAAGCAGGCCGGTCATTGGACATTCTCACCCAACCTCTTCTACGGCAGCGGCAATAACGATCGCCCGGACCATGTGGAAATTTCCGCGCGCAACGACCAATATAGGTCGACCAATTTCGCCTATGGTGCCAACCGCTTCATCAGCTACGACAGCAACGGCTTTCCGACGCCGTTGCTCACTGCGGCTATGCAGGCGCAGGCCTCGGATGTGGGGGGTCTGTACGCGCGGCGCACCGGGCAGATTTCCAAGCAATACAGCGGCCAGGACAAGGGTGGCGGCAAGTTCGATGTGGCGTACGATTTCGATGCCGGGCTGCTTAGCCGTATTGCGTTGGGCGTGAAGTATGTCGACAGCTCGCGCAGCTTCACCGATCGCGACTGGACCAATGCCAAATACACCGACGGCACCTTGTTGCGCGAGACCGGTCTGATCGCGCAGTACTACGATTCGGTCTATCCAGGGCAGTATGCATTTCCCACGGTGCGGCTGAGCAATGCGGCGCTCAACGACTTGATCGCTCGCACGCGCACCCCGGCCAGTTTCGACAGCTGTGGAAAACTGGCGGTCAACAACCTCAACTGCAATACCATGCGCGCAACCGAAGCGGTGAGCGCTGCCTATGCAATGGCGACCTTGCGCACCGGTGCCTGGGAAATCCTGCCAGGTGTGCGCTTTGAACATACCGCCATCACCAATACCTTCTGGGCGCAACCGGCCGCTATCAACGGTGCCGAGCAGGTCGGTGGATTCGCCAACAACCACACCCGTTACAACGTTGCTCTGCCGAGCGTGTTCGTCAACTACCGGCCCGATGCCGATGGCGCGGTGTATCGCGGTTCGGTGTGGACCAGTTACACGCGCCCGGCATTTGTGCAGTTGGGCGGTGGCCGCTCGACCGACGTCTCAAGTGATGGCCAGACCACCATCACCGAGGGCAATCCGGATCTGAAACCGATCAAGTCGCTCAACATGGACGTATCGGGCGAATGGCAAAACGCCAGCGGGGGTCATGCGCTGCTGACCGGCTATTACAAGCGCCTCACCGATTACATCTACGAGAGCGGTTCCAATGCGGCCAATGCCGAAGAAAGCCAAAGCGGCAGCACCCGATTCGTGCGTCCGCAAAACGGCGGCGACGGTCGCGTGCTGGGCATGGAAGCTGCTGTGCGCCAAACGTTCCACGGTCTGCCTGCGCCGTTGGATGGCTTCGGCATCGGTGCCAATGTCACCCGCCAGACCACACGCGTGGATCTGGGCCAAGAAGGCTTTGCACACGAACGCATTCAGAACGCACCGAACCTGCTCGCCAATGCGGAGCTGTTCTACGAAAAGGGGCCGTGGTCGGTGAACCTGAGTTATCACTACGCGGGCGAATACGTGTCCGTGTACGACTATCTCAATCAGGGCGCGCATTGGGACAATCTGTGGATCAAACCGATTACCCGCGTCGACCTGCACCTGGGCTACGCACCCACCGATCACCTTCAGGTGGATCTGTCGCTTGCCAATCTCACCAAACAGCACAGCTACTGGGCGCACGTGGGCCAGGCAAGCGACGCGATTGCCGATATCGTCGATTCCGGCATGACCAGTTTGTTGACCGCAAAATATGTGTTCTGACCACGCACGATACGCCTGCGATCAGGTGAACGGCGCGCAGCAGCATGCAAACCTCACCAGGCAAGCGCAGCACAGCGCAGCCGTTGCAGGCAGTTACGATGGAGCGGTGCCTCGTGCCTGGCGGCGAGCAATGGTCCGCAGCGATGGTGGGCGGTTATTGGTTGCCTGCGTTGGAGGCAGCGTGCGCAACGCGATGAGGTGCGCGGCGCGCAGGTTGCATGCAGCGTACGCGCAGCGCGCCCGCACGACGCCCAGTACGCTGTGCCTGCTGGTGGCTGCTGCGCTGACCTTGGGTGGGTGCGTAGGCTCAACCCCGAGTGCATCCACACCGCGCGTAGGCGGTCTATCTACCAGCATCGGCGACAAGCAGGCAGGCGCCGGTACGCCAGCAGCTGTGCGCACCGCGCGACTGGAACGCGTGGTGCTGGTATTCCGGCATGGCGTGCGTGCACCGCTGCAAGGTGAAGCTGCTGCCGCGCACTATGCCGACCACCCCTGGCCGCAATGGTCCACGCCTGCCAGCCTGCTGACCCCGCATGGTCGCGACGGCGTGCGCTTGAGCGGCGCGTATCTGCGTCAGTGGTTGGTGCAGCACGCACTGCTGCCGAACCGTGGCTGCCCGGCACCCGGCAGCGTGTCGGTGTGGGCCAATACCGATCAACGCACCATCGAGAGCGGCGCATTGCTGGCCGACGCGCTCGCACCTGGTTGCGGCATCGTGGCCGGGCATCGCGAGCCTGGCAGTCACGATCCGCTGTTTCGACCAATCGAGGCCGGCGCGGTGCCGTTCGATGCGGTCGCAGCGATTGCATCGATCCAGCAACAGACCGGTGGCCCTGCCGCGTTGCTCCAAGGCCATGCGGCCGAGTTGCACGCATTACAGCAGATTCTGGGCTGCACGCAGACGCCCTGCGATTTCGCGCAGATGCCTTCCACGCTGAGCGCATCGGCCAATGGGCGTGGCCTTAAGCTAGGCGGCCCGATTGATCTGACCTCCGGCACCGGCGAGGTGCTGCTGCTGCAATACGCCCAAGGTCTGCCGCTCTCGCAGGTCGGCTGGGGACGCGCCACGCCCGAGCTTCTGGCGCAAGTCTCACGCTTGCACGCACTGCTGTTCGACATCTACGCACGACCGCACTATATGGCCGCACGTTCGGGTGCGCCTCTGGCGCGCGAGGTGTTGCAACGTTTCAGCGATACACAGGCACCGAAAGTGTCGGTGTTCGTTGCCAGCGATACCCACATCGCTGCACTGAGCGGTCTGCTGGGCGTGCATTTCCATCTGCCTGGCTATGGCGCCGACGATCCGCCACCGGGTGGCGCCCTGTTGCTCGGTCTATGGCGCGAACCCAGCGGCGAACAGGTCGTGCGCATCCAATACCTGGCGCAATCGTTGGATCAACTACGCACCCTGGCACCACTGGATCTTGCCCACCCGCCATTGCAGCAGCAGCTGGCGTTGGATGTATGCCCTTCGGCACAACGGACCGCCTGCCCATTGCCGGTCTTTGCCAAGGCGCTGCGGCAGCAGTTGCGGCTTGATCAATAACCGCTCGGCGGCACTTGCTGACATTGGCCAGCCCGTCGACAGCCAGCCAAAACAGGACTGGGCCGCATCAGCATCCCAGTCAGTGCGCATCTGGTGTGCTCCCGCAGGAGCGCGGTGATTATGTCAGCTTGGCGGCGGCACGCAGTGCGTCGGCGCGGTCGGTTTTTTCCCACGAGAACGAGGTGGCATTGTGCTGCGCCCCGGTGCCGTCGGTGTAGGTGAATTCCTTCGGCTTGCGACCGAAGTGGCCGTAGGAGGCGGTCTGCTGATACATCGGGTGGATCAGGTCGAGCATCTGGATGATGCCGAATGGACGCAGGTCGAAGTGCTTGCGGATCAGCTTTTCAATCTGCCCGTCGGCGATCTTGCCGGTGCCGAACGTGGTGACCGAGATCGAGGTCGGTTCGGCCACGCCGATGGCGTAGGAGACCTGTACTTCGCAACGGTCGGCCAGACCCGCAGCCACCACGTTCTTGGCGACGTAACGCGCAGCGTAGGCGGCCGAACGATCGACCTTGGATGGATCCTTGCCCGAGAACGCGCCGCCACCATGACGCGCCCAGCCGCCGTACGTGTCGACAATGATCTTGCGACCGGTCAGGCCGCAGTCGCCCACCGGGCCACCAATGACGAACTTGCCGGTCGGGTTGATGTGGAATTTGGTGCCTTTGTGCAGCCACTTGGCCGGCAGCACGGGTTTGAGAATTTCCTCGCGCACTGCTTCGATCAGGTCTTTCTGCTTCACGCCCGGATCGTGCTGGGTCGACAGCACCACCGCATCGATCGCCGTCGCCACACCGTCTTCATAACGTAGGGTGACCTGCGACTTGGCGTCCGGACGCAGCCAGGACAGCGCCGAGTTCTTCTTCTTGCGGATCTTGGCCTGCTGCTCAACCAGACGGTGCGACAGGTGGATCGCGGCAGGCATGAAGCTGTCGGTTTCGTTGGTGGCATAGCCGAACATCAGGCCCTGGTCGCCCGCACCCTGTTGCTCCGGGTTCTTGCGGTCCACGCCCTGGTTGATGTCAGGCGACTGCTTGCCGATCAGGTTGAGCACGCCGCAGGTCTCGCCGTCAAAGCCGACCTCGGAGCTGTTGTAGCCGATGTCCAGGATGACCTTGCGGGTCAACGCTTCCAGGTCGATCCAGGCACTGGTGGTCACTTCGCCAGCCACGATCGCAACGCCGGTCTTGACCAGTGTCTCGCAAGCCACGCGGGCGCGCTTGTCCTGGGCCAGGATGGCGTCCAGCACTGCGTCGGAGATCTGGTCAGCGATCTTGTCCGGATGGCCTTCGGAGACCGATTCGGAGGTGAACAGGTAGCTGGACATCAGGCTTATATCCCTTTATTCGGATGAAAAGATGGGTGCGGATGATACACGCACCGAGTCTTAATTGTATCGTGCGCCTGAATGAAGCGCTTCGGGGTCAGGCCCAGATCGATGCGCACCGAACCGATGCATGGTCCCATGCGCCGGTGTGGCGATTGATTGCCCGGTGACGGGCTGGTGCGAGCCGGCCCAATGCCGCCTCGGTTACCCTGTCGGTGTCTGTCCGGCCTGCTAGCATCGATCGATGGATTCATTGACCCACATCGTTCTCGGCGGTGCCATCGCGGCGGTCATCGCGCCGCCGCGACAGCGGCGTGCTGCCTTGTTGGCCGGTGCGGCATTGGGCACTTTGCCCGACCTGGATGCATTGGCGCTGATAGCGCTGACCGACGATCCGTTGACCCTGATGACGCGGCATCGCAGCGTCAGCCACTCGCTGTTCGTGCTGCCGTTGGTGGGTTGGTTGATCTGGTGGCTGTTCCGACACGATGCGAACGGACGGGTGACCAGTGCGCCCAAGCGCTGGTTCTGGGTGATCCAGCTGGCGTTGATCACGCACCCGCTGCTGGATGCGTTCACCGTCTACGGCACCCAGTTGTGGTGGCCGCTGCATCCGTCTCCGACAATGTGGTCAAGTGTCTTCATCATCGATCCGGCGTATACGGTGTGGCTGTTGCTGGCGTGCGTGGTGGCCTGGTTCGCGCGTGCGCGCCCGGCTGCGCACTACGTGCTGGTGATCGGATTGTTGGCGAGCACCGCGTATCTGGGCTGGTCGTTGATCGCCAAGCAGCTGGTCGACCGCCAAGCCGATCGTGCGCTGGCAGCCATGGGCCTGGCCGATGCGCCGCGGTTCTCGGTGCCGATGCCGTTCAATACGTTGTTGTGGCGCGTGGTGGCGATGACGCCCAGCGGCTATGTCATCGGCGAACGTTCGCTGGTGGCCGACACCGGGCCGATGCATTTGCGCGGGTTTTCCAGCAACATCCAGGCATTGGGCGAAGTGGCCGCATTCGACTCGGTGCGTCGGCTGAGCTGGTTCAATCGCGGTTTCATGCGCGCGCGCCTGGTCGGTGACGACCTGATGCTCAGCGACCTGCGCATGGGTCTGGAGCCGGACTACAACTTCAACTTCGTGGTTGCCCATCGCCACAATGGCAAGTGGCAGCCGGTCGCCCCGCGGCAAGTGCAGGCGGCATACCGCGCGCCGGTGGCACGCGACCAGATCGGGGCGGTATTGGCGCAGATGTGGTGGCGCATTTGGCACGAGCCCAGCAGCACGGTACTGACCGGGGACCTGGAACAGGTCGCCGCGCCCGCATCTCTCAGTCAATAGACTGTCTCGCGCGTTTGCTCGAACGAATAAAAGAACTTCGTGTTCGGGGCGCTGTGCATTCGCGCCAGTGCGCGGCACAGGCCACCGGCGATGGCGGTGTTGACTGCGCCAGTGGGCAGTCAATGGTGGCGGCGCTAGGGACACTCATGCGTGCAGCTTCCGCCAGCGGAAAGATTCATGCAGCGTCCGATACCGCTTGCGTCACACCGGCGATCAATGCATCGAAGTAATCGCGCGTCAGGGCCAGTTGTGCTTCCGGGGTTTCGGCGCGATTGACCAGCGCACGAAATGCGGCGCCTTGTGGGTGATCTTTGGCGTACCAGCCAAGATGCTTGCGTGCGATGCGCACGCCCTGCGGTTGGCCGTAAAACGCATGCAGCGCTTCCAGGTGACCGAGCAGGGTGTCGCGCACGAACGCCAGCGACGGCGGGGGCAATATCTCGCCGGTGGCAAGAAAATGCGCCACTTCGCCAAAGATCCATGGGCGCCCTTGTGCGGCGCGACCGATCATCACTGCATCGGCGCCGGTCTCGCGCAGCACCTGTGCCGCCTTTTGCGGCGAATCGATATCGCCATTGGCAATGACCGGGATGTGCAGCGCGGCCTTGATTTGCGCGATCGTCGTGTACTCGGCGCTACCGGTGTAATGCTGATCGCGGGTGCGCCCATGCACGGCGAGCGCGGCGATACCGCAGTTCTGTGCGATACGCGCAATGGTCGGGCCGTTGCGGTGGTCGCAATCCCAGCCGGTACGGATCTTCAAGGTCACCGGCACGTTCACTGCTTGTACCACCGCAGTGAGGATGCGTGCGACCAGAGTTTCATCGCGCATCAGCGCCGAGCCTGCCCAGGCATTGCATACTTTCTTGGCCGGGCAGCCCATATTGATATCGATCAACTGCGCGCCGTGGTCGACGTTGTAACGCGCCGCCTCGGCCAGTTGCTGCGGCTCGGTGCCGGCTATCTGCACGCTGATCGGGTCCGGCTCGTCGGCATGGTCCATGCGGTGCAGTGATTTGCGCGTGTGCCAGAAGCGCGGATCGGAGATGGTCATCTCCGATACCGCCAGCCCGGCGCCCAGCTGCTTGCACAGCAGCCGGAAGGGTTTATCGGTGACGCCGGCCATCGGGGCCAGGATCACCTTGGGGTTGATGTGGTAGCGACCGATCTGCATGCCGCCAGTGTAGCGTTAGCGATGAGACGCCTTTATGCGGCAAACCCTGCGCAGCGGCGGTGCCGGCCCGTCCGGCCCGCCTATTGCCGGCACCGCCGCTGGCGTCGGTTATTGCGAGGCGGCCAGATTGTCCAAGTACAGCTTGGTCTTGGTGCCTGCACTGGCGCGGTACTCGACCAGGTTATTGCCGGCATTCAAGGTCGCCGTGAGTGGACTGCTCGCCCAATCGCTGGCTGAGCTGGTTTGAGCGAAGGCTGGAGTGCCGACACGCACGCCATTGACGTACACGTCCACGGTGCCGACGCTTGCCTCCGGTGCGGAATAGCGCGTGGTCAACGTGTAGGTTCCCGCTCGCGGCACGTTGATGGTGGTCCGCAGGCGCGCGCCGGGGTTGCCGCCAAAGTCGACATATCCCAGCCCTTGGTAGTTGTGCACGTTGCCGGAGATGCCATTGGCGACCAGGCTGCCGATGCGCAGGAAATCGAAGTTCTCTGCTTCGTATTGCCGCACACCCGTGTAGGAGGGCGGCGCGGCGGGTGCCTGCAGTGCAGTGACCGCCAGGGCGCTTGTGCGTCCGGTGGCCGGGCCGGAGCACTGGATGGTGATGTCCAGCGGGCCGTTGTGAGCGATGTTCAAGGTCAGGCCGTCACTGCGCGGCGTGGCGGTCACAGTACTGGCCTGATGCTCACCGCGATCGGTGAAGGTATAGGTTGGCGTGCTATTGGCGCCGCTGATGGTGATGGTGTCGGTCTTGAGCGGGCCAGTCTCGGAGTCGAAATTGGTCAGGTAGATCGACAGCGCATTGGCGAACTCCTTGACCACGCCCGTGGTGTAGGGGCCATAGCGCATGCTGAGCGCGGCGCAGCTGTTGTACTTCAGGTCGAAGCTGCCGCTGGCAGTCTTGTTGGTCTTGTAGGGGTTGTAGGTGACCCAGGTGTTGTCCTGGCGCCCGACGTAGATGTCGCCGGTGGATTCCAGTGGGAACAGCGTATTCAGTTCATTGGTCTTGGCGGCGATGGAGGGCCAGCGGCTGTCGTACTCGCTGCGTTTGACCTGCACGGGGAAGGACTTGGCAAGATCATCGCTCAGCTGCCACACGGTCGGAATGGCAGGGTAGCGGCCGGTCTTCTTGTACCAGCTGTGCTGGTTGAGATAGGTGCCGTCGCCGTCCATCAAATACAGGCCGGAGAACAGCGTCTCGGGCGTCGCGTACGTCGCTCTGTCGTTACCGCTCGTCACATCGTCGACCACCACCACTTTGGTCCGGTCGATCACCTGCTGGCGATTGAGGATGTGCAAGGTACCGTCGAGGATCTTGCGGTAGACATCCATGTGGATGTTCTTGAACTGCGGGAAGAACTGCCAGCGCCGCGTGGTGTAGCCGTCGGCAGTGGTTGCGTTGGGCAGGCTTTGTACGCTGTCGGTCCAGATCAGTTCCGGGCCATCGAAGTAGGTTTCGCCGGTCAATGCCAGGTGCTCGATCAGGTGGGGTGCGCTTGCCGCGAGAGGGTAGCTGCTGCCATCGGCGGCGTACCAGCCGCTGCTATCCGGACGGATGCCGTAATGACCCGCCAATCCGGACAGGAACATGCCCAGGCTGACGCTTTCGATGTCGTGGTAGCCGTAGTTCATCGTGAACTTTTCTTGGATGATGAAGTTCTGGGCATAGCGACCGAGGGAGGTGCGCAGAGCTTGGTTACGCTTGACCATCGCCAGCGGGTTAATGTCTGCGCCCCAGAAGCCGCCGGTGAAGCTCACCGCCAGATAGCCGCCGTATTTGTTGGTCAGCTTGAGCAGGTTGGCCCAGTGCTCCCAACGCTGGGCTGCCGATACCGAGCAGGGTTGATCAAATCCCCAGAACTGTTCGGCGTAGTTGAAACCGAGAAAGTTCGGATAGTCACGGAAAAACTCGCCGTACACCGTCGACTCCAGATCGGTGCCGTTGGGGTAGTCGGGGAAGTGGCTGAAGCCGCCGCTGGAGGGTTGGACCATCGCCCATACTCCGTTGGCAGCCGCTGTCTTGATCCACGAGCGTGCTGTCTCGATCCCGTTTTCCACCTGGATCCAGTTGCAGTGATTGTTGGTGGCGCCGTTGTGATTGATCGAGAGCGAGATCAGCAGAACCGTATAGGGGCGCAGGTCTACAGGAATGAGGTCGATGATCTTCTGCGGATCGGCGGCGTTCCAGGTGTCGGCATGGATCACGAACATCGGCTTGTCGGGCGAGAGGGTGCGCCGGAAGGATGCGTCGGTGCCAGTGCTCGACGCTGCTGCCGTTGAGGTCTGCGTGGCGCTTGGTGCCAACGTGCGGGGAGCGCTCATGGTGATTGTCGCCGCTGGCGAGCGTGTTGCAGCGGCGGTGGCGTCGGCGGCATCCTGGCCGCCACAGGAACTGAGCAGGCAGGGCAGGGAAAAACATGACAGCAGCAGTCGCTTGCGCGATCGAGACGGGATCATCGGTTGTTCCGTTAAGGGGGAGGGAGAGCTGGACGAGACCTGCATGCGGGTGGCATGCCGGTGGTCGCCCTTCGCCAGGCGCACGTTGAACTATCTATTGCACGGCATCTGGATGCGCCAGCCCGACAGTGCAGGCCACGTGTCGGTATCGGCACTGCAAAAAATGCAGCGCCAATACCGACAGGCAATGGTCGTGATGCGCCCGGTGAGGCAGCGATAGTAGTGAGGCGGAGACAACGCACCAGTGCGCGCAAAGCGTCAGCGCGTTTTATGCAATGTGCATTCGCTTTTGGAGCGTATAAAACTGCGCTGGATCACGAGTTGCAGCGATGGCGCATCGGTTGCTTTGCTGATATCCACAGCAGATGCGCAAGTCCGATGAGTAAGAAATAGTCTGTCATCGCAGTGTCACATCGTCGCGCGCAATGCGACAAAACAGGACAAGCCAGCAGGTGGTACACGCCTCGTGCGTGCTTAAAGCCCAACACATCCGGCAGGCCGATGTAGGTTCTGTGTCGAGGACGTGCGCGCGCACTGCGCACGTCGAAACGCCATGAGTCGCGGCGTCAGTGGCCTGCGCGTAAGCGTGGCATCGACACCGCCGCGCCTTCCATTTCGGTGCAGCGCGCCGCATAGCGCGTTGCAAAGCGCACGTGGGTTGCGAAGCTAGCCGTTGGCAATTGCGCCAGCGATGCCGCCAGTGCGCCGTTGAACGCGTCACCGGCGCCGGTGGTATCGATGGTCTGCGCGCTTTCCGCGCCGACCCGATAATGCGCTTGAGGGTCGCCGCGCAGCTGTTCTTCTGCATGCGAAATGAAGGCGCCCACGGCGCCCAGCGTCACCACCACCGTGCCGCCTGGCAGCAGCTTGCGGCACAGCGAGTGCAGCGTGTTGCCATCCAATGCGGCAACATCGTCAGCATTGATGCGTTCACCAACGTGGCGACCGAGCAGTGCGGCGAATTCGGTTTCGTTCGGAGTCAACACGTCCGACAGCTTGAGCAGGCCGATTGAGGTTGGCGCATTGGCTGGCGCAGCGTTGAGCACAGTCAGGACGCCGCACTCACGTGCCAGCGCCAGTGCTGCTTCGATGGTATCGGCCGGCGATTCCAGTTGCGCCAGCAGTACCCGCGCCGACGCCACCGGCACGCGCTGGTTGTCGATAAAGCCAATGCTCAGCACCGAATTGGCACCAGCACCAATGACGATTGTGTTGCGCCCGTGCGCGTCGACGTAGATGCCACCTGTGCCCGTCGGTTCATTGGTCGGTTCGGCGATCAGCGCAAAACCATCCTGCGCAGCCAGCGAGCGCGCCAGCGCACCACCGGCATCGTCACCGAGGGCGCACAAAAAATGTGTCCTGGCGCCAGCACGTGCAGCCGCCACTGCCTGATTGAAGCCCTTGCCACCTGGACCAGTGCTATACCGCCCAGCGATGGTGGCACCTGATACGGGCAAGGCATCACAGCGCCACACGTGATCGACATTGAAAGACCCGACAACGACGACCGAACTCATAAATACCCTTGCGTGAATGACAGAATTGAATGACGTGATGAGACGTGGCGTAAGAAGATTAGACCCTCGCGCCGATGAACCCGGGCCGCCTTAACCGAAATGCGATAGCACGCCGGCAATGGTAGCGGTCATGAGCGTGGCGATCGAACCGCCAAGGACTGCACGCAGGCCGAACTTGGCCAGATCGTGACGACGTTCCGGCGCCAGTCCGCCGATCCCGCCGATCTGGATCGCGATCGAGCTGAAATTGGCGAAGCCGCATAACGCATAGGTGGCGGTGAGGCGGCCTTCGGCGCTCAGTCCCATGCCTGGCACTTGTCCCTTGACGATGCGCGACAACTCGCTGTAGGCAACGAACTCGTTGATCACCACTTTCTGGCCGATCAACGAACCTACCGTCGTTGCATCCGCCCACGGGGTGCCGATCACCCAGGCGATCGGTGCCAGCACGTAGCCGAAGATCGTCGACAGGTTGGTCGGGTGACCCAGCAGCGCAGCGGCACCGGTGACTTCGCCCAGCCAGATCAGTGGCGCGTTGATCAGCGCAATCAGCGCGATGAAGGCGAGCAGCATCGCTGCGATGTTCAGCGCCAGACGCAAACCGTCCCCGGCACCGGTTGCTGCCGCATCGATGACATTGCTGGTGGTTTTTTCCACTTCCATCTTGACCGTACCGCGGGTCAACGGCGTGCCGGTTTCCGGCAACAGAAGCTTTGCGACAACCAGGGTCGCGGGCGCGGCCATGAGACTGGCGGCCAACAGATGCTTGGCGTAAAACGCCTGCTGCGCAGGATCGCTACCGCCGAGCATGCCGACATACGCAGCCAGCACGCCACCGGCGATATGCGCCATGCCGCCGATCATCATCGTCAGCAGCTCGGATTGGGTCATCTTGGCAATGTACGGACGCACTGTCAGCGGTGCTTCGGTCTGGCCGATGAAGACGCTGGCGCACACGCTGGTGGTTTCCGCACCGGACACGCGCATCACTTTGGTGATCGCCCACGCCATCGCACGCACCACCATCTGCATCAAGCCCAGGTGGTAGAGCACACCCATCAGCGCCGAGAAGAAGATGATGGTGGGCAGCACCTGGAACGCAAAAATGAAGCCATAGCTGTTGACATTCATCAGGTTGCCGAAAATGAAGGTGGACCCCTCATTGACGAAACTCAGTATCTTGACGAAACCCTTGCCCAATGCGTCGAAAACGTCCCGACCGCCTGACACTAACAATAGCAGTGCGGCGAACGAGATCTGCAGGGCCAGACCGGTGGCGACCAGCTTCCAGTCGATCGCGCGGCGGTTGCTCGAAAACAGCCAAGCAATGCCGATGAGTATCGCCAGACCGAACAGGCCGAAACCGATCCTTCCCAAACCTTCGACCATTCCGATCCCCAAGGCCGTGGATGGCAAAACGAGGAGCGTAGAGCAGGGGGGCGACAGGAGCAAGGTAAGCAGCATTCAGACGCTCACGCCCAGCCCGCAGGCCAGATGCGGCGGGCACGGACAGGTCAGTTGCCGCGAGCGGGTGGGTTGCGCTTGCGCAACGTCGGGAGTTCACGCAGCTGATGTTTCGACGATAGTTGGCCGCATACCGGCGATGTGGACATGGTCGTGTTGTCGGCAGCGTGAGGTGCCTGCATCAACCGGCCAGCGGAATGCCTTGTGCTGTCCAATAACGGTCGTTTCCGATCTCGCGGCATTGCCACCATGGGATGACAGCGCATCTGGCAGATTGCAGTTGCTGACGCTTGTGTTTCCAGCGCAGCGCCGCACCCCCCCTCCACGTCTGTTGCCTGCACCAGGCCACGGCCTACACTGCGTCCACCGGTCCGGGGCAGGTGCCCTTGGAGGTTGCTGGAGTTCGCCATGCTTTACCGTCGTCTAGGTGCCACTGGGCTGCAGCTGTCGGCCTTGTCGTTCGGGGCGTGGGTCACGTTTGGTAAACAGATCGGGCGTAGCGAAGCGCGCGATCTGATCTTTGCTGCCTGGTGCAACGGCATCAACTTTTTCGATAACGCTGAGGTCTATGCGCACGGCCGTGCTGAGGAGGTGATGGGCGATGTGATCACCGATCTGCGGCTGCCACGCGATGGCTTTTGCGTGTCGAGCAAGGTCTTTTTCGGAGCGGCACAGGCACCACGCCCGACCCAGCGCGGCCTCTCACGCAAGCACGTCACCGACGCCTGCCATGCTGCGCTCAAACGCTTGCGCGTGGAGTATCTGGATCTCTACTACTGCCATCGGCCCGACCCGGACACCCCGATCCAGGAAACTGTGCGCGCCATGGATGCGTTGATCCGCCAGGGCAAGGTGCTGTACTGGGGCACCTCCGAATGGAGCGCTGCTCAACTGCGTGAGGCTATCGCCATTGCCGAACGCGAACACCTGCATGCACCGACGATGGAGCAGCCGCAATACAACCTGCTGCATCGCGATCGGCTGGAGCGCGAGTACGCACCACTGTGCGAGAGCGGATTGGGCACCACGGTCTGGTCGCCACTGGCATCGGGCTTGTTGACCGGCAAATACAACGCCGGCGTGGAGGCCGACAGCCGTTTGGGCCAGCCGGGCAACCAATGGTTGCACGACGAAGTGCTGGGCGCGCCGCAAGCGTGCAGGCTGGAGCGCGCGCGCGCGTTCTGTGCGCTGGCCGCCGAGCTTGGCCAATCGCCGGCACGCTTGGCGATCGCCTGGTGCCTGCGCAACCCGCATGTGTCCAGCGTGATCCTGGGCGCGAGCCGAGTGGCACAGTTGGAAGAGAATCTCGGCGCTTTGGAGACCTTGAGCCAAGTGGATGACCTCAGCTGGGCGCGCGTGGAGGCAGCAACGCGTTAGACGCGAGGGTTCGGTGGCGCGCTGTGACACCGCAGCGACTGCTGTTCCCTATGGCCAGCGGCGGGATGACTATGGCCAAGTCGATTGACTGTGTGAATCGTAATTCGGCAGACGATCCAAACATCCTACCTCTCAATTAAGAATGCCGCTTGATCATTAAATGAGAATGGTTATTATTTTCTGTGTCTAACCAATTCGAGACTCAGATCATGACTGCTCACCCTCTGCTGCTTCGCTCTGAATCGGTCAACCTGCGCGACCGCTCTGCGCCGTGTGCTGTGCCTGCCGAAAATCTCATCAGCAGCCAGGCGCTGCTCAAGAGCCGCCGTGAAGTGCTGATCCAGCATGGCGACCGCGTCTATCGTCTACGCCACACCAGCAACGACAAGTTGATTCTGACCAAGTAACTCCAGCCAGGCACGTAAAACCCGAGCAATCGTCGGGTGGGCGTGGACGGTGCATAGGAAACGCTGTGTGCGAGCGGTACATACCCGATGCCGAGCACCGGCCATGACCGCCTGACGATAGTGCAGTCGTGTCATCAGCCGTTTTAACGGGCTGATGCCATACCAATTGGGATCCGATAAACCCGCAGCGGTGAGCCATCTTCTGTGGAATGGGCGTCCTTTCACCGACATCCAACGCCTCGCAGGTCACGTAGCAACCCATCGCTCCTGTGGAGTATTTCAGGAGCCTGCCAAATCATTCCTTGAACATCAGAAACGCTGCCACCAGGATCAGGCCGAACGCCGCCCAATGATTCCACCTCAACGACTGTCCCAAGTAGAACGTCGAGAAGCCGGCGAACACCAGCAGCGTGATTACTTCCTGCATGCCCTTGAGCTGTGGCGCCGAATACACCGCGCTGCCCAGACGGTTACCCGGTACCTGCAGGCAATATTCGAAAAACGCGATGCCCCAGCTGACCATGATCGCGATCATCATCGGCGTGCTTTTGTACTTCAAATGGCCGTACCAAGCGAAGGTCATGAACACGTTGCTAGCGAGCAACAACAGGATCGGATAGAGGTAGGCAGTAAAAGGAATGGTGGGCATGGCGGTGAGCAGCAGAGAAGGGGGCGCAAAGCATAAGCCAACTGGGTTAAGCGCACGCGACCTTGCTGGCCAAGCCGCTCCAGCGCTGCAGGCCTAGCGGCGGATGGTCCATCGCTCCTCGGAGCAGCGTGTTGCGGTCCTGGACGATATCCCCGCTCAGGCCACCCTGGCTGCAGGTGGTGCACTGCATGTCGCAACGTCCCTTGTAATGACCGATGGCGTTGCCTCCGTGCTTGGAACGGGGGCTAACGCGTCGCGAGCAGTTATCCGGCGACTGCGCTCTTACGTTCTGTCGGCTGCTCTCATTCGCGACGCAGTGCCAACGCGGGTGGCGTGGACACGATGCGCTGTGTCCCCGACCAACCCGCCAACAGGCTTAACGCCCATCCGCATGCACCGCCGATCAGCAGTCGTGGCCAGTCCGGCGTCAACGCAATCTCGAATATCTGCTTCCCCACTACCGCGCCGATCACAGCCGCAGCGGTGACCGCCAGCGCCGCAGCCAGCAAGCCGAGTGTCCCGAATTCCACCAGCACGGCACCGCGCAACTGGCCACAGCGAGCGCCCAGCGTACGCAACACCGCGCTGTCGTATCGGCGCTCGCCCGCGGTGGCCTGCAACGCGGCCAGTAACACCAGCACGCCGGCCAGCAGGCTGAAGCCCATCACCAACTGCACTGCCTGCGCCACCTGGTCGATGACCTCGCGCACGCGGCCCAGGATGGCCTCGATATCCAGCAACGAGATATTGGGATAGTCGCGGCTCAGTGATGCCAGCTTGGACGCCGAGCCGGGCGGCAGGTGGAAGGCGGAAATCAGGGTGTACGGTGCATCGCCGACCGATCCCTGATTGAGCAGCAGGAAAAAGTTGACCCGGAACGACTCCCAATCGGCCTGGCGAATGTTGGTGACGGTGAACGTGCGTTGCTGTTCGCCTAGCAGCAGCGTGATGCGATCACCCAAGTTGAGTCGGTAGCGCTCCGCCCAGCCTTTTTCCACCGAGGCTTCCGCGGCTGTGCTGTCGGCGGCCCAGAACGTGCCATGCAACAGCGTATTGGCAGGCGGGAACGTATGCCGCCAGGAAAAATTGATTGGGAGGTTGTCGCCCTCGCCATCGTTTTGTGGGTCGCGGTCGCCACGTATCGCGGGCTTGCCGTTGATGGCCACCAGGCGCCCGGTGGAGAACGGCTCCACTGCTGCACCCTTCACCCCCAGGCCGCGCAGCGTCTGCAGTAATGGCTGGGTCTGTTCGGACTGGATGTTGATCAGAAAGTAGTTGGGCGTATCGGCTGGCAGGCGGTCGCGCCACTGGCCAAGCAGGTTCGGGCCGACCACAGCCAGCAACAACAGCGCACATAACGACAGCGACAGCCCCACCAACTGGACCACGCTCAGCCCGCGGCGTCGCGTCAGCGCCGCAAGACCCAGCTTCCAGGAGCCGCGCAGGCGGTGCTGAATTGGCTGCAACAATGCCAGCAAGCCCAGCCCCAGCAACATCGTCAGCAGCGCCAGCGCTGCCAAGCCACCCAACACCCAGACGGCCAACAGCAGCTGACCGGTGGCAGACA
>Ga0207791_1000128_pt1 | contig 21315 bp, 18 predicted proteins | sample HigsolmetaGSP16D_FD_184844 | JGI IMG/M metagenome (GOLD analysis project Ga0207791, IMG submission 184844) | High solid enriched microbial communities from the Joint BioEnergy Institute, USA - SP1-6-D (SPAdes) | ecosystem: Engineered > Bioreactor > SSF (Solid state fermentation) > Aerobic >...
ATTTCGTCTTGATCGCAAATTGTCATATGCACAGCAGTCTAGGTGTCATATGACAAGCGCTCTACTAGAGGCCCGTCCGCGTTATCGAGGTCATCATGCGTATAGGCCCTCTGCAACCGATCGTCTCGCACCCTACCGCGCCGTCGGTACCGACGCACCCCAGCGCGAGCAATCCGACGCAGGTGCCATCCATGCCGGGCGGCATTGCGCCACTGCGGGAACGACCGCGCCGCACCACCGGCAGTACGCCTCCGTTGGTACCATTAAACGGCAGCGCGATGACCGGCAAGCCGGCATTGGTGGCGCTCGACAGCGAATTCTCCGAGCAACGTCTCGCCGAAATACAGGCGCGGCAGATCACCGTGCAGACACTGCAAGGTAAGCTTGCAGCATATCTTGCCCACGCAGGCACAGCGCTCGCACCCGACAGCATCGCGGCACGCTTCGCCGCCGGAGCACTGGAGCCGGTTTATCTGGATACCGCCGCATTCAAGGCCATGTCGCGCGGGCTGCCTGCGCGCGCGCGCGCGGTGGCAGGCCCTGTTCTGGTCGATGCGCAGCAAGGCCGCATTATTTTCAATTTGCAACGCGCGTTTGCCTCTGGCGACACCTTCAGTGACGCGGCGCTTGCCGCACTAGGCAAGCTGCTGGATCTGTCCGGCCACCGGCTGGCGACGCCGGAGTGGTTGCAGCCGGCCGGCCGGCCGCCGGCCCGGCGCAAGTTGCAGCACGCCGCGCGCTATCACGGTCATGAGGTGCCGGCGCGCGACGGTGGCGCCGCGTTTTTCAAGGCCAACGACCATCGTTTGTTGGAAGGCAAGCAAGCGCTGTTACGCAAGCATCGAAAATCGCTCGTGCACGATCATTATTTCGAAGCGCCCAACACGCGTGCCTTCGGAAAGGATGTGATGGTGCACCGCGGGCTGTTCGATAACCACGCCGGCATCCCGGAAAACTCCCTGTCCTCCATTGATCGTGCCTATGAGCAGGGTTATCGCAATCTGGAGCTGGACGTGGAAGTCAGCGCCGATGGAGTGCCGGTGTTGATGCACGATTTCAGCGTCGGTCGAATGGCAGGCGACCCGCAAAACCGATTGGTGTCGCAGGTTCCGTTTGCGGAACTGCGTGAAATGCCGCTGGTGATTCGCAATCCGGCTGATGGCAATTACGTCAAAACCGACCAGACCATTGCCGGTGTGGAGCAGATGCTGGAACACGTGCTTAAAAAGCCCGAGCCGATGTCGGTGGCGCTGGATTGCAAGGAAGATACCGGTGAGGCGGTGGCGATGCTGCTGATGCGTCGACCGGATCTGCGCAAGGTTGCAGCCATCAAGGTCTATGCAAAGTACTACACGGGAGGCTTCGACCAATTCCTGTCCAATTTGTATAAGCACTACCAGATCAACCCCTTGCACTCTCAGGACGCGCCGCGTCGCGCCGCGTTGGACCGCTTGCTAACCAAGATCAACGTGGTGCCGGTCTTGAGCCAGGGCATGTTGAACGATGAGCGCTTGCGTGGCTTCTTTCGGAGCGATGACAGTGGTGCCGATGGGCTCGCAGATACCGCGATGCAGTGGCTGGATAGCTGGACCAAGATGCGCCCTGTGATCGTGGAGGCGGTGGCCACCGACGATAGCGATGCCGGTAAGGCCATGGAAATGGCGCGCACGCGCATGCGCCAGCCGGACTCGCCCTACGCAAAGGCTGCTTATTCGGTGAGCTACCGCTATGAGGATTTTTCCGTGCCGCGCGCCAATCACGACAAGGACTACTACGTTTACCGCAACTTCGGAGAGCTCCAGAAGCTCACCGGCGAGGCCTTCGGCGTCAAGCGCAGCACCGCTGGCGCGTTTCGCGATGATGGCGAAAGTCTGTTGACCGACCAGCCCGAGGCTGAATTGCTTGCCATCCTGGAAAACCGGACGCTGGCCCGCGGCCATACCGGCAACGAACTCGACGTGCCGCCAGAAACATCCATCGATATCAACCGAGACGCCGAGATCGTGCATCTGCGAGCACGGGAATTCCAAGCCGCCTCCATTCCCGCTGACCCGAACCACATCGCAGCGGTCCGCGAAGGTAAACAACTGGATCACACCGCAGATATCGTGCACGACCCTGCCGCAATACGTGCAATCGATAAGCGCGCTAAGGCGCTTGGTTTGTTGACCGACAAATACCGTGGTGCTTCTGTGACCCACTATCTCAATGAACAGGCCAGCCACACCGAGAGGGATTGAGCGTCGAATTGCACTGCCCTGAGTGGCAGGTTTCAAGACCGCCTAACACAACGATTGCGCGGCCACCAGGCGGGTGCGGTCGGTGCTCGCACCGGCAGTACCGCGCCTGTAGGACGATTGCTCTGCGTCGTGCACGCCAACGTCAGCGCGCTGCGCGCCTGTGCTTCCATCGCCACCAGCTGTTGCAGCAGTAGCGATAGGTCGAGTCCGCCTTGATGGTTGTATTTGGCCACGCGACCATCGAATTGGTCGATAATTCCGCCATCAAGCGCGCCTGCGCGAACCCCAGGGTCTTCAACGCCGCCCTTGATGGCGATGCCTGCAATGCGTTTGCTCTGCGAACGTGCCGGCGCACTGAGTATCCTGTTGCCCCCACCGTGTCACCACTGCCTTGCACGCTGTGGGCTTTCTCCCTCTCCAAGAACCGTCGTGCCCGTGTCTGCCAACGTCACTGCTCCACACTATAGGTCAGTCTCCGCCCGCCGCGCCGATATTGCAGTGCATGCCGCCGGCCTGTTTTGGGCTATCGTCGGTGGCGCCTGGATCATGTGGCGCGCGCACGCCAACCAGACCATGCTGCCGGCTATCTGCATCTACGCGCTGGGGCTGCTGGTGATGTTTGCCTGCTCTGCCGCCTACAACTTTGCTCCGCCGCAGCGCCAACCGATGCTGCGCAAGTTCGACCATGCTGGCATTTTCGTCATGATTGCCGGCTCCTACACGCCTTTTTTCCTGGCGGCTCTCGATGACACGTGGCGCTCGGTGATGATCCCTAGCGTCTGGTGCGTGGCCTTGTTCGGCGTGTTCGCCAAGTTGAGCCTGCCCGGCATCGCCAAGAGCTTTTGGGTGGCGATCTATTTACTGCTTGGCTGGGCCGGCATCGCTGTGATCAATCAAATGATCGCCGGGCTGGAAAGCACGGTGCTCTGGCTCATCGCCGCTGGCGGTGCCTTCTACACCGTGGGCGTGGCGTTCTATGTGCGCAAATCCCTGGTCTACAACCGCGCGATCTGGCATGCCCACGTCTTGGGCGGCGCGCTGTCGCACTGGTGCGCGATCTGGCTGTGCCTGCCGCCGCGTGGTGCATAACGCGTGTCAAGGCGCCGCCGTCATCGGTGCGGGCGGCGCCACATGCTGTTCGTACTGTGCTTGGCCCAACTGCACGCGGCTGCCACCGTGCATGCACGCTGCGATACACATCACAGATAACGAGAGCGAGCGCTAGAGCATGCTGTGAAATCGATATGCTGGGGTGCCGTTTCGTCACAACGCGGTAAACCGTATGTCGTTCAACTGGACGGCATCCATCTGGCGTGCTTGCACGCAGATCACCAAGGAAATTATTGCAATGAAGCTTATTTCTCACACGGTCATGCTGGTGGCGGTTGTTCTATGTGCGTTATCGTCGGCGGCCACTGCCGCAGACTGGTATGTGTCCCCTGACGGTGCTGCCGGCAATCCCGGAACCATCGCCGAGCCGCTTCGCACCGTCATGGAAGCGCAAGCGCTGGCCTCTGCCGGCGACACTGTGTATTTGCGTGGTGGCACTTATCTGCTCAGTAATGCCGACATCAGCGTGATCGGATCGGTTCGCGCGGTAGTCAATAATATCGTTAAGGACGGCATTGCCTATCTGGCCTATCCAGGCGAACGACCAATTTTCGACTTTTCTTCCGTCACGCCGGTGGATCGTCGCGTGGCCGCATTCCGCGTGGCAGCCAGTAACTGCGTCTTCAAAGGCTTTGATGTGGTCGGTGTCCGCATCACCATCGCAGATCGACATACGCAATCGGAGGCGTTTTTTGTCGATGGCGGCAATGGTAATCTGTTCGATAATCTGGCCATCCATGACGGCCAGGCGATCGGCTGGTATCTGGTGTCCGGCAGCAATAACCGGGTGCACAACGTCGATGCGTACAACAATAGAGGTCTGAATGCATTTTCAGACGGCAACATCGATGGGTTCGGCGTGCATCCAACGCTGGCGGGAAGCACCGGGAACATCATCGAAGACAGCCGCGCATGGTTCAATAGCGATGACGGGTTTGATCTGATCAATGCGGCTGCTGTCGTCACCCTGCAGCGCAACTGGTCTTTTTATAATGGCTACGATACCAACTTCAACAAGCTGGGAAATGGCGCAGGTTTCAAGGCAGGCGGCTACGGTCGCAATGGAAGCGTCTATCCGGACGTGGTTCCGCGGCACATCGTGCGGTTCAATCTGGCGGTAGGCAACCGATCCAACGGCATGTATGCCAACCACCACATCGGTGGGCAGGAGTGGACCAGCAATACAGCGATCAAGAACGGTCGCGCCAACTACGACATGCAATCCACCTTGACGGATAACCTCACCGATGTGCCGGGCTACGACCACGATCTGGCCAATAATCTTGGATTCGGCACGCGCATTGAGATGATCAATCTGGGCTCTGACACCGTCAATGACATCGGGCGCAATTCGTTCAATCTTCCACTGGTGGTCAGTGCAAGCGACTTCGTCAGCCTGGACGAGCGGCAACTGATGCGCCCGCGGCAAAGCAATGGTGACCTGCCTGTCATCACCTTTGCGACGCTGGCGCCAGGCAGTGCGCTGATCGATGCCGGGGCAGACAGTGGTCAACCCTTTCATGGGAGCGCACCGGATCTTGGTGCATTCGAGTCGTTGTAGCGCGGATGCATTAGAGCAGTGCAGCCCCACCACGGTGAGGTTGCACTGGCGCGGTTGTGTTGCGATCTCATCTTAGGGGCAGCATGATGGTGTATGAGAAGTGCCTTGATCAAAGCGGCGCCCGGGTACTGATTTCGAAGCTACGTGAATGCGAGCGTTTGAAGGAGGCGTCAGCTGCGCCCTAACAACGCATTCTTGCAGACCCGGCAACTCACTCCACGCTCGCGTCCACCAGCCGTTGCCAAAGTGCGGCGTTGGCGTTGCTGTTCGGCTCCAGGGTGGCCAGCAGGCTGAGTGCGTGGTCTTCCTGCTCGGCGCCGTGGCGGGCGAGCATGGCCAGGGCTGCGGCGAGGCGCCCGTAGTGCAGGGCCAGGCCGAGCGGGCTGGTGAGCAGGGTGGGGTCGTGGTCGTGGCGCTGTTCGTCCAGCGCAGTGCTGATTGGTGGGGCCAGATCCCAGGCGATGGCGATGCTCTTGGCTACTGCGGCGGTGTGACGTTCGACCAGGGCAGCGGCCACTTCAAGGTTGTAGGGCACAGTGGGGCGTTCGGCATAGGTGTCGCGCAGTACGCGCAGAATCACCACCGCACCCAGGCCTTGCAATAGACCGGCCAGTTTCGCCGACAAGGTGTCGCCGTCGCGTTCGCGCACATAGGCAGCGGCGGCGCTGGCCGTGCGCAGGGCGTAGTCCCATACGGCGGCGGGCAGACGCGCGTAGAGGCCGCCATCCAAGCTAAGCACCGGCTGCATGACCGCGGCAGCGACGATCTGGCGCACGCCTTCGCTGCCGATAAACACCACCGCGCGCTCCACGCTTTCCAGTGGGCCGCTTTGCGGGCGATACAACGCGCTGTTGGCGATGCGCAGCAGGTTGGCAGCCAGCGTGGGATCCTGCGCAATGATTGCGGCGATGCCACGACCGGAAGCGTCCGGGTCGTTCACCGCGCGCATCAGCTGTGGCAGCAGGTGCGGCCGGCGTGGCAGCAGTTGCGGGCGCAAGTCGATACGTTCGAGCGCGGCATCGACTGCCGCCAGCACCTGTGCCTGTGCTGGGTCGCTCGACAGCTTGCCCTCGGCTAGCGACGGGTTGTCCATCACTGCCGCATACATGCGTCGCAACAGCGGGCGCATCGACGGTGGTTCGAGTTGCAGTGGCTGTGCGGTGTGCAACGGTAGCGATGAATGCGGGTGCTCTGGTGGGCCTGACGAGTGTGTTGGGTCTGCTGTGGGCGCGCTGCCGGCAACCGGCGCTTCAATGTTGTCATCGGTCTTTGCATTGCGATAGCGCGCCAGTAACCACCAGATGCACCCGGCGAGCACAACAGCCACTTGCAAGACGGCAGCGAGCAGCAACATTGTCACGAGCATCATTGAAGACATCTTCTGATCAGTGCAGCAACTATCCGCGAAGCCGGTCGCGGCGGCAACGCGAAACGGTAACGCCGACGAGGCGCAGCACCGGCCTGCATCAGGTGCAGGACGCCATTCACGCGCAGATTTCCCGCAGCCACCTGGCACTGCTGCCAGCGATGGTTCGAGTTCGAAGCGTCGTACTAACGCCATGCTGACACTGGCTGGGCGCAGCGCTCACATCGTCTCGCCTAAGTTTGGGCGCGTTGATGCTGCATTTACAGCGTCACTATTGATCAGGAGAAATCGGATGAGTCTGCAAATTCCTCGGGGCGCCTGGGTAGTGGTGGCCGACGGCGGCCAGGCCCGTTGGTTCACCAACACCGGGAACGAATCCAAGGTGATATTGCGCCAGCACGCGCGTACCGATGTGCAGAACGTCGACGACCAGAGTCCAACCGGTAAGGCACAGCGGGAACTTACCGCGCCCGCTGTGGACGAAACGACCTTCGCTAAGCAGCTGTCGCACGCTTTGAACGATGGTGCGTTGAAACACGAATACACGCACCTGGTGCTGCTTACAGATCCCACCACCCTGGGCCGGGTGCGCCCGTTGCTGCACAAGGAAACCCAGCAGCGTCTGCTGGGTGACCTCGTCAAGGATCCGACCACCCTACCGCTGGAACGTCACCATCGCGCCTTGTCCTAGAAACGGCGGAACGTGGGCACGATGGCTTTCTTTCGCGAGTACGCTTGCTCAGCTACATCACACCAGGCAACACCGTCCTCAGGGCTGTGCTCTCGGCATTGCACCTCGCTGTCGCCGCTGCGGTCGGATGTTTTGCTCGTGCCTTTTCGATCTCGCGACGTGCGACCACCAAGTCTTTCTCGAATGCGGGGTTACTGTGCAAGGCAGCGACGGTGGCTGCACCGAGCATACGGCCCTGGATAACATCGCTCTGCCAGTGCACATTGCAGACCAAGCGGCTATCGCCGAAGGCGCGGCCCCGGGCAAGCAAGGCGTCGCGGTGGGCGGGAGCAATTTCCGACAGGATCAGGGCCCACGTCCAGCCGATGGCGGTGTGGCCGGAGGGATACGAGCCGTTTTTGCGCAGAGCAGCGTCGTCGCCGGGGCTGCACATTGGTTGCCCGTTGCGCATGAACGGGCGGGGGCGTTGATAACGCGCTTTGGCGGCACGGGTGCTGGCGCTGGCATCGCGCATGCTGCGTTCGAGCAGGCGCATCAGATGCGGAGTGCTGGCCTGGTCGATCTGCACACCAAGCGCGCAACTCAAATGCGTCGCTGCGGTCGGGAAGTGCAACACCGCGTCCCGAGCGGCGAGCTCCCAGCGCGGTGTTCCGCGCAGGGCGAGCATGGCCTTGGCGACTGCCTCGTCGTTGGCCAGCGCAGCGCTGCCTTCCTGCGGTGGCGGTTGCAAGAGCTGCAGGCTGTCGGGTAATTGTTGTTGCTCCAGATACCCGCGCGCGTCGTTGGCAGGCACTGACTCTTTGGCGACTGGCTTGTGCTGTGCACTTGCGATGCTGCTGCCGAGCAACAATGCGGCCATGGCAACGCTCACCAGGATCCGATGAGAGCGGCAAGTAATGCGCTGCAACATAGCAACCTCACACAACACGAATTGAAGAATCCGCAGAGTACGACGCGCACACGACACTGCATACTGGCGCAGCGCAGCGGCGGCGAGCGGTGCGAAACAGCTGTCGGCAGGCTGTCACGTACGTGCAGTGTGTTTGGTGGGCGGCTTGGCGCACGCGGTGAACTCCGATGCCAATCGCTCCACCTTCCCGAACGGGCGTCAGCTGGCCTTCCATGCAAGTACGCGGTCCCGGATGTTCTGAACGCTGGATGCGACCGTTCCTAGCACAGAAATCGGAATGGAGAATCGCAAACGCACGTTGCTCGATTGCCTGCCGATTTCAGATCGCCATCGCGTGAGTCAGTCTAGAGTGACGAACAACACATCACCAGTGACTGTCAGGCAAGCAGGGACGCCTCAGCAGAGACGTTAGGTACACGGTTGTCCATGCCGCATCGCTCATCGGCGACGCTTGTCTGGCGCTGATGCGGTCACCCTTTTTCTTGGAGACATACAAGATGCAGTTCCTTTGTCGTTGGTTGGCGGGAGCGATGATGGTTGGCATGAGCGGCTCGGCAGTTGCCGAAGCACCGCTGACGAAGACGGTGCAGGTCTTTGCTCACCGTGGTGCCAGTGCGTTGCGACCGGAACACACCTTGGCCGCTTACGCCAAAGCCATTGACGATGGCGCCGATTTTGTCGAACCGGATTTGGTTTGCACCAAGGATGGCGTGCTCATTGCGCGGCATGAGAACGAGATCGGTGGCACCACCGATGTGGCCAGCCACCCTGAGTTCGCTGCACGCAGGACGAGCAAGACCATCGACGGTCAGGCGATGGAAGGTTGGTTTACCGAAGATTTCAGCCTGGCCGATTTGAAGACGCTACGCGCGCGCGAGCGGTTGCCGCAGCTGCGCGGCAATCGCTGGGACGGGCAGTTCCAGATCGTCACCTTCGACGAGATGATCGATTTTGTCGCCTCCGAATCGGCAGCGACCGGGCGCATCATCGGGCTGATTCCAGAGATCAAGCACTCAAGCTATTTCAAGGCGCTTGGCCTGCAGATGGAAGACAAGGTACTGGCCGCTTTGCATGCGCATGTTTACACCCAGACCGCGCCGGTGATCATCCAATCGTTCGAGACCGGCAATCTGCGTTATCTGCGCGACAAGATCGGGCGCAACAGCAACATCGGTTTATTGCAGTTGCTGGGCAGCGCGCAGATGGCATTGCCCGATGCCACTGCAGGCAACGCGCCGAAGACCTACGGGCAAATGATCACCCCGCTTGGTCTGAAGCAGGTCGCCCGCTATGCCGATGCAATCGGTCCTGACATCCGCAGCATCATCCCGCTCAACGCGCGGCAACGGCTGGGTACACCAACCAGCCTGGTACACGATGCGCATGCGGTCGGGCTGCAAGTGCAGCCATATACATTTCGGCCGGAGAATTATTTTCTGGCCGCAAACAACCGCAGCAGCGGCGCAGCGACCGAGCGCAACGACGCCGGCGCACTAGCCGAATTGAGGGCGTATCTGGCTACCGGTATCGATGCATTCTTCGCCGACGACCCGGGCCTGGCACGGCGTGCATTGAGTGAGCGTAGGGCACGCTGAAGCGTAAGTGCGCGCGCGATGGATGTTGTCAGCAGCGCCCTATCCCCCGCGATGCCGGCACCCCAACCACTGCCTGCTAGTGTGCGGCAGGCTTGGGTGGCCGCAGCAGGCTCAGCACGATGGTGATAACCAGGATCGTCACCACCACGCCCAGCGACACCAGCACCGGGATCTTGTACAGCCAGACAATCATCATCTTGGTGCCGATGAATAACAGGATCACCGCCAGACCGTATGGCAACAGATGGAAGCGGTGGGCCATGCCGGCCAGCAGGAAGAACATCGCGCGCAGGCCCAACACTGCGAACACATTGGAGGTGAGCACGATGAACGGGTCGGTGGTGATCGCGAAGATCGCCGGGATGCTGTCTACCGCGAAGATCACATCGATCACCGCAATCAGGATCAACACCACGAACAGCGGCGTGAACCAGCGCTTGTCGTCCTTGATCACGCTGAGCAGGTTGCCGTGGTACTGCGGGCTCAAACGCAGGTGGCCACGCATCCAGCGCAGCACCGGGTTGTTTTCCAGATCCGGTTCCTCGCCGGCGGAGAACCACATCTTGAGGCCTGTCAGCAGCAGGAACGCGCCGAAGACGTAGAGCAGCCAATGGAATTTGGCCAGCAGCATCGAGCCGGCAAAGATCATGATCGCGCGCAGCACGATGGCACCCAGTACACCGATGATCAGCACGCGCTGGCGCTGTTGTTCGGGGACGCCGAAATAGGTCATCACCATCAGGAAGACGAAGATGTTGTCCACCGCCAGGGATTTTTCCACCAGGTAGCCGGTGAGGAACTGCAGCCCGATCTGATCGGCCTGTGCATCGCCCATGCTGCCTTGCAGATACCACCACAGCCCGGCATTGAAGGCCAACGCCAGCAGTACCCAGCCGATGCTCCACCACGTGGCCTCCTTGAAGGTGACTTTGTGGGCGCCGCCGTGGCGCATCAGCACCAGGTCCACCAGCAGCGCAGCGATGACCACCGTCGCGAAGCCGCCCCATAACCAGACATTGCCGACGGTTTGCATAAGAATCCCGAGAAAGTAGAAGTGACCTGGACAACCGGCGGGCTGAGGCCTTACGACAGGGACATCGTGGATTCCGGGTAACGGACCTTCGCGTGCGCGGCGAAGGTCTTGCGCGCAACCGGCGGGCCGGCTGCCGTTGCACCGGAGCGCTGCACATGGCGAGCGCGTCATGACGGCGGCAACGCAGGGGAGCTACGCCCCTTCTTGCCTCGATTCTGCGGCCCTGGTGCAGGCACGTCAATCCACCCGGATACAATGGGCCGATGAATACTCCAGTCCCTCGCGTCCGCCTCAAGAATGCCTGGCGCTCCAGTCACCCGTGGATCTTCCAGAAACTGGTGGAAAAGCCCGTCACCAAGCCCAAGCCCGGCACCATCGTCGATGCCGTCGGTGTGGACGGGGAGTGGATCGGTCGCGGTTTCTACAACGGGCATTCGCGCATCGCCTTACGCATTCTGGAAACCGACCAGTCGGTGCCGGTGGACGCGGGCTGGTTCTCGCGCAAGATCGCCGCGGCGGTGAGTCTGCGCCGGGACTGGCTCAAGCTCGATGGCGTCTCCGACGCTTGGCGCGTGGTGCATAGCGAAGGCGACGGCCTGTCCGGCCTGGTAGTGGACCGCTACGGTGACTTGCTGGTGGTGGAGTTTTTCGCTGCCGGCATGTTCCGTCACCGCGAATGGATCTACCAGGCGCTGCGCGAACAGTTTGCGGGTTGCCGCTTCCACAGCTTTGCCGACGAACATGTGCAGAAGCAGGAAAGCTTCGATTTCCACAGCAACACCACCACCGAAGCAGCCGTGATCACCGAGTATGGCATCAAGTTCCGCGCCGACCCGGCCGGCGGGCACAAGACCGGCTTCTTCGCCGATCAGCGCGACAACCGGCAATGGTTGAGCGAGCAGGTGGAAGGCAAGACCGTGCTGGACCTGTGCTGCAATACCGGCGGTTTTGCGGTGTATGCGGCCGTGCGCGGTGCCGCTGAGGTGCTGGGCGTGGACATCGATCAGGACGTGATTGCCATTGCCAAAGGCAACGCCAAGCTCAACAACGTCCGTCCGAAGTTCGTGCAGGCCGATATTTTTCCCTGGTTACGCGATGCGGCCAATCGCGGCGATCAGTTCGATGTGGTGATCCTGGACCCGGCCAAGATGACCCGCGACCGGGAGCAGGTGATTCCGGCATTGAAGAAGTATCTGGACATGAATAAATTGGCGTTGAGCGTGGTCAAGCCCGGTGGCCTGTTCGCGACCTTTTCGTGCACCGGTCTGGTGGCCGAGCAGGAGTTTCTGGACATGCTGCGGCGTGCATCGTATTTCTCCGGGCGCACTCTCCAGATCCTCAAAGTGGCCGGTGCCGGCCCGGATCACCCCTTCATGGCGCACGTGCAGGAGTCACGCTACCTGAAGGCGGTGTTTTGCCGCCTCGTGTGACAATATTGGGCGGCGCAGGACCTGCTCTGCCGCGTTGCGGGCAGCGTCTTGCGCATCGTCACCCCGCCGCAGGCGAGCATCGATTCAACGCAGACATCCAACCAGGAGCCGGCAGTCGATGAGGTCCAGCGACGAAGACGAACGCAAGGCATTGCGCCGTTTATTGCGCCAGATCGAACGGCCCAATGCCAGTCTGCTGGCCAGCAACTGGCCAGTGTTCGGCGTCTGGCTGTTGTTCTCAGGCGCCTTCATGTATCTGTTCCAGACCGGCGATGGCTCCCCGCTGCATCCGTTGCTGCTGGCGTTGGGGTCGACCTGTCTGGGCGTGTTCGGTGCCTGGATCGTGTTCCGCTCGGTGTGGGCGCGGCAATGGCCGCACGTGCGTGAACATATCGATGTGGAAAGCGTGCGCGCACGTCTGGCCGAACTGGATAACTGACGTTGCGACGTGCGTCGCTATCCACGCGCTCTGGGCGCGTGGGGGTGTTCAACCACCGCACAATCCCAACCGGATGGTCGCGCCTTCTTCGCCGGTATCGCGGAGACAACCTCAAGCCCATTGCGCAGGGTCCTACCTTGGCAGCGCCATGGAACCGGCGTTGCAACGCGTACCGTTGACGTCAACAGGCCGGGTGCAGTCGTTGCGCTGCCGCTTCACACCTGTGGCCGCAACGTGTGGGGCACGCGCTATGATCGAATGACACCCACTGCTTGTGAGATCGTATGTCCCTGCGCTCGCTTTCGCTGTCTGTCGCGTTGGTGCTGGCCGCTGCACTGCCCGCGCACGCGCTGGAGTTTTCCAAAGCCGAACTGGCACGCGCCACCGCGTTGCAGAAACGTCTGCTCACCCTGGATTCGCATCTGGATACGCCGGCCAATCTGGAGCGTGCCGACTTCGATGTGCTGCAGTCGCATACCGGCAACCGCTTGTCGCAGGTGGATTACCCGCGCATGGTCGAAGGCGCGCTCGATGGCGGTTTCTGGGCGGTCTACATCGGCCAGGGCAATCGCAGTGCGGCGGCGCACTTGCACGATCGCGACGCCGGTCTGCAGCGGTTGATGAAGATCCACACGCTGGTGGCCGCGCAACCGCAGCGCTTTGCGTTAGCCACCACGCCGGCCGATGCTGCACGCATCAAGGCCGCCGGCAAACGCGTGGTGTACATCAGCATGGAAAATGCAAGCCCATTGGTGGCCGATCCCACGTTGCTGCACTTCTACTATGCGCAGGGGTTGCGGTTGATGGGCACTGTGCACTTTCTCAACAACGAGTTCGCCGACTCGGCCACCGATCCCAAGGGCGCTGAATGGAACGGCTTGAGCCCGGCCGGTAAACAATTGGTGCAACAGGCGCAGGCACTGGGCATCGTGATCGATCAATCGCATGCCTCCGATGCGGTGTTCGATCAATTGATTGCCATGTCGCCGGTGCCGATCGTGTTGTCGCATAGCGGCGCGCGCGCGGTCTACAACCATCCGCGCAACATCGACGACGCACGCCTGAAGATGCTGGCCGCGCATGGTGGGGTGATCCAGGTTAATTCCTACGGCGGCTATCTGGTGGACAGCGGTGCCAGCCCAGAGCGCAAGGCCGCCGAGAAGGCGCTCATCGACCAGTACGGCGGATTGGAGCACGTCAACATTGCCAATGGCGCTCGGCTCAGCGCCGCGCTGAAAGAGCTGGACGCGCGCTACCCGATCAAGCACGCCACCGAAGAAGATTTCTTCGCCCATCTGGAGCATGTGTTGGCGGTGGTCGGGCCAGAGCATGTCGGCATCGGTATGGATTGGGACGGCGGCGGCGGGGTGGTCGGCCTGGAAGACGTCTCCGATCTGCCTCGCATCACTGCATGGCTGCTGCGCAAGGGCTACACCGAACAGCAGATCGCTGGCATCTGGGGCGGCAACCTGCTGCGCGTGATGGGGCAGGCCCAGGAGTATGCAGCGGGCAATCGCACGTCCGGCGCGGGCGATGGGTCCAAGCTCTAGGGCCAGGAGTGTGAGCCGACGCGCCTTCAATGCCGCCTCCCCGTTCGGGTAAATGCGCCGGCACGCACCAGAGGCACGTCCTGCAGGGCGATAACCCGTTACAGGATTGACATCCGTCCACTTCTACACTGCCTTCGGGCTGGTTATTTGGTTCGGTATGGCTGCGCGGGCGCGACGCAGCGAATACAGCGAGTGGTCGGCGCGATCGACCAGCGCCGCCAGCGCTTCGCCTTCCTGGCGCAAGGCGGTGCCCAGGGTAAAGTGAATCGGCGCATCATCGATGGCCGCCATGTAGTCGCCCGTCAACTCTTCCAATTGTGCCTGGGCAGCCTGATGCAGCAGTACCAGGAATTCGTCGCCGCCCAGGCGCACCAGGCAGTCCTGGGGGCGCAGCGGTTGGTTGAGGAACCAAGCCATCTGTACCAGCACCTCGTCGCCACGCTGGTGGCCATGGGTGTCGTTGACCAATTTGAACTTGTCCAGATCCACCACGATGCAGCCCCAGCACACGTTGGGGTCGCGCTTGTCCAGCTCGTCCAGGAAGCGACGGTTGTGGCAATTGGTGAGCGGGTCGGTGAATGACCATTCCAGCAGCTGTTTTTCCTGCCGGTATTGGTTGGTGATGTCCTGAGCGTGTGCCAGCACGACAGTGGCGTCGGATTCCACGTTCAGAACGTTGTGGTACTGCCAATGGTGCAAGCTGCCATCGTCGGCAACCAGCTCAATGACCCCGGAATCTTGCCCATCGAGCACCATCCGCGACAGATATCCCCGCAAGGCGGTGTGGCGTTCGGGGCGCACGAATTCCACCAGCGAACGGCCTTCCATCTGCTCCACGCGAAGGCCGAGCGAGCGCGCCGCGGCCGGATTGACGCTGATCAGCCGGCCATGCATGTCGTGGGTGCAGATCAGGCCCAGGCTGTACTGGAACATCTTGCGGAACTTGCGCTCGCTGGCGGCCAGCGCGTCTACCGCCCGACGCCGGTCGGTGATGTCCTGGATCGCGCCGATCAGGCGTACGCGCCCGTTCACATGCTCCACCGAACCGGTGTTGTGCACCCACAGCCGCCGCCCGGTGGCGCTGGTCAGCGGCAGTTCCAGATCCCAGGACGTACCGTCGCGCGCGCAGGCTTCAAACGCTTCGGTGATGACGGCGCGTGCTTCCAGCGGATAGAAGCCGAGCGCCTCGGTCAGGCTGGGCCGGTAACCGGGCGCCACATCGTGCAGGCGGCAGGTCTGGTCGGACCAGGTCAGCGTGCCGCTAGCCATCTCCATCTCCCAGCCGCCAACACCGGCGACGCGGCCGGTCCGTTCCAGAAACGCTTCGCTCTCGCGCAGGCGTTGCTGCAGGCGCTGGTGGGCGACCTCGCGCTCCAGCATCACGCGGCGCTGCTCCAGGCCTTCGGCAGCCACCTTGGCCAGTTGCTGCAAGGCCTCCAATTGCGCCGGCTCCAGCGCGCGCGGGCGCTGGTCGATCACGCACACGGTCCCCATGCGCAGGCCGTCCGCCAGCACGATTGGTGCGCCGGCGTAATAGCGGATACCCGGTGCGTCAGTGACCAGGGCGTCGTCGTGGAAGCGCGGGTCGGCTGGCGCGTCGCGCACTTCCATCACGGCATCGCCCTGGATGGTGTACGCGCAGAACGCCAGTTCGCGTGGGATGTCGCACTCCCCGTGCAGGCCGATGTTGGCCTTCAACCACTGGCGAGGTTCTTCGTCCAATAGCGAAACCAGCGCGATGGGGGTGCCGGCAATGGCCTGTGCGGCAGCGGCGAGCGCGTCGAAGAATGGTTCGGTATCGACCCCCTGCAATAACGCCAGACGCGCCACGCGCTGGGCCTGGCTGGTAGGGGATGACAGGGCGGTATCGTGTTGATTCAACGGAATGCTCGTGCCCGGGCAATGCCTCCAGTATAGATGAATACGCATATGAGCTAACACTGCGTTACGTGCGCCACTGCGCAGGATGATGCATAGCGCGTAAGCGCTGGGAGGTTGTCGCGCGCGCAGTCAGTGGTGTTTATGTGCGTGATCCCCGCTGTCTTGGTGCGAATCGTCATAGACAAAACAGTGGTCAAGCTCAACCACGCAGCGGTTGCGCCAGACACCGCTACACTGCGCGCATGTCATCCGAATCCTTGATCCTTCTCGGGCTGCTTGGTGTCGTCCTCGTCCTGCAGCTGCTCGCGCTGCTGCAACGTCCTTCCACCACAGCGCTGGAGCACGCGTTGCGCGCCGAGCAACGCGACGGCCGCGGCGAACTGCGCGCGCAACTCGACGTCCTGGCACGGCAGCAGGACGCGCGCCTGGAAACCTTCGCGCGCAGCCTCACCGAACTTTCCACGCGCACTGACCAACGCCTGGACCTGCTGCGCGAAGCGCTGGTCGAAGACGCCCGCAAGGCCCGCCAGGAGGCAGGCCAATCGCAACAGCGCTTCACCGAAGCGCTAGGCCAGCGCTTGAACGAACTCACCCAACGCAACGAACTGCGCATTGGCGAGCTGCGCGCGACGCTCGAACAACAGCTGGCCAGCCTGCAAAACGACAACGCCAGCAAGCTCGAACTGATGCGCGCCACCGTCGACGAAAAACTGCAGGCCACGCTCAACACACGGCTGGATGCCTCGTTCAAGCTCGTATCCGAACGGCTGGAGCAGGTGCAGCGCGGCCTGGGCGAAATGCAGCAGCTCGCCAACGGAGTGGGCGACCTCAAGCGCGTGCTCAGCAACGTCAAGGACCGTGGCGGCTGGGGTGAAGTGCAGCTGGAAAACATCCTTGAGCACACCTTGACGATGGAGCAGTACGCACGTGGCGTGCGGGTCAAGCCCGACAGCGCCGAAGCGGTGGATTTTGCAATCCGCCTGCCTGGGCGCGGCGAGGACACGGTGGTGTGGCTTCCGGTCGATGCCAAGTTTCCGCGCGAAGACTACGAACGCCTGATCGACGCTCAGGAAAAAGGCGATCTGGATGCGATCAAGAATTCCACTGCACAGCTGGAACGCACCATCCGCATCCAGGCCAAATCGATCAGCGACAAGTACGTCTATCCACCGCACACAACCGACTTTGCAGTGATGTTTTTGCCCACCGAGGGTCTGTATGCCGAAGTGATCCGTCGCGCCGGTCTGATCGATCTGTTGCAGCGCGAGTACCGCGTGGTGCTCGCCGGCCCGACTACTTTTACTGCCTTGCTCAACAGCCTGCAGATGGGCTTTCGCACGTTGGCAATCGAGAAACGCTCCAGTGAAGTTTGGCACGTGCTGGGCGCGGTGAAGAGCGAGTTCGGCAAGTTCGCTGGCATTCTCGAAAAAGCCGAGCGGCAGATCAGCACTGTCGGCAAGAGCCTGGGCGAAGCCAGCCGCAAGACCCGCACCATCGAACGCCGCCTGCGTGGGGTGGAAACCCTGGCCGGCCCACAATCGCAGGCGCTGCTGGACGATGACAGCGACGAAGCGATTGCGCACTCACCAGACGACAGCAACGCAGAGCAGGAGTAAGACGGTGTCAAAACGCGATGCATGCGGCTTGGTTGCATAGTGCGCGGCGGAGTTCGCGCCAATCTTGGCGGCACTACTGCGGTTGCTGCCACCGGACCAATGGCGCTTCAGTGTCGATAACGATGCAAAGCAGCCGCCTGATCTTCAGCAGGCGATTCTGGCGGTGCATTCCGCCGCATGACATTGCCGACTCTCTTGACAGCACATCAGGCGACCGCGCCAGCTGCCAGGGCGTCGGGGAGCCCCCAAAAAAACCCGGAAGCGATCCCGGGCTTTCTTACTCCATCACTCCGCACAAACCCAACCGGTCAACGCACCCAGTTCGGAATCGGCATCGCGTTACCTGGCACGGTGTTGTCCTTGTCCTCGCGCAGGTATTCCGGCAGCGCATTGTTTTGTTCGGGGCGGCTGCGCAGATCGCGGGTGATCTGGTAGTTACGCCGTTGCATCCAAGCATCGCGGGTCAGCGCGTATTCGTCAGGCGCTTGGTCGCGCAGCGAATCCAGCGACATCAGCTGCGCGCGCGTATCCACCAGCTGCAGGCCCTGCAGTGCGAAGCGTGCACCGCCGTCGTCCACATGGCGGACCCACGACAGCGGAAGATCGCCAGCCAGCCCGACGGTGTCGCGGACGGTGCGCGGCCCGAACAGCGGCAACTCCAGGTAGCGCGAGTTGCGCCAACCCCACGCACCCAGTGTCTGGCCGAAGTCTTCGCTGCGCCGCGGAATGCCGACCGCCGAGGCGGGGTCGAACAGACCGGCCACACCCAGCGTGGTGTTCATCACGAAGCGGCCCAGCGACTGCGCTGCATAGACCGGGTGGCCCTGCAGCAGCTGGTTGACCAAGGTCAGCGGCGTGCCGAGGTTGTTGAAGAAGTTGGTCACACCCAGACGGGCTGTACTCGGGACGACCTGGGTGTAGGCCGTCGCCAGCGGACGCGCCACGCCACGGTCCACCGCCATGTTGAATCGGTGCATTCTGCGGTTGTAGCGCTCCCACGGGTCGTATGCCGGCGCTGCCCCTGGTAGTGCCGGCATACCGTCGGCTCCTGTTTGGGAGGTGGTGGTGCCGTACAACGCGTCGAAGTCGCTCTCGGCATCTGTCGGTGCGCCTGCAACGGCCTGTTGCTGATCGGCATGGGGTGCCGCGTTGGCAGGCAGCGCGTCCGGGGCGGCAACCCCGGCTGCGGCTGGCGGCACGGTCATCCCGGTGTCGTCGCGTACCGGTGCATCGGCAACAGGCGCGATGGCCATGCCGCCCATGGGCGGTGAGGATTTGGGTGCCTGGCTGGCGCACGCACCAAGCAGCAGGCAAGCCAGTAACGGAAGAGAGCGGAACTGGGTCATGAGGTGGCGCTCAGGACTGGAAATCGAGAGTGGCGGACAAACGATAGGCGGCGCGCAATTCGTCCAGACCGGACGCCTTACCCACCACCGCGCAGCCGCCGGTTTGGCGCAACCGTGCAGCCAGTTCGGCCAGCATCGCCACGCCGGCACTGTCCAGACGTTGTACGCCCGATAGGTCCAGCGCGCGCGCGCCATCCAGCTGTGCCATCGCCTGCGGCCAAGCCACAGTGACCGCCGCACGGTCCAGCACGCCGGCGATGACCAGCGTCTGGCCGCTGCGTTGCACGGTATTATTTGCCATTGGCCGGTGCCGCACCGACCTGCAGGTTGCCGCTACGCAGCTCGGCAGCCACCTTGGCGATGCCTTTGTCGCGCAGCGGGCCGTCGAACTGGCTTTTGAAGGTCTGCACGTAGGAGATGCCTTCGATCATCACATCGAAGATCTTCCACTGGCCGTCGGTATTGCGCATCAGGTAATCGACCGGGGTGGGGTCGTTGCCGGCGCGCAGCAGGTCGGTGGAGACCTTGACGCCCCGGTTGCCCGGCAGAGCGCTTTCGGATTTGGCGCGGAAGGTGGGCTTGCCTTCGAAGTTCAGCAACGCGGTGCCGTAACGCTGCATCAGGTTGTCGGCCAGCGCATCGGCAAACAGCTTGACGTCGGCATCGGACGCGCCGCGGCCGTGCACACCCAGCACCAGACGGGCCGAGTAATCGCGGTCGAAGGCATTGTTCAATTCAGCATTGATGAACTGACGCAGTGCTGCCGGGTTACTGCGAAACTCGGCGCGGCGTTGAGCCAGCGTGGTCAAGATGCGGGTGCTGCTGTCGATGACGGTCTTGGTCGCCGCGCCCTGCGTCGGCACGCTGGCAGCGGCAGGTTGGGCCAGCGCGCTGGCCGGTGCGCACACCAGCAGGGTCGAGGCCAGGACAGCGGAAAGCAGAGTGATTTTCATTGGTGTTGTTCCGTGGAGGGATGAGCGGGCTGGGCAGGTGTGGGGACCTGGCCATTGGTGGCGGCTGGGGCATTGTTGCCGCTGCCGCTACCACTGAACATGTACTTGCCGACCAGCTGCAGCAGATCCACCGCGGGCTGGGTGAAGCCGATTTCGTCGCCCGGTTTGAGGGTGTCCGGATCGCCGCCCGGTTGCAGACCGATATAACTCTCACCGAGCAAGCCGCTAGTGAAGATTCCGGCCGAGGTGTCGGCGGGTAGATCCTTATATTTTGCATCCAGCGACAGCGTCACCACCGAGTCGAACTTGGTCGGGTCCAGGCGGATATCCGACACCTTGCCGATGGTCACCCCGCCGATCTTCACCGGTGCTTGCGCGCGCAGCTGGCCGATCTGGCTGAAGCGGGCGGTCAGTGTGTACTGGCTGGAGCCCAGGCCCCAGCGCTGGTTGGTCGAGGCCACCGCCAGCACCAGCAGCGAGGCCAGCGTCAGCAATAAAAAGGCGCCAACGGCGAATTCGAGTCGTGGTCCACGCATGGCCATAGTTATTCCACTCACCTGAACAACATTGCAGAAAGGACGAAGTTGAACATCAGCACCAGCAACGAGGCGTTCACCACCGCGCGGGTGGTGGCGATCGAGGTGCCTTCGATGGTCGGTTCGGCATGGAAGCCCACATAGGCTGCGACCAGCGCGGCGGTCCCGCCGAAGATCGCCGACTTGAGCATCGCCACGCCGAAGTCGTCCCAGACGTCCACGCTGGTGCTCAGCCCCGACCAGAACGTGCCGTTGTCGATGCCCAGAACATGCACGGCTTCGAAATAGCCTCCGGTAATTGCCAGCGAACAGAACACCCCGGTCAGCAACGGCACTGTCAGCACCGCCGCCCAGAAGCGCGGCGCCACTGCTTTGGCCACCGGGTCGATGGCCATCAGTTCCAGCGCCTTGATCTGGTCGGTGGCGCGCATCAAGCCAAGCTCGGCGGCGATCGAACTGCCGGCGCGGCCGATGAACAGCAAGGCGGTCAGCACAGGCGCCAGTTCGCGATACAGCGACAGACCCAACAGCGTGGACAACGCATCCGATGCGCCGTAGGTGGTGAGCGTGCGGTAGCCCTGCAACGTCAGCACCAGGCCGACAAAGGCACCGCCCACGGCGATGATTGGCAACGAGCGCGCACCGATCTTGTAGATCTCGCGCACCAGCTCGGCAATGAAGTCGCCGGTGGGCAACGAGCCACGCAGCACTGTCAGCGAAAACAGCCCGGCGCGACCGACAGCGCGAATGGAGTCGGCGAGGACCATCAGGCAGCACTCCGGTCACGGCGCGGCGCGGCATCGAACGCGATTGGGCCGTCCGGCTGGCCATGCAGGAATTGCTGCACCAACGGATTGGCGCTGTCCTGCAATTGCGCAGGCGTGCCGGCGAACACGATGCCGGTATTGGCGATCACCACGGCCTGATCGCTAATCGGCAACGTTTCATGCACATGATGGCTGACGATGATGCTGGTCAGGCCCAGGCTAGCGTTGAGGCGCTGGATCAAGCTCATGATCACGCCAGAGGCGATTGGGTCCAGCCCGGTCAGCGGCTCG
>Ga0207791_1000129_pt1 | contig 21049 bp, 16 predicted proteins | sample HigsolmetaGSP16D_FD_184844 | JGI IMG/M metagenome (GOLD analysis project Ga0207791, IMG submission 184844) | High solid enriched microbial communities from the Joint BioEnergy Institute, USA - SP1-6-D (SPAdes) | ecosystem: Engineered > Bioreactor > SSF (Solid state fermentation) > Aerobic >...
CACCGGCGCCAGCGCGGGGCGCACGCCGAGCATGGCTCGGCGCTACCTCGGGGGGGGGCGCGCACGCCGAGCATGGCTCGGCGCTACCTGGGGTGTGTCGTGCACGCCGAGCAGGGCTCGGCGCTACGGGTCAGGCGGCGGCGGCCTGCTGGCGGCGCGGGCCTTCGCGCAGGGCGCGGCCGACCATGGAGACCAGCAGGGTCAATTCCTCGCTGTCCATGGTGAAGTGCGGGGTGAACCGCAGCGAATTCTCGCCCCCGTGGATCACATTGATGCCGTGCATGCGCAGCCATTCCTCGGTGGAACCGGCGCCATAGCACTTGAACTCCGGCGCCAGCTCGCACGAGAACAGCAGGCCGGTGCCCTGTACCTTGGTGATCAGCCCGCCCAGTTCGTCCTTGAGCTGTTCCAGCAGCTGGACGGCCTGTCGGCCGCGCTCGGCGATGTTGGCGCGCACCTGCGGGGTCAGCTGGGCCAGCGTGGCGCAGGCCACATCCAGCGCCCGCGGATTGCTGGTCATCGTGTTGCCGTAGATGCCCTTGCGGTACAGCTGCGCGGCACGCTCGTTCACCGCCAGCACCGACAGCGGGTACTGCGCGGCGTTGAGCGCCTTGGAATAGGTTTCCATGTCCGGCGCCGGCAGGCCCTCGAACCCGGGGTAGTCCACCAGCGACAGCACGCCATGGGCGCGCAGGCCGGCCTGGATCGAATCCACCAGCAGCAGGCTGCCGTGCGCCCGGGTCAGCTCACGCGCCAGCGCGTAGAAGGACGGCGGCACCGAACGACCCGGGTCGCCTTCGCCCATCACCGGCTCCAGGAACACCGCTTCGATGAACCACTGGTTGCGCTCGGCGTCCTCAAAGACGCGGCGCAGCGCGGCTTCGTCGTACGGCGCGATGGCGATGACCGAATCCTCACCGCGGTAGCTGGCCAGGTGCTGCAGGTAGGTGCGGCGGCTGGAATCGGAATACAGGGCAGGGCGGTCGGTACGGCCGTGGAAGCTGCCCTTCACCACCAGGCGCTTGACCGTGGCACCGGCGTGCGGCGCGCCCGGGTCGGTCTGCAGTTTGCTGTTCACGTCGGCGATGCGGGCGGCCAGGCCGACCGCTTCGGAGCCCGAGTTCAGGCACATGAAACGGCTGAACGGGCAGCCGTCGCGGCGGTGGCCGATCTCGGCACGCAGCGCCTTGATGAAGCGGTGCTGCGACAGGCTCGGGGTCATGATGTTGGCCATCACCTGCGGGCGCGCCATCGCATCGAGCACCGCCTGTGGGGTGTGACCGAAGCCGAGCATGCCGTAGCCGCCGGCGTCATAGAGCACCGCGCCCTTCAGCGTGACCACCCACGGACCGTTCGCCGCCAGCGCCACGTACGGGGTCACCGCATCATCGGCGTAGAAGTTGACGAAGCCGTCCTGGGTGGCGGCGATCTGCGCCGGCTCGTCCAGCGGCAGCAGTTCGGCGAATTCCTCGCGCAGGCTTTCATACGCCTGCACGGCTGCGTCCAGCGCGGCCACCAGCTGCGGATGACGGCCGGCCAGCTGCTCGACGGTGGCATCGTCCAGGCCTTCGGTGAGGCGGGTGCCGGGATGTGCGCGCAGCGGCGCGAGACGGTCGATGAAGCGCATTGCAGATCTCCTGGAACAAGGGGGCGCACGGCTGAAAAGCAAAACGCGCGTCAACGGCGCGCGCTTGGGCGGAGCTCGTGCATCAGTCTTCGCCACCGATGCTAGCACGCGGTTTTTTTCGCGATAACCCCGTGGTTTGGCTGCTGCATAGCAGCATTTTGCCCGACGTTCGGGCCCGCGCGCGCCGTGGTGCGGGTGGCCACGTACAATGCGTGCCAATGCCGTCCTGTTACCGACCACTGCCTTGAAAAAGTCCGATTTCCATTACGACCTGCCGGCGGAATTGATTGCCCAGGCGCCGCTGGCGGAACGTTCGGCCAGCCGCCTGCTGCTGGTGCCGCCGGCGCCGCAGGACTTCACCGACCTGCACGTGCGCGACCTGCCGTCGCTGCTGCAGCCGGGCGATCTGCTGGTCTTCAACGATACCCGGGTGATCCCCGCACGCCTGTTCGGCCAGAAGGCCAGCGGTGGCCGGGTCGAGATCCTGATTGAACGCCTGCTGGGTGGGCAGCGGGCGCGGGCCCAGGTCGGCGCCAGCAAGTCGCCCAAGCCGGGTAGCCGCATCGCGCTCGATGCCGGTGGCGAGGCTGAAGTGCTCGGCCGCGACGGCGAGTTCTATCTGCTGGAGTTCCACGTGGCCGAGTCGCTGGAGCAGTGGCTGCTGCATGCCGGCCGGCTGCCGCTGCCGCCGTACATCCAGCGCGAGCCCGGTACGGATGACCGCGAACGCTACCAGACCGTGTTCGCGCGTGAAGTGGGTGCGGTGGCCGCGCCCACTGCCGGGCTGCACTTCGACGAGGCGCTGCTGGCCACGCTGCGCGGGAAGGGCGTGGCGTTCGGTCACGTCACCCTGCACGTGGGCGCTGGCACGTTCCAGCCGGTGCGTGCCGATGACATCAAGGACCACGTGATGCACCGCGAATGGCTCAACGTCGGCGCCGCGCTGGTCGAGCAGATCCGCACCACGCGCGCGGCCGGCGGTCGGGTGATCGGCGTGGGCACCACGGTGGTGCGTGCGCTGGAAAGCGCCATGCGCGACGGCGAACTGGTGCCGTTTGCGGGGGACACCCAGATCTTCATCACCCCCGGTTACCGCATCCGGAGCGTGGATGCGATGGTGACCAACTTCCACCTGCCGGAAAGCACGCTGCTGATGATGATCTCGGCGTTTGCCGGCAAGGAGCGGGTGTTCCAGGCCTACCAGCACGCCATCGAACAGCGCTACCGCTTCTTCAGTTACGGCGACGCCATGCTGCTGTTCCCGCAGCCGTAAGGCCCGCGGGCCCGGCGCGGCGGCGCCGACAGGCCGGGTTGGTCCCTCCGGGCGGACGCGTTTTCGGCGACAATGGGCGCTTGTCTGCCTCACAACGTGCACCATGTCCCGACTGCAGTTCCAGCTCCAGACCACCGATGGCCGCGCCCGCCGCGGCCGCCTGACGTTCCCCCGTGGCACCGTGGAGACCCCCGCGTTCATGCCGGTGGGCACCTACGGGTCGGTGAAGGGCATTTTCCCCGAGCAGGTGCGCGCGCTGGGTGCGGAGATCATCCTGGGCAACACCTTCCACCTGTATCTGCGGCCGGGCCTGGACATCATCGCCGACCACGGCGGCCTGCATGGCTTCTGCCGCTGGGACGGCCCGATCCTGACCGATTCCGGTGGTTTCCAGGTGTTTTCGCTTGCACATCGGCGCAAAATCACCGAAGAAGGCGTCACGTTCGCTTCGCCGACCGACGGCGCGCGGGTGTTCCTCGGCCCGGAGGAGAGCATGAAGATCCAGAAGGTGCTCGATTCGGACGTGGTGATGATCTTCGACGAGTGCACGCCGTACCCGGCGACCGAGGACGTGGCGCGCCGCTCGATGGAGCTGAGCCTGCGCTGGGCCCAGCGCAGCCGCAACGCACATGACGCGCTTGGCAACGACGCGGCGCTGTTCGGCATCGTCCAGGGGGGCGTGCATCCGGACCTGCGCAGCCGCTCGGCCGAAGCCCTGCAGACGATCGGATTTGACGGATATGCCATCGGCGGATTGGCCGTGGGCGAGCCGGAGCACGAACGCAACGCCATGCTCGACCACCTGCATCCGGAGCTGCCGGCCGACCGCCCGCGCTACCTGATGGGGGTGGGGCGTCCGGAGGACCTGGTGGAGGGCGTGGCCCGCGGCGTGGACATGTTCGATTGCGTCATGCCGACCCGCAATGCGCGCAACGGCCACTATTTCACCTCGTTCGGTACGGTGCGCATCCGCAATTCGCAGTACGCCCGCGACATGGACCCGATCGAGCCGGGCTGTGGCTGCGTGGCCTGCACCGGCGGCTACACGCGTTCCTACCTGCGCCACCTGGACCGCTGCAACGAAATGCTGGCCCCGATGCTGGGCACGCTGCACAACCTGTTCTACTACGAGAAGCTGATGGCCGACATGCGCGCGGCCATCGCCGCGGGAACCTTTACCGCCTTCCGCGAGTCCTTCTATGCAGCCCGGGGTGCAGCCACCCCAGCGCTGTAACGCGCCACCCCCTGCCGAAGGGCCCAAGGACGAACGTCCGGGCCCATGGCATACTTCCCGGCTGAACCCGATCCGCGGTCGACATTCCGTTCCCTCCCGGGGCCGGAGCGCCGCCCAACCAAAGGACCAACGATGAACCTGCTTGCTTTCCTGATTCCCGCCGCCCACGCCCAGGCCGCCGGCGGCCAACCGCAGGGCATGGGCCTGACCACGCTGCTGTTCCCGATCATCCTGATCGCCATCATGTACTTCCTGATGATCCGCCCGCAGATGAAGCGGCAGAAGGAACACAAGGCCATGCTGGAGAAGATCAAGCGCGGTGATGAAGTGCTGACCAACGGCGGCATCGCCGGCAAGGTCACCGACATCGGCGAGAATTTCGTCACCATCGAAGTGGCTGACAACGTGCGCATCCGCGTGCAGAAGGGCGCTGTCGGCAACGTCCTGCCGACCGGCACCCTCGATTCGGCCAAGTAAGCACCTTCCTTTTCGCAGCACAACCGCGGCGCCGGGGATGGCGCCGCGCGGGACCCAAGCAATGCTCGAATTTCCTCGCTGGAAGTACGTCGTCATCCTGATCGTCCTGGCGATCAGCACGCTGTACGCGCTGCCCAACATCTACCAGAAGGATCCGGCCATCCAGATCACCGCCAACCGTGGCGGGCAGATCGATGACGCCCTGCGTGAGCGGGTGATGGGTGAGCTGGCCAAGGCCAATGTCACCCCGATGGCGGTGGAGAAGGAGGGCGACAGTCTGATCGTGCGCCTGCCCGACCTGCAGACCCAGACGGCCGCCAACGACGCGCTCAAGCAGAGCGTGGGCGAGAACTACGTGGTGGCGCTGAACCTGGCCTCCACCGTGCCGGAATGGCTCAGTGACCTGGGCGCCAACCCGCTGGTGCTGGGCCTGGACCTTCAGGGCGGCGTGCACTTCGTGCTGCAGGTCGACCAGAAGGCCGCGCTGGACAAGCGCCTGGATGCCTACACCGAAGACGTGCGCACCAGCCTGCGTGATGCGCGCATTGCGTACCAGTCGGTCGAGCGCCGCCCGGACAATTCGATCGTGGTCATGCTGAGCCCGTCGGCCGGTGCCGATGCCGGCCTGCGTGCCCGCGATGCGCTGTTCAAGACGCAGCCGACGCTGGGCTACGACGTGTCCGGCAACCGGGTGACCGTCTCGCTGCCGGAAACCGAGCTGAACTCCATCGCCACCGGTGCGATCGAGCAGAACGTCAACACGCTGCGCAACCGCGTCAATCAGCTGGGTGTGGCCGAGCCGATCATCCAGCGCCAGGGCGCCGACCGCATCGTGGTGCAGTTGCCGGGCGTGCAGGACACCGCCGAAGCCAAGCGCATGATCGGTGCCACCGCCACGCTGGAATACCGCGCGGTGGTGGAAGGCAATGCGCAGGACGCCATCGCCTCCGGCCGCATTCCGCCGGAAGCCAAGGTGTACCAGCGCCGTGACGGTGGCCCGATTCTGCTGAACAAGCGGGTGATCGTCACCGGTGACCAGATGGTCGCCGCGCAGGCCACCACCTCGGAGAACGGCGGTGCGGCGGTCAGCGTGACGCTGAACAATGTCGGCGGTGAGCGCATGTTCGAGTTCACCCGGGCCAACTACCAGAAGCCGATGGCGGTGGTGTACACCGAGCGCATCCCGACCGTGGAAACGGTGGATGGCAAGGAAGTGCGCAGCTTCCGGGTGAATGAGGAAGTGATCTCGGTGGCCAACATCCAGGGCACCTTCGGCAAGAACTTCCAGACCACCGGTCTGGAAAAGACCGAAGCGGAGAACCTGGCCAAGCTGCTGAAGTCCGGCTCGCTGGCCGCGCCGATGGACTTCGTCGAAGAGAAGATCGTCGGCCCCAGCCTGGGTGCGGAGAACGTCGAGCGCGGTGTCACCGCGGTGGTGTTCGCGTTCCTGTTCACGCTGGTGTTCTTCACCGTGTACTACCGCATGTTCGGTGTCATCACCTCGGTGGCGATGCTGTTCAACCTGCTGATCGTGGTCGCGGTGATGTCGCTGTTCGGTGCCACGATGACCCTGCCGGGCTTTGCCGGTCTGGCCTTGTCGATCGGTCTGTCGGTGGACGCCAACGTGCTGATCAACGAACGCATCCGCGAGGAACTGCGCATCGGCATGCCGCCCAAGGCGGCGATCGTGGCCGGCTACGAGAAGGCCTCCGGGACCATCCTGGACGCCAACCTCACCGGCATCCTCGCCGGTGTGGCGCTGTACGCCTTTGGTACCGGCCCGCTGAAGGGCTTTGCGGTCACCATGATCGTCGGCATCCTCGCCTCGATGTTCACCGCCATCACCGTTTCCCGTGCCCTTGCCCAGGTGATCTACGCCCGCCGCAAGAAGCTCAAGTCCCTGGCCATCTGACGGGAAAGGATCCGACACCATGAAACTGTTCCCGCTTCATCTGATTCCGAACGACACCAAGTTCGATTTCATGCGTACCCGCTGGGTAGGCGTGGCCATCGCGGCCCTGGTGTTCCTGGCCTCGATCGGCATGATCGTCGGCAAGGGCTTCAACTACGCGCTGGATTTCACCGGCGGCACCGTGGTGGAAGTGCGTTTCGACCGCCCGGCCGATGTCGATGGCGTGCGTGATCATCTGGAAAAGGCCGGCTATTCCGGTGCCCAGGTGCAGAGCTTCGGCAGCGGCAGCGACCTGCTGATCCGCCTGCAGCCGCAGGAAGTGGCTGCCGGCGAGAATGCCGGTGAAGCCAACAACCGCACCGCGCAGGACGTGCAGCGGGCCATCTCGGTCGATGGCAACAATGCCTCGATCGTCAGCGCCGAGTTCGTCGGCCCGCAGGTCGGCAAGGAGCTGGCGCTGAACGGCCTGTATGCGGCGCTGTTCGTGCTGGTCGGCTTCCTGATCTACATCGCCTTCCGGTTCGAGTGGAAGTTCGCGGTGGTGGCGATCATCACCACGCTGTTCGACGTGCTGGTGGTGGCGGCGTACTTCTCCCTCAGCGGCCGCGAGTTCGACCTGACCGTGCTGGCCGGCCTGCTGTCGGTGATGGGCTTCTCGATCAACGACACCATCGTGGTCTTCGACCGTGTGCGTGAGAACTTCCGCAGCCTGCGTGTGGAGCCGCTGGAAGTGATGAACCGCTCGATCAACCAGACCCTGTCGCGCACCATCATCACCTCGCTGGTGTTCTTCCTGTCCGTGCTGGCGCTGTACATCTACGGCGGCGGCTCGCTGGAAGGGCTGGCCCTGAGCCAGATGATCGGCGCGGTGATCGGTACGCTGTCCTCGATCTTCCTTGCCTGCCCGCTGCTGACCATGGGCGCGCTGGCGGTGACCAAGCAGGATCTGCTGCCCAAGGCCCGCGATGTGGAAGAGCTGGCCCGCCGCCCGTAAGCGGCTACGCCAGGTGCCTGCGAACGACCCCGCTGCGGCGGGGTTTTTCGTGTCTGCGCGAGCGATCCCACCGGGCCGCATACGCCAGCGTCGGTTGTGCAATCGCGGCCTGCGCACTACGCTTCTGCGGTTCGCGCAGCGCATGCTGCGCCCGGTTTCCCGTGGTGCCGGCCTGGCCGCACTGCCACCCATCGAGGTCAACATGGTCATCAAACCGCGCGTCCGCGGCTTCATCTGCGTCACCACCCATCCCACCGGCTGCGCGGCAGCGGTGCAGCAGCAGATCGACTACATCCGTTCGCGTCCGCCGATCCAGAACGGTCCCAAGCGCGTGCTGGTGATCGGTGCGTCCACCGGTTACGGTCTGGCCGCACGCATCACCGCCGCGTTCGGCGCCGGCGCGGCCACGCTGGGCGTGTTCTTCGAGCGCCCCGGCACCGCCAGCAAGCCCGGCACCGCCGGCTGGTACAACTCGGCTGCGTTCCACACCCAGGCCGAGCAGGCCGGCCTGTACGCCAAGAGCATCAATGGCGATGCGTTCTCCGATGAGGTGAAGGCGCGCACCATCGAAACCATCAAGGCCGACCTGGGCCAGGTCGACCAGGTGGTCTACAGCCTGGCCGCGCCGCGGCGCAAGCACCCCAAGACCGGCGAGATCATCAACTCCACGCTCAAGCCGATCGGCGAGCCGATCGTGCTGCGCGGTCTGGATACCGACAAGGAAGTGCTGACCGAAACCCACCTGCAGCCGGCCAGCGAAGAAGAAATCGCCGGCACGGTGGCGGTGATGGGCGGCGAGGATTGGCAGATGTGGATCGATGCGCTGGCCGATGCCGGCGTGCTCGCCAACGGCTGCACCACCACCGCCTTCACCTATGTCGGCGAAGAGATCACCCAGGCGATCTATTGGAACGGCTCCATCGGCGCGGCCAAGAAGGATCTGGACCAGAAGGTGCTCGGCCTGCGCGCGAAGCTGGCGCCGCTGGGCGGCGATGCCCGTGTCTCGGTGCTCAAGGCGGTGGTCACCCAGGCGTCCTCGGCCATTCCCACCATGCCGCTGTACCTGTCGCTGCTGTTCAAGGTGATGAAGGACAAGGGCACGCACGAAGGCTGCATCGAGCAGCTCGACGTGCTGTACGACATCCTGTACGGCGGCAAGGCCGATGGCGTGGCCGTGGACCGTCTGCGCCACGTGGCCGTGGACGGGCAGGGCCGCGAGGTGGCGCTGGTGGACGCCGAAGGCCGCCTGCGCGCGGACTACAAGGAAATGGCCCCGGACGTGCAGGGCGCGGTGCAGCAGCTGTGGCCGCAGGTCACCAACGAGAACCTGTACGAGATCAGCGACCTGGCCGGTTACAAGGCCGACTTCCTGCGCCTGTTCGGTTTCGGCGTGGACGGGGTGGATTACGAGGCCGATGTCGATCCGGAAGTGAACATCGCCGCGCTCATCGACATGACCTGAGCGCGCCAGCGCGCTGACGTCCGTACCGGCCCTGCGCCGGTGCCGCAGGGGTGACCGACACGCCGCGTTTCCGCCGGGAAGCGCGGCGTTGCTGTAGGTGCTGCACGAACCGATTAGGACCTGTCCGATGGTTGCCAGCGACGGCATGCGGGAAGGTAGCGGCGTTGGCCGATCCAGCTTCGTTGCCCTGCGCCTGACGGCGTGTTGCCGGCACCGGGGTGCGGCCGTTGCCGGGACCGTCCGCAGTGCCAGAGGTGAAGCGACAATCGAAGCAGCAGCTGGCCTGTGGCGGATTCCGTGCAGGGCGGGGTGCGCTGCTGTGCCTGATGCTGGTGGCCTGCCTGCCGCAGCGGCAGAGCGTGGTGGGCGCGGTGCAGGCACCGGCAACCGCACAGCCCGCACCGGCGACCGCCCACCGCATGGTGAGCCTGCCGGCGGCGGCCGGCGTGGCGCTGCCAGCCCGGATGTCGCCCGTGCCCCGCGGTGCCGCCGTCGCGCCGGCGGCCGTGCCTGCGGAGACTACGCGAAGCACCCACACCCACGACGCACCTGACGTTCCGGCGCAGCGCAGCACCGCCATTCCCGGCGACACGCCCGCGGATTCCTACACCACGCAGGCCGCTACGGCCGGTGAGATACGCATGCCCGCGCCGTTGGCGGTGGGGATGAGCGCGGCAGTACCGTCTGCAACGCCGCCGCGGCGCGGTGCGATGGCCGGGTGGCTGGTGCTGCTGGTCGTGGCAGCGCTGGCCACCGCGTGGTACGTGAAGGTCCGCACGGATGCCCGCCATGCGGTGCATCGGCGGGCTGCGGTCAGGCTGCGTGAGGCCGCGGCGGACACGGTTCGGCCGACCCTCGCGCTGCGTCCTGCCGCAGCCTGCGGGCGTCAGGTCGAAACGCCGGTGGGTGCATCGCCGCCGGACCCGGCGCCCGGCACCCTGGCGGATGAAGCGCCTGGGGGGGAAGCGATCGCCCTGCAGGTGCCTGCGGCGGTCGTCCGGCCTGCGCTGATGGCGGAGGGCTGGATGCTGCGCTGGTGTCTGTGTGACGGCGACCTGGAGATATGGGACTACTGGATGATGCAGCCGCCCGTCGTCTTCGATGCGGGCGGCGCATGGCCGGATCCGCTGCCCGCACCGCCAGCCGAGGCGGACGTGCCGGCCCCCGCGCCGGTACCCGCCGCCGAACCCCCACACGCCCCTGTGGCGCCCGTCGCGCCGGCCGCACCGGCCCTGACCCTGCAGGAGCAGATCCAGCAGGTGCTCGATACGGTGGTCGGCAGCGGCGGGCTGTCGGTGCAGCTGATGCCCGGCAGCGATCTGCCGCAGCTGCCCGCGAGCTGCGCGCTGTTGCCGCCGGCCACCGTGCAGGCCATCGGCGAGGCCCTGGACATCTGCGCGCCCCGGCATGCGGCCGGCTGGATGCAGGTACAGCTGGTGCTGGCCAGTGGCTTCGCCCCGGTGCTGGGCCCGCCGCAGCAGCGGTACCAGGAGGCCATGACACGCACCCGCGCCGGCGACCCGTCCGGTGGTGTGGCCTCGGCCACACACTGGCAGGCGCTTCAGCTGCGCCTGCGGCTGGCGTGGCTGCAACGTTCCGGTAAAGCGGCGTGCCTGCTGGGCCTGGCGCAGCTGCGTCAGGACCATGCCGCGCTGTCGGCACGGGCGGAACTGCCGGTGCTGCTGGCCTGGCACGAGGTGCTGCTGTGCTGGGCGGATCTGCAGCAGGGCAGTGCCGCGCTGGCACGTCTTGATGAGGCCGAGGCCGTCTGTGCGCAGGTGATGGCATGGCCGGGTGCCGCGCAGCTGGGCCAGCAGCGGCTGGCCGACACCCTGCGGCGGCGGGCGCAGCATGACCGCGGTGGCCTGCGCGACGCGCTGCTGCGCCGCGCCGCTGCGATCGCCGATGCCGCGCTGGCGGAGCAGCCCTCGGCCGTACTGTCGCTGACCGCAGCCAACATCGCGTTGGCGCATGCGCAGCTGCTGCCGCCGGCGCAGGCGGCAGAGCGATTCGATCAGGCGCTGGCGCACACGGTGGACGCCGCCAGCGAGCCGGCGCTGCAGCCGGACGTGCTGCAGTGCCGCCTGGCGATTCAACTGGCCTGGGAGGCGCTGGCCGGCGGGGCGGCGGTCAGCCCGGTCGCGATGGGCCTGGCCGACCGCCTGCATGCGCTGCCGGCCCTGGCCCCGGAGACATGGCGCCGGATCCTGGAATTGCAGTTGCGTGGCGGCAATGCCGAACAGGCCTGTCTGCTCGCCGCGCAGGCAGCCCGTCAGCAACCGCTGACGGCAGAACTGATCGCCCTGTGGGAGCGCGCCAGCAGCGCCTGGCAGGCGCTGCGTCCCCAGGGGGCCCAACGGCTGGCCTGGCAGGACAACGTACGTATCCGGCTGGCCACCTCCCTTTCCTACTGACACTTCACAGGTAACCCATGAACACCCACACCCTGACGAACGAGGCGCCGCCGGCGTTCTGGAACACCCGATACGGCCTGATGAAGGCCACCGACAGCACCGATCTGGCCGCACGCTCGCTGCAGCACTATGGCGAATGGGCAGAAAAGGAGATCGACCTGCTCGGCAGCTGGATCCAGGAGGATCAGCATGTGCTGGAAGCGGGCAGTGAGTACGGCGCCCACACCCTGTGGCTGGCCCGCACGGTCGGCGCACGGGGCCGCGTGCATGTCACCGATCCGGACCGCCTGGCGCTGCAGCTGCTGTGCGCGAACGTAGCCATCAACGGTCTGGCCAACGTGCACACCCATGCGTTCCAGGCCGGCGCCAGCGAGCATCAGGTGGAGCCGGCATCGGCAGACGCTGAGCCGTTGCAGGTCCGCACGCTCGACAGCCTGGCGCTGGAGCGACTGGATCTGCTCAAGAGCAACGTGCCGGGCCAGTTGCTGCCGGTGCTGGCCGGCGCGGCCGACACCATCCGCCGTTGTCGCCCGCTGGTGTACGCGCGCCTGTCCGGGGTTGCCCAGGCCGAAGCCGAAGTGCGGGCACTCAAGGAACTGGGCTACCGCTGCTGGGCGCATACCCCGCTGATGCACAACGCGCGCAACTTCAACGAACAGCGCGACAACATCTTCCCCGGCTGCGTGTGGCAGAACGTGGTGGCCGCGCCGACCGAGGGCCGTTTCGAGCTGGACCCGCAGCACGAGCTGTAAGCAGACCGGGCGCGCCGCGCGCGCCCGGCTGCGGCATCAGCCGAACTCGAAATCCATGGCGGGCGTGGCCGGGCCGACGAAGTCGCCCTGCACGTAATCCACGCCGGCACTGAACAGCTGGGTCATCGAGTTGGCATCGCTGACGAACTCGGCCAGCGTGATGATCCCGGCCTCCTGCGCGCGCTGGGTGATTTCGCTGATCTTGGCCAGGTTGTCGCGCGTCGCGCCGGCATCGCGGGTGAAATCGCGGTCCAGCTTGAGGAAGCGCGGCTGGAAGTGCGCCAGCAGCTGGAACGAATCCAGGCCGGAGCCGAACTGTTCCAGGCCGATCCGGCAGCCCAGCGGCGCCACGTTGGCCAGGAACTGCTGGGCGTTGCGCAGGTGGGTGAAGACCTTGGCCTCCGGTGCGTGCAGCCACAGGCGCTCACCGGCCACGCCGTGGGCACTGAGCTCCTGTGCGATCAATGCGATCAGCTGCGGGTCGGCGAAGGACTCCGGCGTGATCTTGACCAGCATCTGGGTCGCGCGGCCCGCACGCTGGCGCTGGCCCAGCACTGCAATGGCCTGGCGCACCACCCAGCGGTTGATCTCGGCCAGCAGGCCGTGCTCTTCGGCAATGGCCAGGAACGCCGCCGGACCGACCAGTTCGCCGTTGTTTTCCAGCCGCAGGTAGGCTTCGTAGAGCTCCAGCGGTTCGCCCTGCAGGTTCAGCACCGGCTGGTAGTGCAGGCTGAAACCATCGCCGGCCAGCGCCTCGCGCAGACGGGCGACCCAGCGGGCCACCCGCTCTTCCTCCACGCGGTCCACAGCGGCCGGGTCGAACACCCGCACCGTATTGCCCATTTCCGAGGCGGCCCGGGTACATTCGCTGGCCCGTGCCAGCACCTGGCCGATGCTGGCGATCTTCTCGCCCACCTGCACCCCGCCGATGCTCACGGTCACCGTGGCCGAGCGCTCGCCGATGGTGAATACATGGTCGGCATAGGCCTGGCGGATGCGTTCGGCCAGTGCCATGGTGGCTGCGTAGGGGCCGTCCACCAGCACCGCGAAGCTGTGTTCGCCCAGCCGCGCCAGCCGCGCCTGGCTGCCGGCGGTTTCACTGAGCAGCGCCGCCAGTGCCGCGACCAGGGCATCGGCCGAATCCAGGCCGATATCCGGCAGCAGGCGCGCGTAATGGTCCGGCTCCACCTGCAGCAGGCCGAACTGGCCCTCGCTGCGGCTGGCCTGGGCCACGGCGTCTTCCACGTGCACCATGAACGTCGGCCGGTTCAGCAGGCCGCTGACCTGGTCACGCTGGCGCAGGTCCTCCACTTCGCGGGCCAGATCGGCATCCATCTCCAGCCGGCGCCGGAACACGACCTGCACGCAGGCTTCGCCTTCGTAGGTGGCCTGGGTGAATTCCATCGTGGCGGCAAAGGAGCTGCCGTCCTGGTGGCGGGCGTCGAGCTGGTACTGCGGTGGTGGCGCCTCGCCCTTGCCCAGCGATTTGAGCAGCTGCTTGAACCCCTCCACATGCTGCGTGGCGACCATGTCCAACAGTGAAATGCCTTCGACCTCGTCGAAGTTCTCGAAGCCGAACATCTCCAGATAGGCATCGTTGGCACGGATGTGCATGCCTTCGTGGATGTAGGCGATGGGGTCGCGCGAGGAGGCGATGAGCGCATCACAACGGCGCTCGGTCTCGCGCATCTGCGCCTCGATGCGGCGCAGCCCGCGACGTGCCTGCAGGTCCACCCACTGGTCGCGCACCACGGCCAGCAGGTGCTCCGGCCGGCGGCGCAGGGCCAAGGCGCGGATGCCCGTGGCACTGGCTTCCACCAGCGCGTTTTCCTCGATCTGCTCGGCGAGCAGGATCAGCGGCACATCCTTGCCGCTGGCGGCGATCTGCTGGGCGATCTGCGCCAGCGGCAGGGCCGCGGTCGGCGCTGCAAGCACCAGATCGATCGCCTGCGCGCCCAGCACCTGGCCCAGTTCGGCGGCATCCTGCGGCCGTGACGGGCGCACCGCGATGCCACTGTTGCGCAGCAGGCTGACAATGGCCTCGGCGTTCTCGCCGCTGTCGTCCACGATCACCAGACGCAGGGTGATGTCATTCGAGTTGTGCATTCAAGCCTCCCCAAGCAACGCATTAGATACACGAACCGCGCCCGCAGGTCCATGCACGCCCGTGGCGGTGCAGGGCAGGGCGGGCCGCAGTGGCCGTTTACACCACGCTGCCGGCGGCATGGCCGCTGGCCCACGCCCACTGGAAGTTGTAACCACCCAGCCAGCCGGTCACGTCGAGCACCTCGCCCACGAAATGCAGCCCCGGCACGCGCCGGGATTCGAAGGTGGAGGAGGAGACCTCGGCGGTATCGACCCCGCCCAGGGTGACTTCGGCGGTGCGGTAGCCCTCGGTGCCACTGGCGACCAGCGGGAACGCGCCCAGCAGCTCGGCGGCCTGGCGCAGCTGCGGTTCGTCCAGCTGGCGCACCGGACGGTCCGGCAACCAGTGTTCGCACAGGCGCTGCGCCAGCCGCTTGGGCAGCACCTCGCCCAGCACGGTCCGCAGCTCGGCCGCCGGCCGTTCCTGCTTCATCTGCCGCAGCCACTGCGCGGCATCCTGGTCAGGCAGCAGGTCCAGCTCCAGGCGGTCACCGGGCTGCCAGAACGAGGAGATCTGCAGGATCGCCGGACCGCTGACACCACGGTGGGTGAGCAGCATGAAGTTGCGGAACTGCACGCCGTTGCAGCGTGCCTCCACCGGCACCGCCACCCCGCTCAGCTCGGCCAGGCGCTGCTGGTGCGTGCCGCTGAGGGTGAGCGGAACCAGGCCGGCGCGGGTTGGCAACACCGCGTGGCCGAACTGGCGTGCAAGCTCATAGCCGAACCCGCTGGCCCCCATGCTCGGAATCGACAGCCCGCCGGTGGCGACCACCAGCGAAGACGCGTGGAACAGGCCCTGCGAGGTCTGCACCCGGAACCCGTCCGTACCGTGCTCGACCGTCGCCACGCTGCACCCGGTGCGGATCTGCACGCCGGCCGCCTGGCATTCGTCCACCAGCATCGTGACGATCTGCTTGGACGACACGTCGCAGAACAGCTGGCCCAGTTCCTTTTCGTGATAGGCGATGCCGTGGCGCTCGACCATCTCGATGAAATGCCAGGGCGAGTAGCGCGCCAGTGCCGATTTGCAGAAGTGCGGGTTGGCCGACAGGAAGTTGGCCGGGGTGGTGCCGGTATTGGTGAAGTTGCAGCGCCCCCCGCCGGACATCAGGATCTTCTTGCCCACCTTGTTGGCATGGTCGATCACGTGCACGATGCGCCCGCGCCGGCCGGCGGTGAGCGCGGTCATCAGCCCGGCTGCCCCGGCCCCGATCACCAGCACATCGCAGCGGATCGTGGCGGCCACGGTCACTCCTTGGCGCGCTTGCGCCAGACCGGAATCACGTCCATCTGCAGCTCATCGTTGAGCAGCTGCACTTCGCCGTCCTGGATCAGCACACTGAAACGCATCGCGCGCTGGATCTGCTGGCCCCAGCGCTCCACGAAGGCGCCGTCCAGGTCCAGCACCGACAGGTTGTCGAACCGGGCCAGGCCCTTGCCCTGCTTCTGCCACCACAGCTCGGAGGCATTGCCGCCGTAATTGACCACCTGCACCTGGCGGCTGCGGTTGCTGGCCTTGCGCACGCGCGATTCGTCCGGGTGGCCCAGGTCGATCCACTGCAGGATGTCGCCGGTGTAGTCGTGTTCCCACAGGTCCGGCTCGTCGTCGGTGCTCAGGCCGCGGCCGAACTCCAGGCGGTCCCCCGCATTCAGGGCGAAGACCAGCAGGCGCACCATCAACCGCTCATCGGTCTCGGAGGGGTGCTGGGCCAGAGTCAGGTTGTGGGTCGCGTAGTAGCCGCGATCCATGTCGCTGATCTGCAGTTCGGCCTTGCGGATGGTGGCGGTGAGGGCCATGGAGATACCGGGAGCAAAGAGGACCATGATAGTGGTTTGCCCGGGTGGTGTCCGTGGCGGGGTATCGCCCGGGTTCCGGCGATGTCACCCTTGCCGACCCGCCTGCCTGCCGCCCGCCGCGCCTCCGATGACCCAGCCCAGCCGCCTGCAGCTGCCCCCCGGACCCTGGCCCAGCCTGCTGGAGGGCCTGTGCGCGCGCTTTCCGCGGATCAGCCGGGCGCAGTGGGAGGACCGTTTCGCCCGCGGCCGCGTGCAGGATGTGCACGGCCATCCCCTGAGCGCCGATGCGCCATGGCGGACCGGGCAGGACATCCGCTATTTCCGCGAGGTGGCCGCCGAAGCGGAGATTCCGTACGCCGAGACGGTTGTCTATCAGGATGAGGACCTGCTGGTAGCGGACAAGCCGCATTTCCTGCCGGTGACCCCGGCCGGTGCCTACGTGCAGCAGACCCTGCTGGCGCGGCTGGTCGCCCGTACCGGCAATGCCGACCTGGTGCCGCTGCACCGCCTGGACCGGCTCACGGCCGGGCTGGTGCTGTTCTCGGTACGGCCGCAGACACGCGATGCCTACCAGCGGCTGTTCCGCGAACGGCGCATCGAGAAGACCTACCACGCACTGGCGCCGCCGTTGCCGCAGCTGCACTTCCCGCTGCAGCGGCACAGCCGCCTGGTTCCGGGCGAACCGTTCTTCCGCATGCAGGAGTGCGAGGGCCACGCCAATGCGTTGACCCGCATCGCGGTGCTGGACCGCCACGGCCCGCTGTGGCGCTACCAGCTCAACCCGGTCACCGGGCGCAAGCACCAGCTGCGCGTGCACATGGCCGCGCTCGGCGCGCCGATCGCCGGCGATGATCTGTACCCGCAGCTGCGCGAGGCTGCCACCGGACCGGTGCCGGCCCTGCAGCTGCTGGCCCACAGCCTGGCCTTCAATGATCCGCGCGATGGCCGGCCCCGACACTTTTGCAGCACGCGGATGCTGGATGCCGGAGTGCAGGCGCCACGTCTCAGCGTGGAGTGATCCTGGCCAGCCAGCGGTCCAGTGCCGCGCCGAAACTCTGGCGGTCGCGGGCATGGAGCGGTGGCGGGCCGCCGGTCTGTACCCCGGCACCACGCAGTTCTTCCATGAAATTGCGGACCGACAGGCGCTGGGCAATGGTCTCCGGGGTGTACAGCTCGCCGCGGGGGTGCAGCGCCAGCGCGCCGCGTTGCAGCACCAGGGCCGCCAGCGGGATGTCCTGGGTCACCACCAGATCGCCCGGGGCCAGGCGCTCGACAATGGCGCTGTCGGCCACGTCCAGACCCTGGGGCACCTGAATGGACCGGATCCAGCGCGAGGGCGGGGTGCGGATCCACTGGTTCGCCACCAGGGTCAGTTCCAGCCCCACGCGTTCAGCGGCGCGGAACAGGATGTCGCGGATGACGACGGGGCAGGCATCGGCATCCACCCAGATCCGAGGCCTGGCGGGGGTGTTTTCAGTCATGGCGCTCAGTCTAGGGTAGGAAAAACCTGAATGCGCGGTCGGATTTACCGCCGATCGGGTGCCACGCCTTGGCATGGCTGGCCGCATACCCACATCCGTGAACATCGCAGCTATCGCTTTTTCAGGAAAACACGCGTATCGTGCGACCCACTGTGTTTGCTAGGGTCACCGTGAATCGTGGCCTGGTGCAGTTGATCTCACGATCCGCTCATCGATCCGCTTTACCAACGCCTGCAACTCAGTCTCGGCCCCGATACCCGGTGGCTGCGATATTTTTCAACATGTGTTTCAGGAGTTAGTAAATATGTCTGACCGTCAGACCGGTACCGTCAAGTGGTTCAACGATGCCAAGGGCTTCGGCTTCATCACCCCGGAAAGCGGCCCGGACCTGTTCGTGCATTTCCGCGCGATCCAGGGCACCGGCTTCAAGACCCTGCAGGAAGGCCAGAAGGTGACCTTCGTCGCCGTCCAGGGTCAGAAGGGTATGCAGGCTGACCAGGTGCAGGCGGTCTAATTCCGCCTGCTGCCTCAGGTAGCCAAAGCGCCGGAAGCGAAAGCTTCCGGCGTTTTTTTTTGCCTGTGGCCGGTGGCGGCGCCGGCCCACGTCCTCACGTGTCTGCCGCTGCCGCTGGCTTAACGTGACATCCCCCTCATTCCCATCGGAACGGCTTCATGCGCATCGTCCACCATCTGGAAAACTCCCGCTCCCTGCGCATCCTGTGGATGCTGGAAGAACTCGGGCTGGACTACGAACTGAAGCGCTATCCCCGCGATCCGAAGACCATGCTCGCCCCGGCCGCGCTGCGGCAGATCCACCCGCTGGGCAAGGCGCCGCTGCTGCAGGATGACGGGCACGTGCTGGCCGAATCCGGCGCCATCCTGGACTATCTGGCCGAACGCTACGACACCGCCCACCAGTTGTCGCCGCCGCCGCTGCCGGCCGACACGGCCGAGCGGCTGGCCTACCGCTACTGGCTGCATTACGCCGAGGGGTCGGCCATGCCGCCGCTGCTGCTGACGCTGGTGATGAACCGCATCCGCAGCGCCCCCATGCCGTTCTTTGCCCGGCCGATCGCCCGGGGTATCGCCGACAAGGCCGAGCGCAGCTTCATCGGCCCGCAGCGCGCCCTGCACCTGGACTGGATGGAACAGCGCCTGACCGGGAGCCCGTGGTTCGCCGGCGAGCGCTTCACCGCGGCCGACATCCAGATGAGCTTCCCGATCCAGGCCGCGGCCGGCCGGGCAGGGGGGCTGGAGGGACGCCCCGCACTGTCTGCGTTCGTGCAGCGCATCGGCGAGCGCGCGGCGTACCAGCGTGCGGAGGCCAAGGGCGGCTCGCTGCAGGCGCTGCGCGGCGATTGAGCGCCGCCTCCGCCGCCCCCATGCTGTGGGGATGGAGACTGTGACCCCTCGCTTTGACAATCGACTGCTGCGCCAGCTTCCCGGCGATCCGCAGCAGGACCCCGGCCCGCGCCAGGTGCATGGCGCTGCCTGGTCGGCGGTGATGCCCACGCCGGTCGCCGCGCCCACCCTGCTGGCGTGGTCGCCGGAGGTGGCCGCGCTGCTGGGGTTCACGCCGCGACAGACGCAGGCCCCGGAATTCGCCGAGGTGTTCGGCGGCAACGCGTTGTACGCCGGCATGCAGCCCTGGGCCGCCAATTACGGCGGTCACCAGTTCGGGCACTGGGCCGGGCAGTTGGGCGATGGTCGGGCGATCTCGCTGGGCGAGCTGGTCACGGCCGACGGGCGGCACTGGGAACTGCAGCTGAAAGGCGCCGGCCGCACGCCGTATTCGCGCGGTGCCGATGGCCGCGCGGTCCTGCGCTCGTCCGTGCGTGAATTCCTCTGCAGTGAAGCCATGCATCACCTCGGCGTGCCGACCACGCGCGCGCTGTCGCTGGTGGGCACCGGCGAGGCGGTCATGCGTGACATGTTCTATGACGGCCACCCACGCGCCGAGCCGGGCGCCATCGTGTGCCGCGTGGCGCCCTCGTTCCTGCGCTTCGGTTCGTTCGAGCTGCCGGCCGCACGGGGCGACCGCGCGCTGCTGCAGCAGCTGGTGGACACCTGCATCGCCCGTGATTTTCCGGACCTGTCGGGGCAGGGCGAGACCCTGTACGGGGAGTGGTTCGCGCAGATCGCCGAGCGCACCGCGCAGATGGTCGCGCACTGGATGCGGGTCGGCTTCGTGCACGGGGTGATGAACACCGACAACCTGTCCGTGCTCGGGCTCACCCTGGATTACGGCCCGTATGGCTGGATGGAGGATGTCGATCCGGACTGGACGCCCAACACCACCGATGCGCAGGGGCGGCGCTACCGTTTCGGCACGCAGCCGCAGGTGGCGTACTGGAACCTGGGCCGGCTGGCGCAGGCGCTGGCCCCGCTGTTCGGCGACACGCAGCCGCTGCAGGCGGGCCTGGACACCTACCAGCGCACGCTGCAGGCCTGTACCCGGCGCGATGTGGCGGCCAAGCTGGGTCTGGACACCGCCGGCGATGCCGACCTGGCGCTGTTCCAGCGCTGGCAGCAGCTGATGCAGCAGGGGCGGATGGACATGACGCTGGCCTGGCGGGCGTTGATCCGCGTCGATCCTGCTGCGCCGGATCCGGGGCTGTTGGACGGTGTCTACTACGATGCGCAGCGCCAGCAGGCGGTGCAGCCGGCGCTGCGGCAGTGGTTGCAGGACTATGCGGCACGGGTGAATGCCGATGGGCTGCCGGGACCGGCACGCGTGCAGCGGATGCAGGCGGCCAATCCGCTGTATGTACTGCGCAACTGGTTGGCGCAGGAGGCGATCGACCGTGCCGAGCAGGGCGATCTGGGTGGGGTGCAGGCGTTGCAGGCGGTGCTGCGCGATCCGTACCGGGAGCAGCCGGGGCGGGAGCATTACGCGGCCAAGCGGCCGGCATGGGCGGATGATCGTGCGGGCTGTTCAATGCTGTCCTGTAGTTCGTGAGGGCAGGGCGGCGCCCTGCACCCGCAGAAGCGCACACGCCCAAGCCAGGGCCGAAGCCGACGCCAGGGCTGAAGCGGAAGCCGAAGCGGAAGCAACGGCCGGCTGATGCGGGGTGGCGGAGTGGGTCCGGCCGCGGGGGACGCCGTGAATACGTCCCTGTAGGCTTGGTCGCCGCATCCCTGCGGCTCACACCCCCGCAACCGGACCCACCCCACCCTCGACAATCTCCATCGACTGCCAACTCCCGTTGCTTGAAACCGACAGCATTCCAATCTGTTGGCCTGCCTTGCCTGCCTGCATGCAGGAACGAGACGCCAATGCCAACGTAACCCTCGACGGTGTCCATCGACTGCCAGCTTCCGATGCTGTGAAACCGGCAGCACTCAGATCTGTTGGCATTCCTGCATGCAGGAACGAGGAGCCAAGGGAAACTGAGCAACGGGCATCTGTCGAAGGTGGGGGGTGTGGATTTGCGGGGGCGTCGAGCGCCAGGGATGGCGCTCGCCGAGGCACGCAGGAATG
>Ga0207791_1000130_pt1 | contig 20984 bp, 14 predicted proteins | sample HigsolmetaGSP16D_FD_184844 | JGI IMG/M metagenome (GOLD analysis project Ga0207791, IMG submission 184844) | High solid enriched microbial communities from the Joint BioEnergy Institute, USA - SP1-6-D (SPAdes) | ecosystem: Engineered > Bioreactor > SSF (Solid state fermentation) > Aerobic >...
TGTTGACGACGACCTGGACACGCTGCTCGAGGCCGGCCCGATCCAGGTCGTCGTCAACAATGCCGGCATCCACGACGACGCGCCGATGGCCGGCATGTCGGAGGCGCAGTGGACGCGGGTCATCGACGTGTCGCTGCACGGCTTCTTCCACGTCACCCAGCCGCTGCTGCTGCCGATGGCGCGCAAGCGCTGGGGCCGCATCGTCTGCGTGTCCTCGGTGGCGGCGGTGACCGGCAACCGCGGGCAGACCAACTACGCCGCCGCCAAGGCCGCGCTGCATGGCGCGTCGAAGTCGCTGGCGCGCGAGATGGCCAGCCGCGGCATCACGGTCAACGTGGTCGCACCGGGCGTGATCGCCGGCAGCATGGCCGACGACGCGTTTCCGCAGGAGACGATCAGGCAGATCGTGCCCGCCGCACGCGCCGGCACGCCCGACGAGGTCGCGGCACTGGTGGCGTTCCTGTGCTCGGAACCGGCCGCTTACATCAACGGTCAGGTCATCGGCGTCAACGGCGGCATGGGCTGAACGGCATCCACGCCGGCTTCAGGTCGCCGGCCGGATGATCGGCCGGCGCCCATCCGGGCACGTCCGATCCGAGGTTTCGCCATGCGCGTCGTCCGTCTGATGCTGCTCTCGCTCGCTGCCGTCGTCGTCACCGGCTGCGCCAGCTCCCATGTCCTGACCGGCACGCCGCGCGCGCCCATCGACCCGGCCCAGGTGCGCATCTATCACGGGCCGCCGCCGGGCCAGTACGAGGAGATCGCGATCCTCAACACCAGCAGCGGCGCCCTGACCTACGGCGAGCAGAACAAGGTCGATTCGGTGCTGCGCAAGTTGCGCACCGAAGCCGCCAAGCTCGGCGCCAACGGGGTGCTGTTCCAGGGCACGGCGGACGGCTATCGCAACGGCGGGGTCAGCGTCGGGGGTGGCCTGGGCCGCGGCGGCGGACGCACGTTCTCTTCGGCAGGGGTCGGCGTGGACATCAGTCCCCAGCAGAAGTACGCCAGCGGCATCGCGATCTGGGTGGCCAATCCGCCGCCCGAAAGCGCGATGCCTCCGGCGCCCGCATCGCCGGCGCGCTGACCGGACAGCGCGGGCCCGGCCCGGCGCGGCCACGGTCGCGTCAGGCCGCGTCGGCGTACCAGTGGGCGTCCAGCAATGGCGGCGCGTGCACGCCCGTTGCGAGCAGTGCGTCGAGACCGTGGTCGCCGATCTCCGGGTGCGACTGCCGCGCCCGCGCGAGGATCTCGGCCGCCAGCCAGCGCATGCGCGCGACGTTGTCGCCGATGCGCGCGACGAAGGCCTCGGTCTCGAGCCGGTCGTTGAGCGCACGGTTCATCTCGCGGAACCATCCGATCTTGAACTGGTCGAGCAGGCGCGGCGACGACGTGCGGCCGACGGCGGTGTTGCGCTGTCCCCACTCGCGCAGCAGCGGCTGCAGCGCGAGGTTGAGCGCCCGCGCCTCGTTGAACGCCGGCCGCAGGCGACCGAGCGTCGCCAGGTCGGTCAGGCGCTCGCCGAAGAACAGCGGCGCCAGCAGTGCCCAGTAGTAGGTGTAGTCCCAGATCACCTTCACCGGCATGACCTGCTCGTCGCCGAACAGCGGGTACTGGTCCTGGTAGAGCGTGAGCGTGTTCTCGTAGAACGAGAAGTACAGCTGCTGGTAGAGCTCGGCATACGGGGCGATGCCGACGCCTGCACGGTCCTTGTCGATCAGGTCGCAGATGTAGGTGTTGCTGATGGCGATGAAATCGCTGCCCGGCGAGTAGAACGGATCGAGGAACAGGCCCGCCTCGCCCGTCAGCGCCCAGCGGTTGCCCGAAAACACCTGCTTCGCGCCGTAGGAGAAGTGGCGCAGGAACATGAAGTCCTGCAGCGTGTGCTCGGTGCGGTCCAGGCTCGCGGCGACCTGGGGCTGGTGCGTGCGCAGCCAGTCCATCGCCTTGGCATGGGTGTTCATCGTCTCGAGCGGATGCATGTCCGCGTCGCAGACGATGCCCAGCGAATGCGCGCCCGACGACAGCGGGATCAGCCAGAACCAGTAGCCCGGCCCGCACATGTGGTTGGTCGAGCGCCAGCGGTCCGGCGGATCGCAGCGCTGCAGCCAGCGCGCGTCCTGCGACCAGGAATTGGGATCGACGATGCCGTCCACGCGCCACCACACCGCGTTGGCGTTGTGGTCGTTGGCCATCGCCAGGCCGAGCTTGCGCTTCACCAGGCCGGCGCGACCGCTGGCATCGACCAGCCAGCGGCAGCTGACCGCGTGCGTGGCCCCGTCGCTCTCGACGCGCACGGTGTGGTCGCCCGCGCCGTCGGCGATCTCGAGCCCGCGCACCGTCGCGCCGTCATCGAAGCGGACGCCGAGCGCGCGCGCGCGTTCGCCCAGATGGTTCTCGAACCGGCCGCGGTCGATCTGCCACGACGGCGTGTGCATCAGCTGGCTCACGCCCAGCTCGGTGCAGCGGTCGACGGTGTCGGCGCCCTCGGAGAAGAAGAACCGGAACCCGAACTTGCGGATGTGCGCGCTTTCGAGATGGTCGCGCAGGCCCAGGACGTCGGCGAAATAGTGGGCGCCGATTTCGACGCTGGATTCGCCGACCTTGTGCGCCGCCTCGCGCACCGGATGGGCGCGGCGTTCGATCACCGTGATCGCCAGGTCCGGATCGCGCTGGCGCAGCTGCAGGGCCAGGGTGAGACCGGCCAGGCCGCCGCCGAGGATCGCGACGTCGGTGCGGTAATCCTGCGTTGCGGCGGTCTTGGGGTCGTGCATCAGCCTGTTCCCTGCATCGGTTCGTGCGTCAGCACGGGTTCCGGCGCGGCGCCGGGATCGTAGATCACCGGCGGCCGCGCGCGGGCGGCGCGGTAGACCGCCACGACATCGCCGCGGGAGAGGACCTGCGCGACGACGTGCGAGGTGATGTTGTACAGGTCCCGGAACAACCGGAAATGACTCTTGCGGAACTGCTCGTCGGAGCCGGCGCAGTGGTAGCGCGTTTCCACCGGTACCGAGACCACGCCGCAGCCCAGCTGCCGTGCCGCGCTGATGAGGATCTGCGCCTCGAACACGAACCCCTCGCCCGGCACGTCCAGGGCGAGCACCGGCGCCGGATAGAGCCGCTGCCCGCTCTGCGTGTCGACCATGCGGAAGCCGCAGGCCCAGGCGATGCCCCAGTCGCCGAAGTCGTTGCCGATGCGGCGATACCAGGGCTGGGTGCCACGCTTCTTCAGTCGCGCGCCGTTGACGATGCAGCCCGGATGGCGGTTGGCGGCCTCGACCAGCCGCGGGATGTCGCTGGCGCGGTGCTGGCCGTCGCCGTCCATCGTGACCACGGCCGCGAACCCGCGCCGCCGCGCTTCGGCGAACCCGTCGCGCAGCGCCTGGCCCTTGCCCATGCGACGTGCGTGGCGCAGCAGGGTCACCGGAAGCGCGGCGACGATGTCCGGCGTCGCATCGTCGGAACCATCGTCGACCACGATGACGTGATCGCTCCAGGCAAGCGCTTCGCTGACGACTTCGTCGATCCGCAGTGCTTCGTTGAGCGCGGGGATCACGATCGCGACGTTGCCGCGATGCAGGTGCGGTTGAGCGGTCATGGATGCGCGTCCGCGCGTGCGCCGTCGATCGCCACCGACAGCGAGCGGTGCGGCCCGGCGCGCAGGACTGCGCGTGCACCGCCGCTGGCCAGTGCGTCGAACAGCGGCAGCATCTGCGCCATCGCATTGGCCTGCGCGTGAATGCCGAGCGGGCCGGGCAGGTCGAGATCGGTGCCGTCGCGCAGCGTCGCCGACAGCCGCGGGCCGGCGCCGTCGCGCGTGAGCACCAGCGCGGCGCCGAGCAGCCCCTCGCTGTGCGTCACCGTGCCCAGCAATCCAGTCGACGCCGTGTCGTAGGCGACCAGCAGTACCGCCGGCGTGCCGGTGGCCAGCTGCATCATCGCCTCGATCAGGCCTTGGGCGAAGGTCGCGTCGTAGGCGCTGATCGCGGTCGTCGCTTCGGTGCACCCGGTGCCGATGGTCCAGTAGCCGGCGGCGGCGTTGTGCACCGAGTTGTGGAACTTCGTCGGCGAGATCGCGGTGGGATCGGTCGCCAGCGTGTCGCACATGTAGTCGGTGATGCCCAGGTCGCCGTGCGTCGAGGCGAACACCGACGGCAGCGTCTCCGGCGCGATGTCCGCGTCACGGCACGCGGCCTGCGCCACGTCCAGCGCCACCGCGACCGAGCCGGGCGCGCGACGGCGTTCGTTCGGCGCCAGCAGTTGCGGCGACGGGCGCGACGGTGCCGATTCCGGACGCGTGCCGTCGATCGCGAATGCGCGTGCGGCCGCCCAGTCCGGCAGGCCGTCGGCCCAGAAGCCGATGCCGGCGACCGTCGCCGACAGGGCGTTCGCTGCGGTTCCGGTGCTCATGCCGCCACCTTGCCGAACACCAGCGAACAGTTGTTGCCGCCGAAGCCGAAGGAATTGTTCATCGCGTAGCGGATGTCGGCGTCGGCATTGTCGAAACGGATCTGTGGGCCGCAGGCGGGGTCGCGCACCGCGCTGTCGAGGATGCCCGGCAGCAGGCCGGTCTCCAGCGCCAGCAGCGCGACGACCGATTCCACGATGCCCGCCGCGCCCAGCGTGTGGCCGGTCCAGCCCTTGGTCGAACTGGCGTGCAGCGAGGCCGGGAACAGCCCGTCCACCGCGCGCGCTTCGACCGAATCGTTGGCCGGCGTCGAGGTGCCATGCAGATTGAGATAGCCGACCTCGGCGGCCTCGATGCCCGCACGTGCGAGCGCGCCGCGCATCGCCAGTGTCGCGCCGAGACCTTCGGGATGCGGCGCCGACATGTGGTGGGCGTCGCTGGATTCGCCGTAGCCGCGCAGCTGCAGGCCCGTCTCACCGGGCGCGGCGCGTTCCAGCACGGCGAAGCCGCCGGCCTCGCCGAGCGACAGGCCGTCGCGCGTGGCGTCGAAGGGGCGGCAGCGTTCGGTCGAGACCAGGCCCAGCGCGTTGAAACCGAACAGCACGCTGCCGCACAGCGTGTCGACGCCGCCGACCAGGGCCGCATCGACGAGGCCGGCCTCGATCATCCGCGCCGCCTGCGCGAACACCTTGGCGCTCGACGAGCACGCGGTCGCCACCGTGATGCAGGGACCGCGCAGTCCGGTGGCGTGCTGCAGGAAATCGCCCAGCGAATGCGGCGTGTGCACGATCGGGCGGGCCAGATCGTCGGGGAAGCGGCGCACGCCGTCGTCGCCGGCCTCGGCCCGTGCATAGGCTTCCTCGCTGGCGCCGATGCTGGACGTCGACGTGCCGACGACCAGTGCGATGCGATCCGCGCCGTACTTGCCGACCAGCGCGTCGAGCGTGGCCTGCACGCCATCCTGTTGCAGCGCCAGCCACGCCAGCCGGTTGTTGCGGCACTCCCAGCGCGACAGCGCCGAGGGCAGCGGTGCGTCCTCCACGCCGTCGACGCGGCCGATCCAGGTCGGCAGCGGCGTCGCGCCGAAATCGTTGCGGCGCAGACCGCCACGGCGCTCGCGCAGGGCCTGGGCCTGGGCGGCATTGCCCCGGCCGAGTGCGGTGGTGGCGGTGAACGCCCGGATGGCGATCGCCGGCATCGGCGACGGAGACAACGGTTCAGGCACGCAGCAGGTCCGGGGCAATCAAGCGCCCGAGTATAGCCACAGGGCGGTGAGGCTAGACTTCAGGGTCCGCCCCGGCCCGGACGCCCTGCAGACCCCGTCGCGCGATGGCCCGCACCCGCCTGCTGCACCGCCTGAACATGCTGTCCGATCGCGATGCGCTGTACACGCTCGCGGTGACCGCGGCAGCCTGTCTGCTGAGTTGCGGACTGGTCTACGTGGGCTATGTCGTCCACGTGTGGCGGGTGGCCCGCAACGCCCCCAGCGTGCCGGTGCGCGGCGAATGCGTGCTGGTGTTCGGCAAGCATGCGCCGCAGGGCCGGCTGGATGCCGACTTCCAGGCGCGGCTGTCGCGCGCGGCCTCGCTGTGGACCTCGCACGCACCGGCCAGCGTACTGCTGCTCGGCGGCGGCCCCGCCGGCCGGCCGACCGAGGCGGCCCTGGCCCGCGATGCGCTGCACGCACTCGGCGTACCCGACGACGCGCCGCTGGTGCTCGAGGACGCCTCGCGCGACACGCTGCAGAACCTGCGCAACGCCCGCAGCCTGCTGACCGCCGCCGCGGTCGATCCCGACGCGCCGCCCCGCCAGGTCACCCTGCTCAGCAGCCGCTACCACCTTGCGCGCTGCGCCCTGTTCGCCCGCGGCCTCGGGCTGGACTGGGAACTGTGCGCGGCCGAGCCGGCCCTGCCGTGGCACCCGGCGACGCTGTGGCGCATCGCCGGCGAGGCGGCCTACGTCTGCTGGCTCGACATCGGCGCGCGCTGGGCGCGGTTGATCGGCCACGAACGGATCCTGGCGCGACTGCGCTGAGCGCGTCGCGCTCCGCGCGCTGCCCGGCGCGGAACGCGACGCACGCCGCTCAGCGCTTCAACTGCGCCGGAATGAACGTCGTCTCCACCGCTTCGGCCAGCTGGTCGGGCGGCAACAGGCCCTGGTCGAGCAGGAAGTTGTTGAACGCGCGGCGGTCGAACTTCTCGCCCAGCGCCAGTTCGGTGCGCATGCGCAGTTCGAGGATGCGGGTGTAGCCGTAGAAGTAGCTGGTCGCCTGGCCCGGCGCGTTGAAGGTGTAGCGGTCCAGTTCCTGGCGCGCCATCGCGGGCGACAGCATGACCTCTTCGGTCAACACGCGACCGGCGCGCTCGCGGTCGATCAGTCCCAGGTTGAGCATCGGGTCGAGCATCGCGCGGGCGGCGCGCAGCAGGCGGAACTGCAGCGCGATCAGCTGGCCGTCGAGGGGCTCGTAGGGCACCAGTTCGGCCTCGGCATACAGCGCCCAGCCCTCGACGTTGACCGAGTTGAACGCGAACATCGAGCGTGCCAGCGACACGCCGCGCTCGACCATCGCGGTGAACTGCAGTTCGTGGCCCGGGCGGCCTTCATGCGCCGACAGCGTCCAGCGCACGGCGTCGAAGTTGAAATCGTCGTAGGCATCGCCTGCGCCGGCACCGCCGGGATTGCCCAGCGGCAGCACGAAGGTGCCCTGCTGGCCGGTGTTGCCGACCAGCGGCGCGGGGCGGAAGTGTGGCGCCGGCGAGGCCGCCGATTCGGCCTCCGAGCCCAGGCGCATCTGCATCTGGCGCTGCGGCACGTCGACGATGTTCTCGCGCTCGATGATCGGGTCGATCGCGTCGATGACCTCGCGGTAGCTGGCTTCGAGCCTGTCGTTGGGAATCGAGTCGCGCTTGAGCGCGGTGATCACACCGCGGTAGTCGGTCGCGGCGATGCCGTTCTCTTTCGCAACCAGCGGCGCGAGCTGCTGCATCTGCGCGCGGATTTCCATGAAGGCCAGCTGCGCGCGCTGCATCAGCAGCTGCGGATCGACATCGGTGCCGTACTGCTTGAGCCCGAAGGCATACAGCTCGGGCGGCAGGCGCGTGTCTTCGCGCGCCTTCGGCAGCACCGTGCGGCGCGTCCAGTCGGCGTAGGCGGTGATTTCCTTCGCCATCGCATCGAGCGCCGGCCCGGCACCTTCGATCTTGTATTCCTCGAACAGTTCGCGGATGCCGGCGATGTAGGTGTCGGCGCTGTCGAGTGCGCGCTGCACTTCGAGCTTCGTCGGTTGCAGCAGCTCGGGATTCGACAGGCGTTCCTCGTAGCGCTGGCGCGCGAGCGTGGTGATCGGCGTGCTGCCTGCGGTCAGGCCGGCGTAGCGCTGCAGTCGGGCGAGGGCATGCGCGCGACGCTCGGGCGGCGTCTGCGCCGACAGCAGGCCGTTGATGCCGCTGAAGACCAGCTCCGGCGCATCGGTCCACGGCAGCAGGTAACGCTCCTCGAGCATGCTGCCCTCGACGCTCTCGTCGATGCTCTTGAGCAGGATCTGCAGGTCCTGGCGCACGTTGGCGTCGCGCTCGAGTTCGAGCTGGGTCTGCAGCCTGGCACGCGCGCCGGCCATCGCCGTCCGGTAGCGGGCCGTATTGTCGGGACCGAAATCGGCGACCTGGTCGTCGTAGCCGGGAATGCCGAAGAAGCCGGCGGACTCGGGCTGGAACGGCGCCTGCGCATCGATCAGGATCTGCGCCAGTGCGTTGCTGCGTGCCACCCAGGCGGGAGCCGCCGTCTGCGACGCGGCCGTGGCGGCCCTGGCTTCGTCGGTGTGGGCGAGGGCAGCGAACGGCGTGGCGAGCGACAGGGCGATCGCGAGGACGAGCGGTTTCATGGGGAGGCTCCGGGCGGCAGGTCAGGCGCCGACCGTATGCGCTCGCGTGTGCGCCGGCAATGGCCGGATGTCACGGTGCCGGTGCGGCGTGACGTTCGACCGGCGCGTGCTCGTCGGCGACCAGGATCGCGAACACCCCCACCACCACGACCGGCAACGCCCACTTCCGGCGGCGTCGTTACCCGCCGCGCGGCGCCGCTGCCGCAGGCGGGACGTGCGGCGGCAACGGCGGCGGGCGCATCGGCATGCGCAGGCTCCGTCAGGGAGCGAGGCAGCGGGCGAGAAACGCCTCGCTGGTGCGGTAGCGGTGCAGCGCATCCCTGCCGCGCAGCCCGTGCTTGGCACCGGGATAGGTCATCAGCTCGAACGGCGTGCCGGCCTGCTGCAGCTGGCTCATCAGTTGCGTCGAGTTGGTGAACAGCACGTTGTCGTCGGCCATGCCGTGGATCAGCAGCAGCGCGTTCGGCTTGATGTTGCCGGCGTGGGTGAACACGCTCGCCTCGCGATAGCCGTCGACGTTGGCCTTGGGCAGGTTCATGTAGCGCTCGGTGTAGTGCGTGTCGTAGAGCGCCCAGTCGGCGACGGGCGCGCCGGCGATGCCGCAGGCGTAGGCGTCGGGCGCCTTGGCCAGCAGCATCAGCGTCATGTAGCCGCCGTTCGACCAGCCGTTGACGGCGATGCGGTCGCCGTCGACCCACGGCTGCGACTTGAGCCATTCGACACCGCGCAACTGGTCCTCGACTTCCACCGTGCCCTGGCGCTCGTACAGCGCGCCGACGAAGTCGCGGCCGCGCCGCGGCGTGCCGCGGTTGTCGAGCGAGAACACCACATAGCCCTGCTGGGCGAGGTACTGGTGGAAGCTCGCATCCGCGCGCCCCGGCCAGCTGTCGAGCACGGTCTGCGCGGCCGGGCCGCCGTAGACGAACACGACGACCGGATGCGGCTTCGTCTGGTCGAAGTCCGCCGGCTTGATCAGCGAGTAGTGCAGCGGCGTGCGGCCGTCGGCGGCGGTCAGCGTGCCGAACTCGGTCGGGCGCTGCGCGGCGCGGAACGGGGCATAGGGATGGTCGGCGGCCGTCAGGTCGTTCTCGACCAGCGTGGCGAGCTGCGTGCCATCGGCGCGATGCAGCGCGATCTGCGGCGGCGTGGTGGTGTTCGACCAGCTGTCGACGTAGACCGACGCGTTGCGCGCGAAGCTGGCGCCATGCATGCCGGGCTCGGTCGACAGTGCGGTATAGGCGCGCTTGCCGTCGAGCCCGACGCTGTAGATCCGCGACTGCGTCGCGCGCGGCACGGCCTTGCCGTCCTCGAGCACCATCCCGGCGCGGAAGTAGGCCAGACCGGCCCCCTCGTCGACGGCCAGCAGTTCGTCCACCGGCCATTCGCCCTGCGTGAGCTGCGTCATGCGGCGGCCGTCTTCGGACGCAAGGTACAGATGCTCGTAGCCGTCGCGTTCGGACGACCAGACGAAGCGCCCGTCGTCGAGAAAGCGCAGGCTGTCGTGCAGCGGTACCCAGGTCCTGCTGCGCTCGGTGACCAGGGTGCGCTGCGCGCCGGTGGCCAGCGTCGTCTCGATCAGCTCCAGCGTCTGCTGGTCGCGCGACTGGCGCTGGAAGGTCAGGCGTTGCGCATCGCGCCACTGCACGCGGGCGAGGTAGATGTCGGTGTCCGTGCCGAGATCGACGTCACGCACCGCGCCGCCTTGAGGCGCGACGACGTGCAGCGTGACACGCACGTTGTCGTCGCCGGCAGCCGGATAGCGCTGCTCCACGACTTCGGTGCGATCGGGATAGACCTCGTAGCGCTTCTGCACCGGCACCGGTGATTCGTCGATGCGCGCATACGCGATGCCACTGTCGTCTGGCGCCCACCAGTAGCCGGTGTGGCGGTTCATTTCCTCGTCGGCGACGAACTCGGCGACACCATTGCCGATGACGTCGCTGCCGTCGGTCGTCAGCTGACGCTCGGCCCCGGTGGCGAGATCGATCACCCACAGATTGCGCGCGCGCACGAAGCTGACGAAGCCACCCTGCGGCGAGACCTTGGGATCGGTGGCGAAGCCGCCGCCGTCGGTGAGCTTGCGCACCGCGTCGTTGCCGGTTTTCGACAGGTCGTAGAGATACAGCTCGCCGCCGAGCGGGAACAGCAGGCGCTGCGCGTCCGGTGCCCACTGGTAATCGACGATGCCTGACTGGCCGGCGATGCGCTGGCGTTCGCGGCGCGCCTTCTCGGCATCGCTGAGTGTTTCCTCGCCGGGCAGCACGACCTTGGAATCGACCAGCATGCGCGTCTGCCCGCTGGCGATGTCGTATTCCCACAGGTCGAGCTGGTTGCGGTTCGCGTCCTTGCCGCGCAGGAAGGTCACGCGGGAGCCGTCCGGTGCGATCTGCGGCTTCATCAGCGTTGGACCCGACAGCGGCGCATCGCCGGTGATGGCTTCGAGGGTGAGGCCGCGGGCAGGCGGCGTGGCGGCGAGTGCGGAGGTGGTGGCGATCATCAGGGCGGCGGCAGCGAGTACGGAGCGCATGGCAGGTCCAGTGGAGCGATGCGGGGAGTGTATCGGGTCGCCGCAGTGCGCCTGCCGCGGCGCCTCAACCCGTCGAGCAGGTCTCGCGGCGCACCGTGCTGTCGGACCAGCCCCACATGCGATGCACCTGTGGCTGGAAGGTGTGCAGTGCATGACCGCAGGTCGCGCCCGCGTCAGGCGGCAGGCAGGCAGCGTGGGCGCCATCGGCGGCAACGTACCACCGCGCCAACGCTGGCGCGGTGGTGACATGGGCAAGCGTCAGCAGTTCGGCTGCAACATCCGGCGGTTCGATGCGCCGCCAGTCGGCACCGGCGAGCGCGTCGCAGCGTGCGATGTCCGCGCTCGCTTGCGGCGCGGGCGCCGATGCGCAGCCCGCGAGGATGCAGGCCGCAGTCATCCAAGCGATCGATCGCATCAGTGTCGTCCCTCGTCCGGTGTGGACCCCGATGCTATGTGCGAATGCGTGGCGATGCACTTCGCCACGCAGCGCGCCTCAGCGACGGCCCTGCCCGAACAGCAGCTTCTTCTCCTCGTCGCTCATCGCCTTGCCCGCATCGGGATTGACCTCGGCCGCCTTCGCGTAGGCGCGCGTCGTGGCCGGGCGCGCCTTGATGGCGGCGTGCCAGCGCTGCACGTCCGGGTACGGCGTCATGTCGATCGGCGCCTTGTCGTAGACGCCGATCCACGGATACGTCGCCATGTCGGCGATCGAATACGCATCGCCGGCGATGAAGTCGCGCCCCTTCAGGTGCGTGTCGAGTACCTGCAGCAGGCGGTTGGCCTCGTTGGTGTAGCGCTCGATCGCATACGGGATCTTCTCCGGCGCGTACACGTTGAAATGCCCGTACTGGCCGGTCATGGGCCCCAGGCCGGCCATCTGCCAGAACAGCCATTCCAGTGTCTGGACGCGCACGCGCGGGTCGGTCGACAGGAACTGCCCGGTCTTCTCGGCCAGGTACAGCAGGATCGCGCCGGACTCGAACACCGTCTGCGGCTCGCCGCCATCGGCGGGCGCGTGATCGACGATCGCCGGCATCTTGTTGTTGGGCGAGAACGCGAGGTACTCGGGCCTGAACTGGTCACCCTTGCCGATGTTGACCGGATGGATCGTGTAGTCCAGACCGGCTTCTTCCAGGAACAGGGTGACCTTGTGGCCGTTGGGGGTGGGCCAGTAGTGGAAATCGATCATGCGGGTCTCCGCGGACAGGGTGCAGCGAGTCTAGGCGCGTGCCCGTAGAGCGGCGTGGATACGGAGCGCACGCTACGTTGCAGTGGTGGGGCTTGGGACGCGGATATGACGACGCCGCCGGGAGGGGCGGCGTCGGTGGGGAACGACGCCCTCCCTCCCCAGCGGGGGAGGGTGGGGTGGGGGCAAACGCTGATGCAGACTCGGTGCAGGATCCAGGCGGCTTTCTGTCTGCTTGCGAGCGAGTTCTTCCGGCGAGCGGATCGTTTGCCCCCATCCCAGCCTTCCCCCGCGAGCGGGGGAACGAGTGGATCGCTTCAGCGCTTACTGCGTTTTGCAGTCGAGCTTGTGCGTTGCTTCGGTGCCGATGCGGATGTCGGCCATGCCGAGTGTCAGACCGGCCGGCGCGCGGATCGCGAACGGGGTGCTGACGCGCGCGGCATCGAGGCCCGCCGTGGTCAGGCACTTCAGCGGCACGCCGGCCGTCACCCACTCGCCGCGCGGCAAGGTCGCCAGCCACTGGCCGATCGGCAGTTCGGCCTTGCAGCCTTCGCCGCAGCCGGCGTACAGCACGACGTCGTTCGAAGCGGGCAGGGCATCGACGCGCAGGGTCGCCAGCAGCAGCGAGTCGCCGTTGGTTTCGCGGGCCAGATCGAACGGCGAATGCGACAGCAGTTCGGCGGTGGCGTTGCCGGTCCAGGTCAGTCGGCGTGCGCCTTCCTGTGTCTGGTAGTCGACGGCGGCCAGCGTGAGCGTGCCGTCCGGCGTGGCGACGCGCGGATGCAGCACGTCGGCGCCGCGACCGTCGGCGCCGGTCACGACCAGACGCAGGCCCGGGCCGGGCACGCCGCGTGCGAAGTAGCCGGCTTCCTTGCCGTCCTCGGCACTGACGCCGGACGCTTCCGGCAGCGCGGCGACGTTGCCGTCATCGGCATAGGTCAGGCCGTGGCCGAAGGCGAACAGCGGGTCGTAGCCTTCCATGCCGACGTTGTTGACGTACTGGTCGCCGCGGCGGGGCCACGAGAAGCTCAGCTTGCCCTTGAAGTCGTGCTGCGGCTTGCCGTCCGCGCCCTGCAGCAGCACGTCGGCGACGCCCGCGCCTTCCGAACCCGGCAGCCATGCGGCGACGAAGGCGTTGGAGGCGTTGATCTCGCGGTTCATCCACAGCGGACGCCCGCTGAGGAACACCGACACCACCGCAATGCCGTCGGCGCGCAGGCGCTTGATCAGTTCGAGGTCGGTATCGTTGCCGGGCTTGTAGAGCAGGTTGGGCAGATCGCCGAGGAATTCCGCATACGGATCTTCGCCGAACACGACGATCGCCACGTCCGGCTTCTGCCGGTACTTGCCATCCACCGCGAGCTGCGCGGTACCGCCGGCGGCGGTGACCTGGGTACGGATGCCGTCCCAGATGGTGTCGGCGTTGGGATAGTCGGCGCGCTGGGTGCCGGTGCCCTGCCAGTTGAGTGTCCAGCCGCCGGACTGCTTGCCCATGTCGTCGGCGCCGTCGCCGGCGACGAGCACGCGCTGCTTCGGTGCGAGCGGCAGCACGCCGTCGTTCTTCAGCAGCACCAGCGATTCGCGCACCGCGCGGCGCGCGACTTCGCGATGTTCGGGCGCGCCGAGCAGTTCGAACTTGCCACCGAGCGCGCGCTCCGACGGACGGGGTGCATCGAACAGGCCCATGCGGAACTTGACGCGCAGGATGCGGCGCACCGCATCGTCGAGGCGCGCCATCGGAATCTCGCCCGACTGCACGTGCTTGACCGTGCTGTCGTACAGGCCGCGCCAGCTGTCGGGGGCCATCGCCATGTCGAGGCCGGCGTTGAACGTCGCCGCGCAGTCGGTGGTGGTGCAGCCCGGCAACTGGCCGTGGCCGTTCCAGTCGCCGACGACGAAGCCGCCGAAGTTCATGCGGTCCTTGAGCACGTCGGTCAGCAATGCCCTGTGCCCGTGCATGCGCTGGCCGTGCACGCTGTTGAACGAGGCCATGACCGCCTGCGCGCCCGCGGCGATCGCCGGCGGATAGCCCGCGCCGTGGATGTCGCGCAGCTGCGCTTCGGTGACCGCGGTGTCGCCCTGGTCCTTGCCGCCGGCGGTGCCGCCGTCGCCGAGGTAGTGCTTCACCGAGACCATCACGTGGTGATCGTCGAGGAAGTCCGGCGAGCCGGCCTTGCCCTGCATGCCCTCGACGACCGCCGGCGCGAATGCCGCGACGACGTCCGGCGATTCGGAGTAGCCCTCGTAGGTGCGGCCCCAGCGATCGTCTTGTGGCACGGCGACGGTCGGTGCGAACGCCCACTCCATGCCGGTGGTGCGGGTCTCGATCGCGGTGACGCGGCCGATCTCGCGCATCAGCTCGGCATTGCGCGTCGCGCCCAGGCCGATGTTGTGCGGGAACAGCGTCGCGCCGACGATGTTGCTCTGGCCGTGCACGGCGTCGATGCCGAAGATCACCGGGATCGCCTTGCCGCCGCCCGAGGTGTCCATCGACGCTTCCCAGAATGCATCGGCCAGCGCCAGCCATTGGGCGGGCGAAGCGTCGTAGCGGCCGCCCGGATCGGAGTTGCCGCCGGCGAGGATCGAGCCGAGCCGGTACTTGCGCAGGTCTTCGGGCGTGATGTCGGCGATATCGCCCTGGACGATCTGGCCGACCTTCTCCTCGACGGTCATCGTCGCCATCAGTTCGGTGATCTTCTGCTCCAGCGCCGCGTCTTCGGCGAGCGGCCATGCGGTATCGGGCCAGTTCGCCGGGTCGATCGCACCGGCATCCGCCGGGGCCGCGGCAGGCGCCTCCGGCGTGGCGGTGGCGACGGGCGCCTCGTCGCGCGCGCAACCGGCGCCGAAAACAAGGGCGGCGAGCAGCGCAGGCAACAGGGCGCGACGGAACAACGGGCGGACGGGGCGATGCGACTGGATCATCGAAGGGCTCCGGAAGGAGTGGAAGGCGGCGTCACGCTGCGACCAAGGGATGACAGCGTTGTCAGCCGCAAGCATAGCGGCATGCGGGGGCGCAGGCTTGCTGCAGGGCGTCATGGCCCCGCGGTGACCGGACGTCGATCATGCGCCGGGTCTGGCAGAATGCGCGACCGGGGCGGACAGGGCCGGATTGAACAGCATGCGTGTGCGGATCGAGGATGTCGCCGAGGCGGCGGGCGTGTCGATGAAGACCGTCTCGCGCGTGCTCAACAACGAGCCGAACGTGTCGGAACGCACGCGCGTGGCCGTCGAGGCTGCCGTGGAAAAGCTGCAATACCGGCCACTGGCCTCGGCGCGCCTGCTTGCGGGGCGCCGCTCGTATCTGGTGGCGATGGTCTACGACAATCCGTCGAGCAACTACCTGATGGAAGTCGAGCTGGGCGTGCTCGACGCCTGCCAGTCGCAGCACTACAACCTGATGCTGGCGCCGGTGGACTACACGGCCAAGGACATCGTCGCCAAGGTCGAATCGATGATCACGCAGTCGCAGATCGACGGCGTGGTGTTGACGCCGCCGATCACCGACGACGTGAAGCTGCTCGCGCGCCTCGAGGCCCTCGGCATTCCCTACGCCAGCGTGTCGGCCAAGGAAGAACACCGCAGCATCGGCGCGGTGGTCGACGAGCGCAGCGCCGCGCGCGACGTGGTGCTGCATCTGGCCGGCCTCGGGCATCGTCGCATCGCCCACATCAAGGGCCATGCCGCGCACGGCGCGAGTGGCTGGCGTCTGGCCGGCTATCGCGACGGCCTCAAGCAGGCCGGCCTCGCCTTTGATGCCTCGCTGGTCGTCGCCGGCAAGTTCTTCCACCAGTCGGGCGTCGATGCGACCAACAAGCTGCTGGACCTGCCGCAGCCGCCGACCGCGATCTTCGCCGCGAACGACGACATGGCGGCCGGCGCGATCTGCGCGATCTGCGAGCGTGGCCTGTCGGTGCCGAAGGACGTTTCGGTCTGCGGCTTCGACGACATGCCGATCGCCCGCCACATCTATCCCGCGCTGACGACCGTGCGTCAGCCCAGCCGCGAGATGGGTCGCGTCGCCTGCCTCGAACTGCTCAAGGCGATCCGCGACAGCAGCACCGGCGAGACGCTGGAGCTGCCGTATGCGGTGCAGGTGCGCAAGTCGACCGGACCGGTGAAGCGCTGAGGCATTTGCGATCCTGCCCGCGTCCGGTCATCCGCGATCGAGGCGCTGGCGCAGGACGCGCCGAAGATTCGCGGCGCCGGCTTCGTCGAATGGCGCGAGCACACCGCGTGCGGGCTCGGGAATGTGCGCGCGGTTCGCGTCGTCCGCATTGAAGACGTAATGGTCGAACATCCGCTTCCAGTGCGCGCGCTCGTGCGCGGGCAACTGGCGGATCGCGAGCAGGCCGGCCATCAACGCGTTCAACGGGGCATCCATCCACTCCGGCGTACGCCGCCACCAGTAGTTCACCAGGACGTTGACGCCCTCGAGCGCGTCGATGGCGTGCCACCACAGGCTCGGAATCACGACTGCATCGCCGGGGCCGAGTTCGGCGACCTGCGCGTGTGACCAGGCCTCGCGGAAACGGGGAAATCGTTCGAGATCGGGCGCCTGCGGGTCCACGAGGCTGACCGGCTGTCCCGCTGGCGTGACATCGAGCGGACCGATGTAGAGGTTCTCGATCTGTCCCGGCGGAAACAACGTGAAGCGTCGGCGGCCCGCGACCACGCACGCGAGGTTGTCGGGCAGGTCGTGATGCGCGGGCACGCGGCTGCGGTTGCCGATCCAGATGCTGGCCAGCGGCGTGCGATCGCCGAACTCGATGCGGTTGTCGCCCGCGAAGCCCGGGAACCAGGTGTCGAGCGTGGTGGCACCGAGGTAGATCAACGGCGCGTTCTCGTTGTCGCGTTCGCGCGCCAGCGTGGCCAGTGCGGCACCGGCCGCCACCTGTTCCCGGCGGAAAATGAAGCCGCGCATCGACGCGTCGTAGAAGATCCGGCCGCATGCCTCCGGCGGTGCGATGGTCGCCGTCACGGGCATCGCGTCGTTGGCGAAGCCGCGCAGGTAGGCGATCGCATCGAGCGGGCCCCGGCGCGAAGCGACGACGGCAGGCCATTCCGCCGCAAGACCGCGGATCACGACAGGTGTCGTGCTCTCCAACAGCGCGTCGAGCGACGCGTCCGCAGGCGCTTCGGGAATGCGGGCGGGGTCTGGCAGGCGGGCACGCATGGCGGATTCCCGTAAAAAAGCGACGCCCGCATGATGCGCGATCATGCGGGCGTCGGCGTGTTGCGATGTGTCGCGATCAGAACTTGTAGCGGAACCCGACCATGTAGCGCGGGCCGGTCTGGGTGGCATAGAACACCTGCCGCTCGTTGCGGCCGTGCGAGCGCATGGTCTCGTCGGTCAGGTTGATCGCCTCGGCATGGACGGAGAAGTTGTCGTTGACCTGGTAGCTGACATTCAGGTCCAGCTGCCCGTAAGCCTCGACGTAGACAGGATTCGGACGCCAGCTGTCGTAGGTGCTCGACAGGAACTCGTCGCGCCAGTTGTAGGCCGCACGGACCTGCCACGATCCCCTGTCGTAGAAGCCGACGAGGTTGGCCGAATCGCCGAGGCCCAGCATCGCGAACTGGTCGCCGAGGTTGTAGTTGTCGTAGGTCAGATCGGAATCGACGATGGTGTAGTTCGCCGACACGCCGAAACCGGACTCGCCGAACATGTGCTGGACGTTGAACTCCCAGCCGTCGAGCTGCGACGAATCGCGGTTGATCGGCACCGACACGCGGAAAACGGCGGCCGGATCGCCGGGCAGGCCGGCGATCGTGCCGGTCGGTTGACCATTCTGGTCGACGCCGGTGATGGTGACCCCCGGGTCGCCGGCATGGTTGGCGAAGATGTACTGGCGCACGCAGTTGCGGAAATCGGTGCCGCCCAAGGCGCAGCCGTTGGCGACCGCTTCGTTGAAGTAGGCGCCGCCCACCGGCGTGGTCAGGTCGAACGGCGAGGTCTCGATGACCGAGGTGCCGATGTAGTTGTCGATGTCCTTGCGGAACCAGCCCACCGACACGTAACTGCCCTCGCCGTAGTACCACTCGAACGACAGGTCGAGATTCTTCGACTCGAGCGGCTTGAGCCCCGGATCACCCTGTGAACCAGTGCCGCCTTCGTAGCCGGCGAACGAGTCGAGCGTCTGGCCGCCCTGGATGTGGTTCCACTGCGGACGGCCGATGCTGTGGCCATAGCTGGCGCGCAGCACCATGTCCTCGGTGATCTTGAGGCTGGTGTCGAGGCTGGGCAGCCAGTACGCGTACTGGCCGCGCAGCGTGGTGAAATCGGGATCGCCGAACTGCACCGAGAACTCGTTGGCACCGGTCCAGGTCAGGCCGGTCGCGATCGGCACCAGCGCGCTCGAGGTGATGTCGGTCTCCTCGTAGCGCACGCCGAGCGCCACGCTGAGCGGCATCGACAGATCCCAGGTGTTGCTCCACTGGGCGTAGGCGCTCTTCGACTTCTCGGTCGTGCGACGATCGGTGGTGAAGTTGTCCGGCGGCAGATAGGACGCTTCATCCCCGCCACGTGCGGCGATCGCCGCTGCACGCAGCTTCTCGAAGTCGAACAGGTAGAACTGGCCGAAGGCGTTGCCGCTGCCAGGGAACTGGTCGAAATACTGGTTGATGTTCCCGGGGATCCAAAGATCGTCCGCGTAGTCGGCTGCGCCGCCACCGAACCCGCCCCAGTCGTCGCGCTGGGTGAAGTTGTAGGCGGTGCGGTTGTTGACCTCGGTATACGCCACACCGAAATCGAGCTGCGAGTAGTCGGCGAAGCGGAAGGTGCCGCGTACCTGGCCCTGGTCGACCTCCGACTTCATGTAGCTGTTCCGGAACGAAGAGCCGGTGACCATCATTTCGCCCGGGGACACCGAGGTCTGACCCGGCGGCAACATCACCGACAGGACCGGGAAGTCGCCGCTGAAATCGACGTTGGTCACGCCGCGTGCGAATGCGGCGGTGCCGATCACGTTGTTGGAGCCGTACGGACCATCGGCGCCGGACTCGGCACTGGAGCGATGGAAGTCGAACTCGAAATCCAGCGAATCGCTCGCGGCCCACTCCACGTTGAAGCCGACCGACTTGTTCTCGTTCCTGGTCGCGAACTGGGCGCCGGCCATGGCCAGGTCGCCCGGGCGGATCTCGTAACCGGCCGGGCAGACACCCATCGCGTCGCTGGCGGTCCACTGCTGGGTCGCCTCGTTGAAGCAGCCGGCGTACTCGGTGTAACTGATCGGTGCAGCGACCGGGCCATCGGTCCAGGAAGTCTGCGACGCGGCCTGGTTGAACCAGGTCGACAGTTCGTGGCGACGCTGCTGGATGCGGTTCTCGGCGTAGGTGTAGTCGAGGGTCGCGGTGATCGTGTCGGTCGGCGCCCACTGCAGCGTGGCCTGACCGTTGGTGCGCTGGCGGCTGACGCCGTTGAGCGCGTAGATCAGGTTCTGCGGAATCGAGTAGATGTCGCCGGGGCCGGGCGGATTGGTCGCGTTGGCCGCAGGATCGGCGTTCGCCAGAGGGCCTTCACCGCCGGGGAACGCATACCAGCCGCCACCGACGGCGGCTTCGTTGTATCCGAAGTCGCGCTCCTGGTAGCTGCCGCTGAGCGCGATGCCGAACCGGCCATCATCGGTCCTGGTGCTGAAGATGCCCGACATCTCGCCGGTCCACTTGTCACCCTGCATCGGCTTGGGCAGGTTGTCGACCGAACTGTCATGCACGGCCTTCATGCCGACATTCGCCAGCGGCTCGCTCTCGAGCGGGCGCGCGGTCTTGATGTTGATCGTCGCGCCGATGCCGCCCGTGGCGGTGGCCGCGCGCGAGGTCTTGAACACCTCGACGCCCGAGATCGACTCGGAGGCAAGGTTGGCGAAATCGAATGCGCGCGAGTTCGAGGCGTTGGTCGCCTCGATGCTCGACGCCGGCATCTGACGACCGTTGAGCAGCACCAGATTGAAGTCGGGGCCGACGCCGCGGACGGTGACCCTGGAGCCTTCCCCTTGCGATCGGTCGATCGACACGCCCGAGATGCGCTGCAGCGATTCGGCGAGGTTGGTATCCGGGAACTTGCCGATGTCCTCGGCGACGATGCCATCGACGACGCCCTGCGCATCACGCTTGAGGTTCATCGACGAGAGCAGGCTGCCGCGGATGCCGGTCACGGTCACGCGGTCGAGCTCGGTGGCCTCGTCGCTGCTGGCGGCGGTGTAAGGCGTTCGCGTTTCGGTCTGGGTGGAGACCTGCGCGGCCAGCGGCGGCGCGAGGGCCAACAACAGTGCAGACGTCAGGAGCCGCTTCTTCGGCGCGGCGTGCAAGTGCTTCATGGATCTCCCCTCCCAAGGAATCGCATGGCGGTCCGGTTGTGCGCCCGCGCGTCCGGGGGATGCGGGCGGTGTGCTTCAGGCCGGATTGGATGCCAAGTTGACAGCGTTGTCAACGGCGAAGTCGCTGTTTTCAGGCGATTTCATGCTGCGTCGCAGCAGACGCCTTGGCGGCGCCGGCGCTCGTGCCGGCAGGCACGTTCTACGGACGCACGCGACGCATGTGCGTGCCCCGCATCACCGCCAGCACGTCGTGGCAGGCGCCCATCGTGTGGTAATCGGTCTTGCCGGCCGGACTCTTGAGGTCGTCGTACTTGCGGTTGCGCCGGTCGAGGATGCGGAACCACGCGCCGTGGACGTGATCGACGAAGTGCCGCCACGCGTAGTCCCACAGGCGCAGGTAGTCGTCGCGGTAGCGCGTGTCGCCGGTCGCGTCGAACAGGCGCCACGCGGTGGCGATGGCTTCGGCCTGCACCCAGAAGTACTTGTCGGTGTCGCACCAGAACATCGCGGCGCTGCCGAGGTCGGGTGGCGCGGCGCCGGGCGTCGGCGAGGCATCGCGCAGCGACTCTGGCGCGAAGCCGTAGACGATGCCGCCGTGTTCGGGGTCCCAGCCGTGCGTCAGCGCCATGTCGTAGAGGTGGCGCGCCGTCGGCGGCAGCCAGTCCGGAGAT
>Ga0207791_1000131_pt1 | contig 20929 bp, 17 predicted proteins | sample HigsolmetaGSP16D_FD_184844 | JGI IMG/M metagenome (GOLD analysis project Ga0207791, IMG submission 184844) | High solid enriched microbial communities from the Joint BioEnergy Institute, USA - SP1-6-D (SPAdes) | ecosystem: Engineered > Bioreactor > SSF (Solid state fermentation) > Aerobic >...
CACCGCACGCGCCCCCAGGGGGGGGCATCAAAATTCCAGATCCAAGGCCGCGCACAGGTAATCGACGAATGGCGCCAGGATCAACAGGTCCGCTTCGATGATCTGGCGCAGTCGCGCCCCGGTCATGATGCTGTCGTCCAGATGACGCAGATACACCCAGTTGCGTTGCTTGAGATCGTCGATGAACTCGAAATCGTTGGGGAATCCACGTGGTGCACGTACCAGTTTCTCACGGTCGTCAATGGCGAATTTGCGCAGCAACTTCGGTGCATGTGCGGCAGCTTTCCAGCTGCTGGGGTTGTCGAAAATGAACTGGCGCAGCGTGCGTTGCGTCTCTGGCTCCGGATGCCAGAGACCGGCACCGACAAAGCTCTCGCCTGGCTGCAAGTGAATGTAGAACGACGGCGCCGGCCTCTGCCGGCGGCGCTCATGAAACAAACGCGCGCCCTGCCAGGTCTTGTACGGCGATTTGTCTTTGGAAAACCGCGCATCGCGATAGATGCGCAACAGTGAACCTCCCTGGGTTTTGGGATCGGCGCGATAGTGTGTGCTGACCTGCGCCAGCGCAGGCTGCAGATCGGCGATCAGCTGCAGAAACGGCTGGCGCACATGCGCCTGGTAATGATGCCGATGGTCGTTGAACCACGTCTTGTCGTTGTGGCGGGCCAGAGCGCGCAGGAACTTGAAGCTGGCATCGGAAAAGTAGGTTGTCATAGCGTACGCTGGAGCTGCGAACCCCAAGCGGCGAGCTGGTCGAGTAGGACGTGCTTGGTAGCATCGCCGGGGTGAGCGAGCCGTAAAGCCGCAATCTGCGCGTGGTATTGCTCCAGGGTGACTTCGCCCAGGCCGCGGTCTTGAAGCAGGCGCTGGCGTCGATACACGTTCCAGCGCTCCTGTTCCTCGAACGACAGCGTCTGTGGCCAGTTGCGTGCGCGATAGCGGAATAGCAGCTCGATCAGGCGTGGGTCGCGAAAGCGTGATTCCAGTGCGCCCAATTCGGTCGGCGCGCTAGCGCGAACGTGTGCCAGCAGACGTTTGTCGGTTTCGGTCAGAAAGCCATCGTAGAGCGAGGCATCGGCATCGTTGGTCGCTGCCGCAGGTGCGCGCTCGCTGCCATAGACTTGGCGCACCTTTTCTGCAAGATCAGGGCCCAATTCGCGCAACCGCGCCGCCTTGGCCAATACCGCCTCTTGATCCATGCCCAGGCGCTCAAAATCCGTGGCGCGCAGATGTTGCCAGGCCACTAGTGCGGGCGATTTGTTCAGATGCACTTCTTTCAGCGGGATGCGCTGCTCGCCTTCCGGTAGATCGGCGGCGCGGATATACAGGCGGTCGGCAATTTCGTCTGCGCTCAGCCGCAACAGCATGTCCGGGTCGCCGTACAGGTCGAACACGATCACTCGGCTATCTATCCGCGGATGCCGCGTCAGCGGCAATACCGCGGCCGCGCACAGGCGTGAGGCAGGGTAACGCTGCGAGATATGCAGCACTGGCTGCATCGCTATGACATCCAGTAACGTGGCGACAAAGCGTTTGTCGCGCAGGCCTAGCGCGTAGTCCCAAAGTTTTGGCTGATGCTGCTGCAATTTACGCGCCATGCCGATGGTGGCGTATACGTCAGACAGTGCTTCATGCGCATCACCATCGCGCACATCATTGGCGTTAGCCAGCTGTTCCAGCTTGAATGAAGTGACGCCATCTTCGCGCTGCGGCCAGACGATGCCATCCGGGCGCAGCGCATGCGCCAGCCGCAGGACATCCAGCAGATCCCAGCGCGAATTTCCGCCACGCCATTCGCGCTCGTATGGGTCATGGAAATTGCGGAACAAGCCGCAACGTACGAATTCATCGTCGAACCTGATCGAGTTGTAGCCCAGCGTGCAGGTTTGCGGGCGGCTCATTTGTTCGGCGATGCGCGCAAACGCTTCGGCTTCGGTGACGCCCTCGCGCAACGCGTGCTGCGGTGTGATGCCGGTGACCATGGTGGCCTGGGGCGAGGGCAGCAGGTCCTCGCCCGGCTGTACGAAGAAACTGATCGGCTCTTCGATCACGCGCAGTTGCACGTCGGTACGCACCGCGGCGAATTGTGCGATGCGGGTGCGGCGCGGATCCTGGCCGAAGGTTTCCAGGTCGTAGAAGAAAAAACTCTCAGGCATGCGGGTGCGACATCCAGGTGCGCAGCGCACGGTGTATGCGCTTGCGGTGTCGCTTAGTATCCCTCATCGCGGCACCGGCACGTTGGAGCGTGGCTGTGCCGGGACCAGGTGCGCCCGGCAGCGCAGTGCCTAGAAAGTTGGGCGCCAAGCCGGCTATTTGTCTGGATCTGGCTGGCCAGCCCGCATGGGACGGTCGCACATGTCTGGCGGCTGCCGGTACCGAGCCGGTGAGGCATCGCCGGTGCATGCTTGGACAGCATCAGCTACACACGCCGCAGAGGTCAGTGTGCGCCGTCCAGCGGTTGCAGGCGTGCGTGCACGATCGCTTCCAGCGCGCTCCAGTCGATGTGCGACAAATCGTCGTGTCCACGCGTGGCCTCGACCAGAATCTCGCGCTGGACCTGGCTGCGCGCCAGCGCAATCGAATAGCGCGTGCGCATGAATGTCACCATGGTGTAGCGCGGCACAAAGCGGGTCGGCAAGCGGGCCTGTAACTGCTGTTCGAGTTGGCGCTGCAGCAGGAAGTCGGCGTCGTCGACGCGGTCGCGCATTTCCAGGTAGTTCTCCAGCGCCATCTGCTGGATGGCTGCCGCATCGTCACGGCGCGCAACCTCAAAAGCGGCGAAGGCGCTGGCTAGGTCGTCGTGTGTGTCCAGCTGATCTGCCAGCGCCACGCAATCTTCGAACGCGCAATTCATGCCCTGGCCGTGGAACGGCACCATCGCATGCGCGGCATCGCCGATCAGCAAGGCCCTGCCATCCAGATGCCAGCGGTCCAGGGTCAGGGTGCCGAGCAGTCCGGGCGGATGCTCTTCCCAATGCTCTTTGAGCTGCGGAATCAACGGCAATGCATCCGGAAAATCGCGCGCGAACAAGGCAGATGCTTCATCGCCTGTACGCGTGGTGGCAAAGCTCGGCTGACCGGCGTTGGGCAAAAACACGGTGACGGTGAACGTGCCGCCAGCGTTGGGCAGGGCGATGCACATATGGCGTCCGCGTGGCCAGATGTGCAGCGCGTTGCCTTCGATAAGGAACCCGCCGCCGGGTCGCGGCGGAATTTCCAGTTCCTTGTACGAGTGATCCAAGAATTCGGTACGTTCGCCCAGCGGCAATTTGCGCTGCATCGCCGCGCGCAATGCCGAACCGGCGCCATCGCTGCCGATCAAGCTTTGGAAATGGAGTTCGTGCGGCTGGTCGTCGCGGTCGTCGATGAAGCGCGCATGGCCGGCGTCGAAGTCCACCGTATGCAGGCGGCGGTAGAAATGCACTTGTGCGCCGGCTTGTTCGGCCAGATCGAGCAGTGCGATGTTCAACGCGGCGCGGTGAATCGACCAGATCACCTCGCTGTCGTCGCGCCCGTAGCGTTGCAGCTGCGGTTGGCCAACCAATGGATGCACCATGCGCCCACGCATCATCACCGCTTTAGCCATCACCGCATCTTCGGCGCCAGCCTGACGTAGCGCATGCCGGCCGCGTTCGGCCAGCGCCAGATTGATCGAGCGACCAGACTCGTAGCCCTTGATACGCGGGTCGCCACGCCGTTCGTATACGGTGACCTGCCAGCCGCGACGCGACAGCAGGATGGCCAGCAGGCAACCGGCCAAACCAGCGCCGATCACTGTGAGGGAACGCGGGGAAACTGGGCGCAATGCAATGTCCGGCAGCAGCCGGACGTAGCGCCGGCGAAAAGGGAAAGAGGGCGACTGATCATGGCAGCCGCCCTCGTCTCAGCCTGGGGCGGGCTCGGAGTGTACGTGGGCAAGTGGCGATTGGGCGTACCGGACCGATGGTCTGGTAGCAATGCAGTCAGACTGCCGCGCTCACGCAGCAGCCCAAGCTGCCACCTGCTCCACAAAATGGTGCAAATCGCTGAAGCGGTTGTATAGCGGCACCGGAGCAATCCGGATCACGTCCGGTTCGCGCCAGTCGCCGAGCACGCCAGCTGCACGCAGATACTCGAACAGCGAGCGTCCTTGCGTGCGTCCGCCAGCCACCCGCAACGATAGCTGGCAACCGCGTTGCGCCGGGTCGGCCGGGGTGAGGATCTGCAGCACCTGCGGCAAATAGGCGTGGATCAATTGCTCCAGATGCCCGGTGAGCTGCTCGGATTTGCATCGTAATGCGGTCATGCCGGCTTGATCGAACAAGGCCAGCGATGCACGCAGCGGCGCCAGCGCCAGCACCGGTGGGTTGCTGAGCTGCCAGCCTTCGGCGCCGGGCGAGGGCACGAACTGCCGATCCATGCGGAAGCGGGTCTGCTGCTCATGCCCCCACCAGCCGGCCATGCGCGGCAGGTCGCTGGTGGCATGCCGCTCGTGCACGAAACACCCGGCCACTGCACCAGGCCCGGCGTTGAGATATTTGTAATGGCACCACACCGCGAAATCGACGCCATCCTCGTGCAGGGCCAGCGGGAGATTGCCGACCGCATGCGCCAGGTCGACGCCCACCGCAGCGCCCCGCGCCCGTGCCAGCCGCACGATTTCGGCCAGGTCGAATGCCTGCCCGGTGCGGTATTGAATGCCCGGCCACAGCACCAGCGCCAGGCGCGGACCATGCTGGGCGATGGCATCTGCAATGGCACTCATCGATAAAGTACCGTTGGGTTCGTCGGCCTCCACCTCGATCAACTGCGTGGCCGGATCCAGCCCGTGCAGACGCAATTGCGATTCAACCGCGTGGCGGTCGGACGGAAATGCGCCGGCTTCGATCAGAATCGCGCCGCGTTCGGGCGTAGGGCGATAAAAGCTTGCCATCATCAGATGCAGATTGACGCTGAGGGTGTTCATTGCCACCACTTCGCCGGGTTGTGCCCCGACCACGCGCGCCAGCCCATCGCGCACCAATTGGTGATACGTCAGCCACTGGGTGGGGCCGGTGAAGTGACCTTCCACCGCGAGCGCGCCCCACTGATCGAGGACTTCGTCCACCATCGCGCGCGCCGCGCGCGGTTGCAGACCGAGCGAATTGCCGACGAAATAGGTCTGATCCTGATCCCCATGCTGCGGGAACACGAACGCATCGCGCAGGTTGCGCAGCGGGTCGGCGGCATCCAGTGCAACGGCATGGGCGCGGGACAGCAGGTCGGTCATCGTCGGGCTCGCAACACGGATCAGAGCGGCAGTTTACCCGCCGGACCCATCCGTGCCGTCATACGCGGTCGGGGCATCGGTCGAGGCCGGTCGGACAGGGCGTAACACGTGGGCGAGCGTGCCGATGCTGTCGGTGACGCGGTCGATGGTGTCAGCCAGCGCGGCGGTTGTGGGCGAACGGTCGTGCATAGCGGCTAGCGCATCGGCAAGCTGGCGCTCGGCATGACGCAAGGTCGCCACGGCAGGAACGCCGCCGTCGCGCAGGCAGGCGATCACCTCGGATAGTGCCTGGTCTGCCTGCTGCGCGAAGGCGGCTAATGCGTCCAGCGTGGGCAGCCGGTGGCCATCGCTTAGCACTGCTTCCAACGACAAGGTGGCGCGGATCAGGCGGTTGCCATTGGCCAGCAGCGATTCGGCCAGTTTGAGTTCGCGCAGATTGCGCCGGCTACGCGGTTCGCCACGCAACCGTTCGATCGATGCCTGCGCATTGGTGCGTGCAACGCGTGCTGCCGCACGGGTATCGCTCAGGCCTTCCAACTGGCCGAGCAACAGATGGCGCAGATGATCGCGATATGCGCTGAGCAGGTTTGCCAATGAGGCGCGAATCTGCAGGCGTTCGCGTGTCGGCCATAGCGCGTAAGCGACCAGCGCCAGTACGCTGCCGGCCACAGTGGCCTGCAGGCGTGCAACGACGGCTTGGCCAGGCGAGATGCCTTCGAACGACAACAGCAGCACGAGCATACCAGTCAGAAATGCCACGCCAATACCGTAGTTGACCTGCGTCAGTAAACGAAACCCTAGGCAAAACAGCGCCAGTAGGAGCATGCGCACGCTGGCGCCGTCCATGGCCAGATGCGCCAGCAAGGTGGCCAACAGCAGTCCGACGAAGGTGCCGGCCACGCGTAATGCGCCAAAGCTGAAGGTGCCGCCGAAATCCGGCTTGAGCACGATGGCAGTGGTCATCGGAATCCAGAAACCGTGCGGGATCTGCTGCCAGCGCTGGAACGCGATGGCCAGCGCCAGGCACACGCCGCAACGCAAGGCATGCCGGAAGGCCACCGACGACACGTCCAGATTTGCGCGTAAGGTGGCCCAGGTCGCGGCTGGGCGCAGTGCCGCCGGCAGCCGCGCTTCGGCCAATTGCGCCTGGATTTCGCCACGGCTGCTGGCCCAGTGTGCATTACGGATCAGCGCACGCAGCTGGCCGGCCAGGCCCTGCGCACGCGCCACCGCCACGCGCACCAGCCGACGTTCGCGCGTGTCGGCGTTGTCGTGCTGAAAGTGCGTCAATGCCCCAACCAGATCGTCGAAACCGGTCATGGAGGCATCGGCTGCCACCGGGTCTTCGCCCACGGTCATCGCATGCGCAAGTTGCTCCAGCACGATGGCGCTGCGTTCGAGCACGCGTTCGATGGCCGGGCGCGCCTGCGAGTCGGTCAGGCGCGTCTCGGCATCGGCCAGCGACAGTAGCTCCAGCCGCACGCGGTCGCACAGCTCGGCGATGATGCGAAAGCTCTGTACTGCGATTGCGCGCGAGCGATGTTCGCCATGCAGCATCACCATCGCGTCCAGCACTTCCTGTGTTGCTGGCGGCGCGGCGCTTGCTTCCGGGCGCTGCCGCGCGATGCCGGCCAGCTGGCGCATCAATTCGGCCAGTGCAAAACGCTCCGGGCGATAACGCTGCAGCGGCCACGCTGCCAGCGCCAATGCCACCTGCAGCAGGCCGCCGGCGAAGATCAGCGCCGCGACGACCGGTGCCTGCTGCAGCGGCAGCTGCATGTCTGCGCTGATCACCAGCAGGATCATGCTGGTCAGGCCGACCCGCGCTGCCACCGGGCCGAGCGCGACCAGCAAACCGCCGCTCAGGCCGAACAACAGACCGGCCAGCACCAGCGCTGGCGTGTCATGGCCGATCCAGATGCCGAGCAATGCAGCCAGACCGGCTGCTAGCGCTGCGATCAGCATGCGTTGCAGGCGCGCGCGATACGGCCCCGGCTGGTCGGAGAACATGGTGTTGAGCGCACCGCTGCACACCGCCATGCCAGCGGCCATATGTCCGGTCGCCACGCCGATCGCCAGTGGCAAGACTACTGCGGCAGTGTTGCGCAGCGCCACGCGCATTGGCACATCGCGTGGCTTGATGTCGATCAGGGCGCGCAGCATGTTGTAAGCGTCAGAGGATCATGCTGCGTACACGCGCCGTGCGCGTTGCAGCTAACCGGCCACACTGCCGGCGGAGCACGCATAGCCAGCAATGTCCAATAAATCCGGCGTTTCTGCACAGGCGAGGACCGACATCGCGTGAAACGTCCCGGCCATGCTCGCATACCATCGCTGGGTCAAGCTTCGACCGCAGCATAGCGGTCGGGTGCAGGATGCAGGTGCCCGCACTGCGTACATGTGCGCAGCGCAAGCGAGCGGTAGAAATGATCGAACACTGGCGGGAAGTCCGTCTCGATATTCCGTAGGGGAAACATCGCCTCGTACACCTTGTGATTGCACTGCGGGCAATACCACTGCAGGCCATCTTGCTCATGTGGCAAACGCGCCCGTTCGATCACCAGACCGATCGAGCCGGCAGCGCGTTGCGGCGAATGCGGCACCTTGGGAGGCAGCAAAAAGATCTCGCCGGCCCGGATCGGGATGTCGCGCGCCACACTGTCGTCCTGTACCTTCAGCACCATTTCGCCCTCAAGCTGGAAAAACCACTCGGGGCCTTCGTTGTAGTGATAATCGGTGCGCGCGTTCGGCCCACCGACAATCATGATGATGAAGCCATCTTGCTGAATGCACTTGTTGCCCACCGGCGGCTTGAGCAGGTGGCGGTGTTCCTCGATCCAGGCATGCAGGTTGATCGGCGGGATCAGCATCGACGTTCCTCAGCAGTAAAGGTGTCGAGCATAGCTACCCGGCAGCGTCAAATGGGCGCGGTGGCCGACTGCGTCGTTGAGTCAGGCTCAGCGTTCGGCACGATCGGCCTGAATCTTCGCCAGCGCCGCGTCGTAGCGCCGCTGCAGCAGCTCGGAGCAGTCAATCGACATGCCCAAGTCGTGTGCGCGGCCATCGCGCAGGCTATACACCCAACCATGCACGCATAGTTTTTGAGCGCGTTCCCAGGCATCGCGCACGATGGTCGTGCGGCACACGTTGACCACCTGTTCGAGCACGTTGAGCTCGCACAGGCGCGCATGCCGTATCGGCACATCGCCGGCCTCGTGCAGGCAGGTTTGGTGTTTGTCGGCCACGTCGGTGACGTGCCGGATCCAGTTGTCGACCAGCCCCATGCGCTTTTGGGTCAGGCTGGCGAACACGCCGCCGCAGCCATAATGACCGACCACCAGCACGTGCTTGACCTTGAGCACATCCACCGCGTACTGAATCACTGACAGGCAGTTTAGGTCGGTATGCACCACCACGTTGGCGATATTGCGGTGGACGAAGACTTCACCCGGCGCCATGTCGATGATCTGATTGGCCGGCACGCGTGAATCGGAGCAACCGATCCACAGATACTCTGGGATCTGCTGGGTCGACAGCTTGGAAAAGAAGTCGGGGTCTTCGCGGTGGATACGCTCGGACCATGCACGGTTATTTTCAAGCAGATGATTGAGTTCGTTCATGCAGTCAGTGTTTCAGATGCATAAGAGATAGGAGTATAGAGACAGAAGCCATCACGGGGTGATGCAGGAAAGTGTGCTGTTGCGCTCAGTTCGCGCCATCGCATGCGCGCAACGCATTGCGCAAGCATGCGTGCGTCATCTCGCGCCAATCGGTCGATGCTTGCAGCGCCAGTCCATCGCTCACTGCCGCGATAGCGCCAGCCAGGTGGGTCGCATGCAGCTTGAAAGTTACTTCGGTGTGGCTTGAGGCAAAGCGAGACGCCGACCGGACCACGCAGATCCAAGATTGCCTGTGGAGCGACGTTGTGCAGACTGATTACGCTGATAAACGCATTGCGAGCAAACCGCCCGTCTACCGAGTCAGATCGGTCTGCGCAAACGTGCGCGCGGCAAACAGATCAGAGGCGGCCATCCATCTTCACCACCATGCGCGCACGCAGGTCGGCATCGTCCTCGCCCTGCGGCGGAGCTACTGCATGCAGCGAAAAACCGCGGATGCGCGCGTCTTCTTCGTCCAGTCCGTCCAGCGCGACGAATTCAGCGTCGAACAAGGCCGCGCGTGCACTGTCTTCGCTGTCGTAGGGCAACGTCTTGCCATCGCTGTCCAGCACCTCGGCGGTACCGGCTTCATTGACGCGCAGGCGCGCCCAGATGAGGGTGCGGCCGATCGTGGCTAGCCACCAGGAGTCGTGTGCGCCTTGCGCTGTGTCTTCGTACGTCGTCATTGCATTACCTTGGAAAGCAGGCCGAGAAGGGCTGCCATGCCCAGCCCGAAAAGCGTGGTGAGCAGCGACAACCAGGCGGGTGTCGCCAGGCCGGTTAATGCACTGTCGCAGTAGCTGCGGTAACGGCGCCTCAGTAACCAGCACAACGCCACGGGACTGATGAAGGCCGGTTCGCCGAAGCCGGTCAACGTATCCGGATGGCGGTCGCGCATGTGCACCAGGGTCAGCGGCCAGAAGATCAGCAGCGCGGTTAACCCCGCAACCGAGACACCAACGAAACACAATGCGAAAAATAGAGTCATGTGGCTGACAGCATCGGTGCAAGTGTGGGGAGTGTCGCGCTACGCAACAGCGGCACGATGATCCGCACGATTGGGATCGTGGCATGCTGCGGTGCGCTGCGGGCGGCGTCGTGATGCTGCCCGCATTGCCGGTCCCGTTGGCGCGATACCTGCTGCGCCGGCAACATGTTCCTTACCGTTGTCATCGTGGCCATGATGGCTGACAGCCCGAAGGCCAGTGATTGCAACATGGAAACGGTGACAGACATCCTCACCTAGAACTCCGCGCTGCCCGGTGCACGCGGGTAGGGGATCGCGTCACGGATGTTGGTCAGCCCGCATACGTACACCACCAGCCGCTCGAAGCCCAAGCCGAAGCCGGCATGCGGCACCGAGCCGTAGCGCCGGAAATCGCGGTACCAACTGTAGTGCTGCTTATCCAGGCCGTACTGCGCCATACGTGCGTCCAGGACATCCAGACGCTCCTCGCGCTGGCTGCCGCCGATGATTTCGCCAATGCCCGGTGCAAGCACGTCCATCGCCGCGACGGTCTTGCCGTCGTCGTTCAAGCGCATGTAGAACGCCTTGATATGCTCCGGATAATTGGTCACCACCACCGGACGGCCGATATGGTCTTCGGTGAGCCAGCGCTCGTGCTCAGTCTGCAGGTCCAAGCCCCATTCCACCGGGAAATCGAACTTCTTGCCGGAATTATGTAGCAGCTTAACCGCCTGCGTGTAGTCGATCTGCTCGAATGGTGCGTCGATGAAGGCTTCGAGTTTGGTGATCGCGTTCTTATCCACGCGCTCGGCCAGGAAGGCCAGGTCGTCGCCACGCTCGTCGAGCACTGCGCGGAACAGATACTTGAGGAACTGCTCGGCCAGGCGCGCGTCTTCGTCCAGATCGGCGAAGGCAATTTCCGGTTCAATCATCCAGAATTCGGCCAGATGGCGCTTGGTGTGGCTATTCTCAGCACGGAAGGTCGGGCCGAAGGTGTAGACCTTGCTCAGCGCCAGGCAATACGCCTCCACGTTGAGCTGGCCGGACACGGTCAGGAAGGTTTCCTTGCCGAAGAAATCGCAACTGAAATCCACATTGCCTGCGGCGTCGCGTGGCAGGTTGACCATGTCCAGCGTAGATACGCGGAACATCTGTCCTGCGCCTTCGGCATCGGAGGTGGTGATGATCGGCGTGCTGATCCAATTGAAGCCGTGCTGATGAAAGAAGCGGTGCACTGCCTGCGCCAGGCAGTTGCGGATGCGGGTGACCGCACCGAACAGGTTGGTGCGCGGGCGCAAATGCGCCACTTCGCGCAGGAACTCCGGCGTCATCGGCTTGGGCTGGATCGGGTAATTGAGCGGGTCTTCGACCCAACCGACGATCTCAACTTCACTGGCCTGGATCTCGAACGACTGCCCCTTGCCTTGCGACTTCACCAGCACCCCCTTGGCGATCAGCGAGCAGCCGCTGGTCAGGCGCTTGATCTGGTCGAAATGGGGCACAGTGTCGTTGGCCACCACCTGGATCGGTGCGAAGCACGAACCATCGGTCACGTTGATGAAGGCCAGTCCGGCGGATCCGCGCAATGTGCGCACCCACCCCCGTACTGTGACTTCGCCTCCTTCGGGTAGATTCCCCGCAAGGGCATGTGCAACGCTGACCACCGTCATAACTGTTCCTCGCCGTAGCGGCCTTGAATGGCCTGCGAGTTTACTGGTTGCGACCGCGCCGGGGCGAGCAGCTAACAACACGTTTCCGGATGCTGTGCTTGTCGCAAGCGCACACTGCCCCCATGTGTTTCCAAATGTCGTCAACCAACGTGCCGCTTGGTTGACGCGGCCTCGCTATACTTGCCACTCTTGCTTTTGGAGTCAGTTCATGGCAGTCAGCCTCACCCCCGCCGCGCTGGAGCGCGTGCAGCGTTTCGTGCAGCAGACCCCGGGCGCGTTGGGTCTGCGCTTTGGCGTGACCAAGACCGGTTGTTCCGGCTGGGGCCACATTACCGACCTGGCGCGCGAGGCGCGCGAGGACGATGTGGTATTCGAGCAGGGTGGGGTACGCATTTTTGTCGACCCCGCCAGCCTGCCGCTGGTGGATGGCACCTGTATCGACTTCGGTAAGCACGGCCTCAGCGAGACCTTCATTTTCAGTAATCCCAATGCGACTGCCGAGTGTGGCTGCGGTGAGAGCTTCACCACCGCAGACGAGCACCGCTGAGTCGCGTTTTCATCCGGTAAGTTGCGGCTAAACGACTGAACTGTCATACTTTCCTGCTTGCTGCCCGTTCAGGGCAGCAAGCCCTTGCTCCACCGGCCGTTTGCGCGGACCACCGGGGAGCTGTCCGGCCCACGTGGCCACATCCGAAAGGTGAAACAACATGAGTCGTCATTACGAAGTCGTGTTTCTGGTCCATCCGGACCAGAGCGAGCAGGTCCCGGCCATGATCGAGCGCTATAAGTCGCTGATCGAGAGCCAGAGCGGCACTATCCACCGTCTGGAAGACTGGGGCCGTCGTCAGCTGGCCTACCCGATTCAGAACCTGGTCAAAGCGCACTATGTGCTGCTCAACATCGAAGTCGACCAGGCTGTGCTGAGCGAGCTGGTGGAAAGCTTCCGGTTCAACGATGCGGTGCTGCGTCACCTAGTCGTCAAGCGCGATGGCCCGGACACCGAGCAGTCGCTGATCATGAAGAGCAAGGACGAGAAGGGCGACAAGCCCGAACGTAGCGAGCGTCGTCGTCGTGACGATGAAGAGGGCGATGCTACCGCTGCCAACGATACCGACGGCGACAACGCCGAAATCGAAGCCGCTTAAGGAGCGCTGCCATGTCCAAGTTCTTCCGTCGTCGCAAGTTCTGCAAGTTCACTGCCGAAGGCATCAAAGAGATCGATTACAAGGATCTCAACACCTTGCGTCAGTACCTCACCGAGAACGGCAAAATCGTGCCGAGTCGCGTGACCGGTACCAAGTCCAAGTACCAGCGTCAGCTGGCCACGGCCGTCAAGCGCTCGCGTTTTCTGGCGCTGCTTCCGTATACGGACAATCACGACGTTTAATCCGAGTTCTTCGGGCGAGCCCGCACATACGCGTGCGGATGATTAAAATGTTAGACGCTTGGTGAGTCTAGTTGCGGTAGTGATCGCGCTCTGACGATGTCCGCATCCTGATTCCCGAGTCCCGTCTTTTCGGACAGCACCCGTTGCGCCTGCCACCTGCCGACGCTAACGAATAACGGAGCACTACCATGGATCTGATTCTTCTGCAAAAAGTGACCAACCTGGGCAACCTGGGCGACCAAGTCAGCGTCAAGCCGGGTTATGGTCGCAACTTCCTCGTGCCGCAGGGTAAGGCCGTGCCGGCGACCGCTGCGAACATTGAAGCGTTCGAAACCAAGCGTGCCGAGTACGAAGCCAAGGCCAACAGTATTCTGGCCGAAGCGAAGAACCGCGCGACCAAGTTCGAAGGTGCCAGCGTTACCATCCGCGCGCACGCGTCGACCGAAGGCAAGCTGTACGGTTCGGTTGGCCCGCGCGATATCGCCGAGGCGTTCACCGCGGCCGGTCTGTCGCTCGAAAAGAGCGAGGTGATCCTGGGCGAAGGCGCATTCCGTAACGTCGGCGAGTACGACGTGCTGCTGCACCTGCACGCCGACGTGGAAACCACAGTCAAGGTGATCGTCGAATCAGACGCTTGATGCAAGCCACACGTGTGACCCGAGGGGGCGCCTTGTCAGGCGCCCTTCGTTTTTTGGGCGCCGCCGCCAGTGCGGGCATGCCCGTTATACTCATGCTCCATTGCCGGTTCTATGGCCCGCAGATCCGATGGATCAAAGGTTTGAGAGCTGGCTTCACAGGAAAAAGTAACTGCCGGCTGCGTCCGTGCGGTGCCCGGAATCCCCAGTCCCATGCGCCTGTCCACGATCAAGCTCTCTGGTTTCAAGTCGTTCGTCGACCCGACCACGTTGCACCTGCCCACCAATATGACTGGGATCGTCGGTCCCAATGGCTGCGGCAAGTCCAACATTATCGATGCGGTGCGCTGGGTGATGGGCGAAAGCTCGGCCAGCCGCCTGCGCGGCGACTCGCTGACCGACGTGATCTTTTCCGGTTCCTCGGCGCGCAAGCCGGTGTCGCAGGCGACAGTGGAGCTGATCTTCGACAACTCCGATCACACCATCACCGGTGAGTTCGCCTCGTTTAATGAAATATCGGTCAAGCGCCTGGTCAGCCGCGATGGCACCAGTGCGTACTACCTCAACGGCACCAAGTGCCGCCGCCGCGACATTACCGATCTATTCCTGGGCACCGGTCTGGGGCCGCGCAGCTACTCGATTATCGAGCAGGGGATGATCAGCCAGATCATCGAGGCGCGCCCGGAAGACCTGCGTGTCTATCTGGAAGAAGCTGCCGGCATTTCCAAGTACAAAGAACGCCGCAAGGAAACCGAAACGCGCATTCGGCATACCCGCGAAAACCTGGACCGCCTGGGCGACCTGCGCGAGGAAATCACCAAACAGTTGGCGCACCTGCAGCGCCAGGCGCGGCAGGCCGAGCAGTATCAGGCCTTGCAGGAAGAGCGTCGGATCAAGGATGCCGAGTGGAAGGCGCTGGAATACCGTGGCCTGGATGGACGGGTGCAGGACCTGCGCGAAAAGTTGAATCAGGAAGAGACGCGCCTGCAGCAATTGATCGCCGAACAACGCGATGCCGAGGCGCGCATCGAAACCGGTCGCGTGCGCCGCGAAGAAGCCGCTGAAGCGGTGGCCAAGGCGCAGGCCGATGTCTATCAGGTCGGTAGCGCCTTGGCGCGCATCGAGCAGCAGATCCAGCATCAGCGCGAGCTCTCGCATCGCCTGCACAAGGCGCGCGACGAGGCGCAAAGTCAGCTGCAAGAATTGACCCAGCACATCAGCGGGGATTCGGCAAAGTTGAGCGTGCTGCGTGACGCGGTGGCCGCTGCCGAACCGCAGCTGGAACAATTGCGCCAAGACCACGAATTCCGCCAGGAATCGTTGCGCGAAGCCGAAGCGCGGCTGGCCGACTGGCAACAGCGCTGGGAAACCCATAACCGCGACACCGGCGAAGCCTCGCGCGCTGGCGAAGTGGAGCGCACGCGTGTCGATTATCTGGACCGTCAGGCGCTGGAAGCAGACCGCCGCCGCGAAGCGTTGGTCAACGAACGCGCCGGGCTGGATTTGGACGCATTGGCTGAGGCGTTCGAGCAGATCGAACTGCGCCATGCAACTCAGAAGACCTCGCTGGATGGCTTGACCGAGCAGGTCCAAGCGCGCAAGCACGCGCTTGACGGGCTGCAGGAACAGCAACGGGCGTGCCAGGGCGAGCTGGCTGAAGTGCGCAAGCAGGCACAGGCTGCGCGCGGTAGGCTATCGTCGCTGGAAACCTTGCAGCAGGCCGCGCTTGGGCAGGAGCAGGGCGCCGCGGTGGCATGGCTTAAGTCGCGCGGGCTCGACTCGGCGGCGCGCGTTGGCGAGCGCATCAGCGTCGAAAGCGGCTGGGAGAATGCAGTCGAAGGCGCGCTGGGGCAGTTGATTGAAGGCGTGCTGGTGGATGCGCCCGAGCAGCTGATCGATGCGCTGGGCGAATTGGGCGATGGCCGCATCGCACTGGTGTCCAGCGGCACCGATGACGCGAGCTTCGCACCGACCTCATTGGCGGCCAAGGTGCAGGGGCCGATCGCGATCCGGCGCCTGCTCGCGCGTTTGCACGCCGCCGAGGATCTGGACGCTGCGCGCATGCTGCAAACCCGCCTGCCCGAGGGCGATTCGGTGATTACCCGCAGCGGCGAGCGGCTGGGCGAAGGCTGGGTGCGCGTGTCGCGCTCGGGTGCGGCCAAGCAAGGCGCGCTGCTGCGCGAGCGCGAAATACAGGAGCTGCGCGCCCAGATCGAAACCTTACAGGAGCGCGAAGCCGAGCTCGAACACCAGCTTGCCGGTTTCCGCGAACAATTGCTGGCGGCCGAGCAGCAGCGCGAAGATGCGCAGCGTCAGCTGTACATGGCGCACCGCAGCGTTTCCGAACTGGCGGGGCAATTACAGAGCCAGCAAGGCAAGGTCGATGCGGCGCGCACGCGCATCGAGCGCATCGAAACCGAGCTGTCGCAGTTGCTGGAAACGCTGGACACCAGCCGCGAGCAGGCACGCCAGGCGCGTGCCAAGCTGGAAGACGCCGTCACATTGATGAGCGATCTGCACAGCACGCGCGAAGCGCTGGAAAGCGAACGTCGCCAGCTCACCGATGCACGGGATCAAGCGCGTGATGCCGCACGCGGCGTGCGCGATGCAATGCATGCGTTGGCGCTCACGCTGGAGTCGCAGCGGACCCAGATCACTTCGTTGAGTCAGACATTGGAGCGCATGGATAGCCAGCGCGGACAGCTCGACACCCGCCTGGAAGATCTGGTGGCCCAGCTGAGCGAAGGCGATTCGCCGGTGGAAACGCTGGAGCACGAACATCAAGCCGCCTTGAGTGAGCGCGTACGTACCGAGAGCGCGCTTGCCGAAGCGCGCACCATGCTCGAGAGCATCGACAGCGAACTGCGCAGCTTTGAACAGACCCGCCAGCAGCGCGACGAACAGGCGCTTGCGCAGCGCGAGCGCATCTCGCAACGCAAGCTAGATCAACAGGCGCTGGTGCTCAACGCCGAGCAGTTGGCCGCGGCGGTGGTCAAATCCGGCTTCGTGCTGGAGGACGTGGTGAAGGGGTTGCCCGAGTCGGCCACTGCCGGCGAATGGGAAGCAACCGTCGCCCAGATCGATGGGCGCATGCGGCGCCTGGAGCCGGTGAACCTGGCTGCCATCCAGGAATACGGCGAAGCTGCGCAGCGCTCGGAATATCTGGATGCGCAGAACGTTGACCTCACCACCGCGCTGGAAACGCTGGAAGAAGCCATCCGCAAGATCGACCGCGAAACCCGTGGCCGTTTCAAGGACACCTTCGACCGCGTCAACTCCGGCGTGCAGGCGCTGTACCCGCGCCTGTTCGGCGGCGGGCATGCGTATCTGGAACTGACTGGCGAAGACTTGCTGGACACCGGCGTGACCATCATGGCGCGCCCGCCGGGCAAGCGCGTGTCGAGCATTTCGCTGCTCTCCGGCGGCGAGAAGGCAATGACCGCTGTGGCCTTGGTGTTTGCGATTTTCCAGCTCAATCCGGCGCCGTTCTGTCTGCTCGATGAGGTGGATGCACCACTGGACGAAGCCAACGTCGGTCGCTTGGCGAATATGGTGCGCGAGATGAGCGATAAGGTTCAGTTTCTGTTCGTCAGCCACAACAAAGCCACGATGGAAGCTGCCCGTCAGCTTTCCGGCGTGACCATGCGCGAGCCGGGCGTCAGCCGCCTGGTCAGTGTGGACCTGGAAGAAGCCGCACGTTTGGCGGGTGCGGCATGACGTGCCATGCTTGTTGGAAGTTCGACACTTGTCACTCTTATGCGGAGGCACGCTGAATGTCCGACATGGCCATGATCCGGATCGGAATCCTGATCGCTGGACTGCTGCTGGTCGCAGCCATCTTCCTGTTTGGTCGCCCGAAGAAATCCGCGCAAGGGCGCCGAGTCGGCAAGGAAGAGGCGCAGCTGCGCGAACGTCGCGAACCGGTGATGTCAAGCCAGCCTGGCATGGAGGGTGACACTCCCGAGCGCAGCGAAGCAATCGAGCAAAGCGAGCTCAATCTGGATGGTCAAGATGGCGTGGCCGGCAGCGAGGTGGGCAAGCGGCCGAACCAGGATTTCGACAAGATCGTCTCGTTGTTCGTGGCCGCCAAGGCGGGCCAGGTGCTGTGCGGCGAAGATGTGGTCGTCGCTGCCGAAAAGACCGGACTGGTGTTCGGCCACATGAATGTGTTCCATCGCCTGGTGGAAGGGCACCCGGAGCGCGGGCCGATCTTCAGCATGGCCAGCATTCTCAAGCCCGGCAGTTTCGATATGGCCAATATCCGCCAGATGCAGACGCCGGCAATTGCGTTCTTTCTTACCTTGCCGGCGCCGATGACTGCGCTTGATGCCTGGGAAAAGATGCTGCCCACCGTGCAGCGCATGGCCGAACTGCTGGATGGCGTGGTGCTGGACGACAGCCGCAACGCATTAGGCCGCCAGCGTGTGGCGCATATCCGCGATGAACTGCGCGCCTATGATCGCCAGCATCAGGCGCCGCCGTTGACCAAGCCACCGCGCTGGTAGGCTGAAGGTTAGCGCTTGGCTTTACCGAACGCGTCGCGGAAACGCAGCATCTGTGCTTCGGTGCCTACACTTATGCGCACGCGCTTTGGCCACACTGGCCAGCTGGGGCCGACGACCACACCTTGCTTCTGCATCGAATCGGCGAACACGCTTGCATCGCGCTTGATCTCCAGCAGGAAGCAGTTGGCTTGCGAGGGCAGGCAAGTGTAGCCCTTGCTCTTGAGCCAGGCGATGGTGTCGTCGCGCACGCGGGCATTGTCGGCGCGGCGGGCCTGTACCAGCAGCGGGTCGCGCAGGCTGGCGATGGCGGCGGCCATTGCCGGAATCGACAACGGGTTGCTGCCGCAGGCGGCCAGTTTGGTTTGCATGCCCGGTGGGGCCAGGGCAGCGCCCAGCCGCAGACCGGCCATGCCGTACAGCTTGGAGAAGCTGCGCAGCACGATCAGATCCTGGCGCTGACGCACCAGATCGGCCACTGAGGGCGCGTTGCTGTAGTGGAGATACGCCTCGTCGACCAGCAGTACCGCGCTGGCTGGCTTGTTGACCAGCAACCACTCGATGTCGGCGCGTGGAGTGATGGCACCGGTCACATTACCGGGGGTGCACAGACTGTCGGACCGCAGGCATGGCAAACGCTGGCGATCGGCCTGCACGTGAGTGGAAGGATGCAATCGGTAGAATAGTGAGCCGTTTTTGCCATTGCCTGCCCCGATGACTGTCAGCCCGGATCCCGCCAAGCGTATCGCCACCCTGCGCCGTTTGATCGAGGATGCAAATTATCGTTATTTCGTGCTGGATGAGCCACTGATTCCGGACGTCGATTACGACCGGTTGCTACGTGAGTTGGACGAGTTGGAAGCTAACCATCCAGATCTTTTAACGCCCGATTCACCGACGCAGCGGGTTGGTGCCCCGGTCTCTTCGCTGATAGCGGTAAAGCATAATGCGCCGATGTTGTCATTAGGGAATGCGTTTGATGCGAGTGAAGTGGTCGAATTTGATAGACGTGTCAGGCAAAGTCTGTCTCTATCGGAAGCAGACCCGGTTCAATACTCCGCCGAGTTGAAATTTGATGGACTGGCAATAAGTCTGACTTATGTCGATGGCGTCTTTGTCCGTGCAGTGACGCGCGGAGATGGCATTTTTGGAGAAGATGTCACTCATTCTGCCAAGACTGTGCGCAATATTCCACTGAGGCTGCGCGGAAAAATCCAGGTGCCAGGGACGATCGAGGTGAGAGGGGAGGTGTACATGCCTCGCTCCAGTTTTGAGAAATATAATGAATATGCGCTGTTAAACAAAATAAAGCCATTATCAAATCCTCGTAATGGTGCTGCAGGTGCAGTGAGGCAGCTTGATCCAAAAGAGTGTCAAAAAAGAGGGCTCAAATTCTTTGCCTATGGGGGCGTTGGTCTGGAGACGTTTACGCCAATTAAAACGCAATCGGGCCTGCTGAAGTTTCTGGAAGAGTGCGGTTTTCCCGTTGCTAAAGAGACATCGGTTGTTGTCGATGCACCTGGGTGTATCGAATTTTATAAAGATATTCAAGATAAGCGCGATTCCTTGCCTTATGACATCGACGGGGTTGTCTATAAGGTAGATCGTCATGACTGGCGGGAGACGTTGGGTTTTGTCTCCCGCGCACCACGCTGGGCAATAGCGCATAAGTTCCCGGCGCAGGAACAGTCCACCACACTCGAAGCGATCGAGATCCAGATCGGCCGCACCGGTGCAGCCACACCGGTGGCGCGCTTGAAGCCGGTGCATGTGGCGGGGGTGATCGTGACCAATGCCACGTTGCACAACGCCGACCAGATCGCACGGCTGGGTGTGCGCGTGGGCGATACGGTGATCGTGCGCCGCGCCGGTGACGTGATTCCCGAAGTGGCTGGGGTGGTGCCTGATCAGCGGCCGCCCGGTACCAAGGCCTGGCAGATGCCCACGCAGTGCCCGGTGTGCGGGTCGCAGATCGTGCGCGAACAAGGCCAGGCGGTGTGGCGCTGTTCCGGCGAATTGACCTGCCCGGCCCAGCGCAAGGAAGCCTTCCAGCATTTCGTCTCGCGGCGCGCGATGGATGTGGACGGACTGGGCGAGAAATTTATCGACGTGCTGGTCGATAGTGGTCTGGCGCAAGGTGTGGCCGACCTGTATCTGCTGAGCGTTGATCAGTTGCTGCAACTACGCCTGATCAGCACGGCCAAAACTCCACACGCGTTCCTGCGTCAGGCACGTGAGCATCTGGCCAGCGGCGCGTATTCGCAACTGGAATCCACTGTGGCTGGCATCGGCGTGGACCTGGCCGGCGAGGGCCAGGTGCCGCAAACCTGGCAGGCCGATCTGCTGCGCGCGGGTCTGCCAAGGTTCGACTGGAACCGCAAGAACATCGCCACCAAATGGGCGGAGAATCTGATCGAGGCAATCGAGACATCGCGCGATACCACGTTGGAACGCTTCCTGTTTGCGCTGGGCATCGAGCACGTTGGCGAAAGCACGGCCAAGGCATTGTCGGCCTGGTTTGGCGATCTTGAATTGATTCGCCATCTGCCATGGCCGCTGTTCAAGCGTGTGCCGGACATCGGCGGCGAAGTGGCGCGCTCTCTTGGGCACTTCTTCGCTCAAGCCGGCAATCAGCAGGCCATCGACAATCTGCTGCAGCGTGGGGTACGTATCAGCGATACGCATCTGCCATCGCCCAAGCTGCGCCAGGCCCTGAGTGTTGCCAGCCTGCTGGCAGACATGGATATCCCCAAGGTGACGCCGGTGCGTGCGCAGCAGCTTGCCGCTGCGGTGGATTCGCTCGCTGCCTTGCACACGGTCGGCGCCGATGCCTTGCAGCAGGCCGGTGTTCCCGCGGCTGT
>Ga0207791_1000132_pt1 | contig 20759 bp, 15 predicted proteins | sample HigsolmetaGSP16D_FD_184844 | JGI IMG/M metagenome (GOLD analysis project Ga0207791, IMG submission 184844) | High solid enriched microbial communities from the Joint BioEnergy Institute, USA - SP1-6-D (SPAdes) | ecosystem: Engineered > Bioreactor > SSF (Solid state fermentation) > Aerobic >...
GGCGCAGGCCGATGGCGCGGCAAGCATTGCCATCGGCGGCAACGCGGTAGACGAGAACGGCGACCCGCTGCTGACGCTGGGCGGCGTGCCGGTCGAAACGGCGGCGACCAGCGCCGGCGTGGCGGGGACCGCGGTGGGTGCGAGCGCGGATGCCTCGGGCTTCGCGGGTTCGGCCTTCGGCGTGGGCGCGACGGCGTCGGGCGAAGTGTCGTCGGCCTTCGGCGCGGTGGCGACGGCGGCGGGCGATGCCTCGACGGCGATGGGCTACGCATCGGCGGCGAGCGGCGTGGATTCGACCGCGGTCGGTTCGTATTCGGTCGCCTCGGGCATCAACAGTGTCGCGGTGGGCGGTGGCGCGGGCTTCTTCAACCTGTTCCCCACCGAAGCTTCGGGCGACTACTCGACCGCGATCGGCGGCGCGGCATGGGCCAGCGGTTTCAACAGCACCACGGTCGGCAACTTCTCGACCGCGTCGGGTGACGATTCGCTGGCGCTGGGTTCCGACGCCACGGCCTCGGCCGACGGCAGCGTGGCCCTGGGCCAGGGCTCGCAGGCGACGCGCGCCAACACGGTGTCGGTGGGCGATGTGGACAGCGAGCGGCAGATCGTCAACGTCGCGGCCGGCACCGAGGGCACCGATGCGGTCAACCTCGACCAGCTCGAAGAAGCCACGCAATACAACAAGTACTTCGCGGCGACCGGCGGTGCCGACAGCGACAACGCAGCGGCAGCCGATGGCGAATACGCCACCGCGGCCGGCGAGAGCGCATATGCCGCCGCGGACGGCGCCTCGGCCTTCGGCGCCGGTGCGTTCGCACTCGGTGAATCGGCCACTGCGATCGGCTTCAACGCGACCGCGTCCGGAGATGGCGCGCTGGCGCTGGGTGCGTTCGCCGAAGCGTCGTCGATCGAAGCCGTCGCGGTCGGTTACGCGGCCCTGGCGAGCGGTGAAGCGTCGGCGGCGGTCGGTCCCGAAAGCGTGGCCAGCGGCGCACAGTCGGCGGCCTTCGGTTACGACGCACAGGCCACCGGCGACTTCTCCACCGCCGTCGGCGGCGGCGCGGTTGCATCGGGCATCAACAGCTCGGCATTCGGCAATGCGAGCGATGCATCCGGCGAGAACAGCGTCGCGCTGGGCGCCGACAGCGGCGCATCCGGCGACTACAGCACCGCCGTGGGCCAGGGCGCGACCGCGACCGGCTACAACAGCGTCGCGGTCGGCGGCACCTTCTTCGGCATCCTGCCGGCGGAGGCATCGGGCGACTTCGCCACCGCCGTGGGTGGCGGCGCGTACGCCGGGGGCGACAACAGCACGGCGCTCGGCAACCTGGCCGAGGCCTATGCCGACAACAGCGTGGCCCTGGGCGCCGATTCGATCGCCGACCGCGACAACAGCGTCTCGGTCGGTTCGGAAGGCAACGAGCGCCAGATCACCAACGTGGCCGCGGGCACCGAAGAGACCGATGCGGTGAACCTGGGCCAGCTGCAGGAAGCGACGGCCTACAACCAGTACTTCCGTGCGACCGGCGACGGCGAAGCGTATGCGGACGGCGAAGAGGCCACCGCCTCGGGTTCGAACGCCGTCGCCGGCGGCGACTACTCGACCGCCACCGGTTCGGGCACCAACGCCATGGGCGCCGGCTCGTCGGCATTCGGCAGCGGCGCCAGCGCATGGGGCCAGTACGCGACGGCGTCGGGCTACAACGCGGTCGCCGAGGGCGATTCGAGCACGGCCGTCGGTGGCTGGCTGTACTACGAGGATCCCGACACCGGCGAGGTGTTGCTGGACCAGACGACGACGGCGGTCGGTCCGGGCGCCTCGGCGTTCGGCGCCGGCGCGCAGGCGATCGGTGCCTTCAGCACCGCGACTGGCGCAGGTTCGACCGCGGAAGGCCAGCAGTCCACCGCACTGGGCTACAGCAGCAACGCGCTGACCGACGGTTCAAGCGCGCTGGGCGCGTTCTCCGAAGCGACGGGTGGTTTCGCGACTGCGGTCGGCTACGGCAGCGTCGCCAGCGGCGACTATGGTCTGGCGGTGGGCGGTATCGCCGATTACGGCGATCTGCTGATCGGCTTCCCGGGCTTCATCCTGCAGACCACCGAAGCCAGTGGTGTCGCATCGACCGCGCTGGGCAACGGCGCGTGGGCGACCGAGCTCGGCGCAACGGCCGTCGGCACGCTGGCCGAAGCAACCGGTGTGCAGGCCACGTCGGTCGGTACGCTGGCCTACGCCACCGCGGACGGCGCTTCGGCGATCGGCAGCGGCACCTCGGCTTCGGGCGAGGACGCGACGGCGATCGGCTTCCTGGCCGACGCCAGCGCGGCCAACAGCGTGGCGCTGGGTGCGAACTCGGTGGCCGATCGCGAGGACAGCGTGTCGGTCGGCAGTGTCGGCAGCGAGCGCCAGATCACCAATGTGGCAGCGGGCACGCAGGGCACCGATGCGGTGAACCTGACGCAGCTCGAGGAAGCGACGCAGTACAACAAGTACTTCGCGGCGACCGGCGACAACGAGGACCCGGCGGACGACGTCGGTGCCTATGCCGAAGGTGCGAATGCGACCGCCGCCGGCGACGCCAGCAATGCGATCGGCGACGGCGCATCGGCCTTCGGCAGCGGCGCGTTCGCCATCGCCGACCAGGCCACTGCGATCGGCTTCAATGCCACCGCATCGGCGGCCAACGCCATCGCGATCGGCGCGACGGCCGAGGCCAATGGCGAATACGCCGTGGCCCTGGGTGCGGAGAGCCTGGCGAGTGGCGAACTGTCCACCGCGACCGGCGCAGGTGCGGTCGCCAGCGGCGACGGCGCGCTGGCCAGTGGCGCGCTGGCCGAGGCCTCGGGTGTCGAGGCGACCGCCGTCGGCTTCTTCGCCGACGCGTCGGGCGAAGGCGCGACCGCCGTGGGTGCGGAGACGATTGCCAGTGGCGTCGACGCGGCGGCCTTCGGCTTCCGGGCCGAAGCCTCGGGCGACTACGCCACCGCGATCGGCGGCGACTCGATCGCCAGCGGCTTCAACAGTTCCGCGTTCGGCAATGCGAGCACCGCATCCGGGGACGACAGCGTCGCGGTGGGTTCGGACAGCACGGCATCGGGCATCGGCAGCACCGCGGTCGGCCAGGGCAGCATCGCGTCTGCAGAGGCGACGACCGCAGTCGGCGGCATCGCTGCCGGGTATGCGACGCGCGCGTCGGGCCTGGCGGCCACCGCCCTCGGTGCAGGTGCCGAGGCGACGGGCGACTTCACGACGTCGGTGGGCACGCTGTCGTGGGCCGAAGCGGACGATTCGACCGCGATCGGCTTCGGTGCCTATGCATCCGGCGCCAACAGCGTCGCCCTGGGCGCCGAATCGCTCGCCGATCGCGCCAACAGCGTCTCGGTGGGCTCGGCGGGCAGCGAACGCCAGATCACCAACGTCGCTGCCGGTACCGAGGCGACGGACGCAGTGAATCTCGAACAGCTCAACGCCGCCGCGGACGGGGCGCTGCTGGCAGGCCGCTTCTTCAAGGCAACCGGCAACGTCGACGCTGCCGCAGAGGGTGATGACGCGACTGCCGCGGGTTCGGCCGCGTATGCGTCTGGCGACTACGCGACCGCGATCGGTGCATCGAGCACCGCCTACGGCAGTGGCGCCTCGGCGTTCGGCAGCGGCGCGATGGCGGCGGAGGCGAACACGGTGGCTGTCGGCTACAACAGCTCGGCCAACGGCACCGGCGCCGTCGCAGTCGGCGGTGAAGGCCAGGCATACGACGAGTACAACTTCGCCATCGATGGCGAAACCGTCGCCACGCAGGCTGGTGTCAACGGCACCGCGGTCGGCTCGGGCGCCCTCGCAACCGGTACGAATGCGTCAGCGATCGGCAGCGGCGCGCAGGCGCTGGGTGATGAGAGCTTCGCAGGCGGCATGAAGTCGCGTGCAACCGGCAGTTGGAGCACCGCCATCGGCAGCAATGCATGGGCCAGCGGCGGCGATGCGACCGCGACCGGTGCCTACGCGTGGGCGACGGCCAATGGCGCCACGGCCTTCGGCGCGGCTGCCTGGTCGACCGCAACGAATGCCTCCGCATTCGGCGCGGGGGCGTGGGCATCCGCCTCGGGTGCGACCGCATTGGGCATGGACACTTGGGCCGATGGCATCAGTGCGATTGCAGTGGGCCGCGGCGCGCTGAGCACCAACGACTACGCGATCGCGATCGGTTCGGCGAGCCTGTCCGATGGTGTCAACGCCATCGCCCTCGGGCGCGGCAGCCTGGGCCTTGCCGACAACGGCACGGCGATCGGCTGGCGCGCATGGACGGCGGCCGATGCAACCAACGGCGTCGCGCTGGGCTCCAATGCGTATGCCAGCGCAGCCGACAGCGTCGCTCTGGGCGCCGGTTCGCACGCGGATCGGGCTGGGACGGTGTCTGTCGGCGCCTCGGCCGCGTGGACCGATGACTATGGCGTGACGCACGAAGCCGTGACGCGCCAGATCACCAACGTGGCCGAAGGCACCGAGGACACCGACGCGGTCAACCTGGCGCAGCTGCGCCGCATGTCCGAAGGCACCGAGGGCAGGGTCATCGCAGGCCTGGAGAGCGTCGCCGACGCACTGGGTGGCGGTGCGATGGTCGATACCGCGTTCGGGACGGTCTCGATGCCGAGCTACTCGATCCAGGGCAGCAGCTACGCCGGCATCGAGGCGACCTTCGGTGCGCTCAACACCGAGATCACCAACCTCAAGAACCGCGTGACCAGCGTCGAGCAGGTCATCGATTCGAACGAAGGGACGAACGACCGTGTCGCGGTGGGTGGCGATACGCCGGCGTCGATCGGCACCGACACCAACGCGGTCGCAGTCGGATCGGGGGCTACGGCCAACGGGTCCAACGGCGTCGCAGTGGGTGGCAACGCCTACGCGCACGGTCCCAACGACACGGCCATCGGCGGCAACGCGCGCGTCAACGCCGACGGCAGCACGGCCGTGGGTGCCAACACCAGCATCTCGGCCAACGCGACCAATGCGGTTGCAGTCGGCGAGGGGGCCTCGGTGACCGCGGCGTCGGGGACGGCGATCGGCCAGGGCGCGAGTGCCAGCGCGCAGGGGGCCGTGGCGCTCGGCCAGGGCTCGACGGCGGATCGTGCGAACACCGTGTCGGTGGGCAGCGCGACCAACCAGCGCCAGATCACCAACGTCGCGGCGGGCACGCAGGCAACCGATGCGGCCAATGTCGGCCAGGTCGATGCCGCGCGCACGCAGGCGGTGGCGACCTCGAACGCCTACACCGACCAGAAGTTCGCCGCGTGGAACGACAACTTCGACACCTTCAAGGGTGACGTCGACCGTCGTTTCTACGACACCGACCGCCGCATCGACCGCCAGGGCGCGATGGGCGCGGCGATGCTCAACATGGCGACCAGTGCGGCCGGTATCCGCACCGAGAACCGGGTCGGCGTGGGCGTGGGCTTCCAGGGCGGCGAGAGCGCACTGTCGATCGGCTACCAGCGCGCGATCAGCGAACGCGCGACGGTGACCGTCGGCGGCGCGTTCAGCGGCGACGAGAAGTCGGTCGGCGTGGGTGCCGGTTTCGGCTGGTAAGGATCAGGCCGTGGCCGGCCCGGCCGGCCACGGGACACATCACCATTCGGGGCGTCCGGACCGAAGGGCGGAGCAAGCGCCCGACGCACTGCAAGCGCGTCGGGCAGGACATCGAGCGTCAATCATCCAGTCAAGAGGGTTCCAAATGAAGAAGGGCATCATTCCGTGCACGCTGGCTGTGGCCGTGACCGCAGTCCTCGCGGTGGGTACTGCGAACGCGGCCGGCAAGGCGATCAAGAGCAGCGTGGCCGCGCCGCAGGCGAGCGCGGACGCGCAGCTGCCGTTCACGCGCTTCATCGTGGAGTACAAGGACGGTACGCGTGCCAATCGCGACGCCGTCGTGGCAGGCGTCAACACCGCCATTTCGCGCTCGGGCCTCGCGTCGGCAAAGCAGGCCACGCGCGCCACCTACGTCCGCAAGCTGGCGACCGGTCACGAACTCGTGCGCCTGTCGCGCGGCGTCGACAAGGTGGAAGCCGAGGCGCTGATGCGCCAGATCGCGGCTGATCCGAACGTCAAGTCGGTCAGCGTCGACCGCCTGCGCCAGATCGCCACCGCTCCGGTGCAGCCGATGGCCTACACGCCCAACGATCCCAACATCGACTGGCAGTGGCACATGCTGCCGGCCGACGGCAGCGACACCTTCGACGGCGGTCCGAATCGCGGCGGCATGAATGCACCGGGCGGTTGGGACCTGTCGGACGGCACGGGCGTCGTGGTGGCCGTGCTCGACACCGGTGTGACCGCGCACCCCGACATGGATACCTCCATGGCGGATGCGGGCTATGACTTCATCACCGACACCCTGGTGTCGGGCCGCCCGACCACCGAGCGCGTGCCGGGGGGCTGGGACCTGGGTGACTGGACGATCAACTACCCGGGCGCTTCCACCTGCCAGCAGCGCAACAGCTCCTGGCACGGCACGCATGTCGCCGGTTCCGCCGGTGCACAGAAGACCGACAACGGCGTGGGCGTGACCGGCGTCGCCTATGGCGCCAAGCACATCCCCGTGCGCGTCCTCGGCCATTGCGGCGGCCTCGAATCGGACATCGCCGACGCGATCATCTGGGCGGCGGGCGGTGAAGTGGCCGGCGTGCCGATGAACCAGAACCCCGCCCACGTCATCAACCTGAGCCTCGGCGGCACCGGTCCGTGCTCGAGCACGGAAGCGGCGGCGGTGGCCAAGGCCAACGAGCTCGGCGCGATCGTCGTCGTGGCGGCGGGCAACAGCAACCAGGACGTGAGCAACTTCTCCCCGGCCAACTGCCCGGGCGTGGTCACGGTGGCCTCGAACGGCGTCACCAGCCGCCGCGCGTACTACTCCAATTACGGCGACGGCATCGACATCTCCGCCCCCGGCGGCGGTGTGTATGCCAACGACGGCAGCAGCGGCACACAGATCGACGACGGTTTCGTGTGGCAGGCGCGCAATCCCAGCACGACGACCCCGACGCCGCTCGCCCAGATCACCGGCGTGCCGATCGGTGGTTCCGCCGGTACCTCGCAGGCCTCGCCCCACGTGGCCGGCGTGATCGCCCTGATGCAGAGCGCGCGCCTGGAAGCCGACCTGCCGTTGCTCGATACCGACGAGGCGATCGCAATCCTGCGCCGCACCGCGACGCCGTTCGCGGTGGCGCCGGTGGCCAACCGCGCCATCGGCCCCGGCGTCCTCAATGCCGGTGCCGCAGTGCTGGCCGCCATCGAGCCGCCGTGCGAAACCGACTGCGCGCCGCCGGCGACGCCGATCAGCAACGCGGTGCCGGTGCGCGCGCTTTCCGGTACCGCCGGTGGCGAAACGCTGTACAGCATCGAAGTGCCGGCAGGCGTCAGCGGTCCGCTGAGCATCACCACGACCGGCGGCAGCGGGGACGTCTCGCTGCACGTCAGCGTGGGTGAAGCGCCGGCCGACAGCGGCATGTGGAACTCCTCGCGTCCGGGCAATGCGGAGACGATCCGCATCAATGCGCCGGCTGCGGGCACGTACTACATCAAGCTCAAGGGCGTTCGCGCGTACTCGAACGTCACGCTGCAGGCGCGTTTCACGTCGCCGGGCGTGTGAGCCGGTCCCCCGTGTATCGGGGGAACTGAACTTCTGAGTCGCAGAGCCGGCGGATGCGTGCATCCGCCGGCTTTTTCGTTCCAGGCCGAAACGTCGGTCGCTGCGGTTGCCTACTGCGCCGTATCGAGCGTGGCGCCGGCCAGCATCGTCTCGCCCAGCGCGCGGCCCAGCCCCTGGAACGCGACCTCCGCTTCGGCGATGTCGTCGAAATCCTCCGCACACGCGAGCACCAGCGTCGCACCGGCGCGCCCACGGTCCGGATCGATCACGCCGACGTTGCACGCACGCCGCAACTGGGTGCCGGTCTTCTGCGCGAAATCGGTGCCGGGCGGCAGGCCCGCCGAGATGCGGCGGTCTCCCGTGCTGATCTTGCGCATGTGGTCGAGTATCTGCCGCGTGCTGCCTGCCGAAAGCAGTTCGCCGGCCGCGAGCCGGTCGAGCAGCGTGGCGAACGCAGGCAAGGTGGCGGTACTGCGGTCGCCGCGGTAGTACGCGTCGAACACGCCGTCGAGCGTGTCCGCGTCGAGCTCGGCGCGCGCGACACCCAGTTCACGGGCGAGCGCCTGCAGGCGCGCTTCGCCGGCGTCGGCATTGCGCAGCCGCACGATCGCCATGTTGTCGAGTCGCGCCACGCCCGGATGCGCCGGCCCGTAGGCGTCGTAGCGCGCCTGCAGGATCGTCGTGACCGGGCCGAAGCCGCCGCCGGTCCATTCGACGATGCGCGCGTTGAGCGCGTCCTCGCCGATCTTGCGGATCAGCATGTCGGTCGCCGTGCTGTCGCTGTCGCGCAGCGACTTCTCCAGCAGCGTGCCGATGCTGAAGCGTTCGCCGGGCGTGTGCTGCAGCATGTCGCCGGAACCGTCGACGAAATCGGTCCGTGCCAGCATCAGCATCTCGTCGAGCGAGAGCGTGCCGGCGTCGACCTGTTCCAGCACGGCGATCGCGACCGGAATCTTGATCGTCGACGACAGATGCCAGGCGCGGTCTTCGCCACGATCGAGCGTGCCCGCCTCCGCGCCGCAGTGGCGGACATGGACGCCGAAGCGTCCCGGCATGGCGGCCTCCAGTGCATCGATGCGCGTGTCGACTGCGGCGACCCAGGGCGCGTGGGTCGCCTGTGCGGAGGCGATCGCAACACGTGCCTGGGGGTTTGACGCCGGCGGCGGGGCGTCCGCGCCACGGCAGGCGGCCAGCAGCGCGATCGCGAGCAGAGCGCCCGCGTTCCGCGATGTCACGCGTGAACGGATGTACGAGGTCATCGGCCGGTTGTCGGAACAGGCGTCCGTTCGGATACCGCCGAAGCGGTGAGGGCCGCGCCAAGCTCGCGCAGCGCACGTTCGCTGGCCGCAGTGCCGACACCGCGCACGCAGGCGGTCACCACGACCTGCACCGGTGCGGCGCCACCGCGCGCCGGTATCGTCACGATGCCCGAGTCGCAGATGCGCCGGTATTGCGTGCCGGTCTTGTGCGCGAAGCGCGCGCCCGTCGGCAGGCCTGCCCGGATGCGCTGCCTGCCGGTCTGCACGCGTTCCATGACGTCGAGCAGATGGCGCGTGCTGTCCGGGCCGAGTGCATCCCCGGCCTGCAGCGCGGCGAGCATATGGCCGTAGTCGCGCAGGGTGGCGCTGTTGGCATGCGTCGCGTAGTAGGACTCGAATGCGCTGTCGAGATCGGGCAGCAGGAAGTCGGACTGCGGTATGCCGAGCAGCTGCGAAAGCCTGCGCACGCGGGCCTGGCCCGCGCCGGCGCGTTGCAGCGACAGCAGATCCTGCGAGGACAGCTGCGCGGCCGTGGGATGCAACATGCCGTAGGCGAGCCGACGCACGTCGGCCAGCGAGGTGATGCGCACATCGCGGGCGATCAGCTCCGAGGCGACCGCATTGACCTGCCCCAGCCCGACCGTGCGGATCAGCACGTCGCTGGCGGTGTTGTCGCTGTGGACGATCATCTGCTCCAGCAGCCACGCGATCGTGAGCCGGTCGCCGGCGCGATGCGCGTTCGTGCCGCCGGCCCCATCGACGAAGTCGTCGGCGCGCAGCGTGACCTGGGTGTCCAGGGTCAGCCAGCCCTGTTCGATCTCGCGCAGGACCGCGATCGCGATCGGCACCTTGACGCCGGATGCGAGATACCAGACCTCGTCGGCACGGAAGCCGTATTGCGTGCCGCCATCGAGTCGCTGCACATGGACACCGAGTTCACCGGTGCCCAGCCGCGCGTCGATCGCGCGCACGCGACGGTCCAGTGCAATGGTCCAGCGCGAATCAACTCTGGGCAACGGCGCCACGTCTGCCGGCTGCGTCGCGGTCGTACGTGCAACGGCGGAATCGCTTTGCGCCTGCGCCGGCCCGAGGCCCCAGACGCAGACGGACGCGGCGGCGAAGACGAGGTCGCGCAGGCGTCTCAGCATGGGCACGGGAGCCTGCGGGCCACGCGCTTCACTCGCGCTGAATCCGCGATGCGCGCGCCGTGCGAAGACCGCGCTTCATGGCGCCCCACAGCCAGATCCATGTCGCCGTGGCGGCCAGCAGCAAGGCAGTTAGCCACAGCGCACGCTCGTAGCTGACGGCTTGGTGAAGGCCCATCGATTCGCGGAACACCAGGAAGATCACGCTGACGTGCACGATGAAGGCCATCAGCGCATCGCTGCCGATCACCGCGACCGGTCGCAGCCACTTCGCCAGCCACTCGCCGCCTGCGATGGCGACGGCGAGCAGCGCGAATGCGCCGCCGACACTGAAGAGCATGAACATCAGCTGCGGCGGGTGCTTGCCGCTGTTGCGCGCGATGTCGACCAGCAACGGCCGCAGATCGCCCGTGCGCATCAGAAACCAGGCGAACAGTGCGGCGGAGAGCAACGCCAGTACGCCGGACAGTGCCCAGCGCGTGCGTGGCGCGTGGTAGGCCTGCAGCAGCACGCCGCCGATCAGCAGGCCGACGAGAATCAACGGGCCGCGTGCCAGCTGGCCCCAGGTGTAGGAGTCGGGATGTTCGACGATGAGCGCCTGCAGCTGCGGCACGCCCCAGAAGTCGAAGTGGTGCAGCAGCCACCACCAGGCGAATGCGACCGGAATCGGGCTCAGCCAGCGCAGCACGGCAGGCGTCTTCGCCCACAGCGGCAGCAGCCATGGAATCCACAGCAGCGCGATCGCATAGAAGCCGAGGATCTCGACGAACGACGGGAAATCGCGATAGAGCAGGGTGTCGACGATCGTCGGCGTGTCGTGTCGTCCGTACATTTCCACGACCGTCAGCAGCTTGTACCAGAGCAGCACCAGCACGCCGCGCCACAGCAGGCGGTTGCGGCGCTGTGGCCAGTCGGGTGCACCGGTCCTGGGCACGAAGGCCACTGCCAGCGCGATGCCGAAGACCAGCACGAACAGCGACGAGGAGAACTTGGTGATCGCGTGGACCGGGACCTGTCCCCACGACGGGAAGTCGTCGAAGGGCAGCAGTGCGTTGGTGCCGTGGCTGAGGATCATCAGGCAGACCGCGAAGCCACGCGCGAGATCGATCGCGCCGATGCGTCCACTGCCGGGCGCTGCGCCGGCGGCGTCGCGCTCCACGTTTCGAGCCGGGGCGTCGTGCGCGGTGCTCATGCCGCGCCGCCGCGGTTGCATGCCGCGTGCGCCGCGACCGGGGTCCGGCGCATCAGCGGCATGTCTCCGGGGCATCGATGCGGTCCGAGCCGTTGCGAACGTGGAGAAGCGCGAGGACCATGTCGTGTCCATGCCGTCGGGCGGCGCATTGCAGCAACGGCTGCGTGACGGGGTGGTCAGCGGAGGTTCGCGGCCCGTGCCGGGCGATCTGGGATACTGTCGCGCCAGCCGCCTGCGTCGATCGCCTGCCGATGTCCATGTCGTCCAAATCCCGCCGCGATGCACGCCGTCGTTCCGCGCCGCGTCGTGCCGACGGCCAGAGCGGCGGCCCGCAGATCCACGCCCAGCTCAAGGGTCCGGATGACCGTGTGCTCGCGGGGGCGACGTTTGCCGACGGCGAGTGGACGCTGGTGCTGCGTGGCGAAGCGGTCGCCAGCACCGCGAGCGCGGCGATGCTGCTGGCGATGCTGCGCCACACGGCGGCATCGCGGCATGCGCAGGGCATCGCGACGCGACTGTCGGTGTCCAAGGCGCTCGACGCGGCCGCGAATGCCGAAGCCGCGGCGGAGGGGCGCACGCTGGCCGAGCATCTCGACTGGCTCGAAGCCGAACGACGCACGCGCAACGACCCACCCGCGGCCGCGCCCGTCGCGCACTGAGGCCTCGCCGTCTGCACGATGAACCGTGCAGGCGGTGTCGAAAGCCGCTGCGCGCTGCGCCGGTATCATCGCCTGCCCGCCCCGGAAACCCGCCCGCGATGCGTCCCATTCCGTCCTCGCTGCGCCTGAGCGCCGTCGCCTTTGCCCTGATCCTTCTTGCGGGGTGTGGCCGCAACGCACGCGAGGATGCGCCGTTCATGGGCGAATCCTTCGATTCTGACGAGACCTATTCGAGGACCTACGAGCTGCCGCCCGCGCAGGTCTGCAGCTCGGCGCGTCTCGCACTGCTCGGTCAGGGCTATGCCGTCGGCAAGTCCAGCGACGACGCGGTGGAGGCGACCAAGAACTTCCAGCCCGAGGACGAAGTGCACACGCAGCTGTCGGTGCGCGTGTCCTGCGTGCCGCGCGGCAACGAGCGCACGCTGCTGTTCGTCAGCGCGCTGCTGGATCGCTACGTGCTGCGCAAGAGTTCGAATTCTGCAAGCGTGGGCGTCGGCGGCATCGGCTCGCTGTCGCTGCCGGTCGGCAGTCGCGAGGATTCGCTGGTGCGCGTGGCCAGCAGCACCGTGCAGGACGCGGGCTTCTACCGCCGCTTCTTCGAGCGCGTGGGTTTCTACGTGCCCACGCCGGGCACGCGCGATCGCACGCCCACCGCGGACGAGATGCGCCGGGAAGATCCGCCGCCGGCCGATCTGCAGCGCGGTGTCGAGACCGACGGCGTCGACGTTCCGTCGGGTGGCGTCTCGCCGCGCTGATCCGGCGCGTTGCCGCACGCACGGCGCGTCCCGGATGCCCCGGTTTCCGTCTGCGCCTGCCGCCGCTGCCGGGCCGTGCCGAACTGCTAAAGTCGACCGGTCCGAATCGAAGGAATGGCCAGTCCGTGAACGCGGTCCTCGAGGGTCCTGCTGCGCGTCCCGATACCCCAGAGGACCGCATCGTCGCGCGGTTGCGCGCGCTCGGTCGGCTCAAGGAGGTCGACCTGGCCCGCGCGCAACGCCTGCACGCGGAAGCCGGCGGCAGCCTGCTGGGTCTGCTCGGGCGTCTGGGCCTGGTCTCGGAACGTGACCACGCCGAAGCCTGCGCCGCCGAACTCGATCTGCCACTGGTCGCGGCCAAGTCGGTGCCCGAGGACCCGCCGGAACTCGTCGACGGCGCGCAGCCGTTGTCGGTGCGCTTCCTGCGCCAGTTCCATCTGCTGCCCATCGGCGAGAGCCGGGGCCGGCTGCGCGTGTGGATGTCCGACCCCTACGACGCGTATGCGCTGGATGCGGTACGTCTGGCGACCGGCTGCGACATCGCGCCGACCGTCGGGCTGCGTTCTGAAATCGACGATCTGATCGAGCGCTGGTACGGCCAGGGGCGCAGCGCGATGGGCACGATCATCGAATCGGCCGACGGCGAGGGCGGCGGCGACGTCGACGACGTCGAACACCTGCGCGATCTCGCCTCCGAGGCGCCGGTGATCCGGCTGGTGAATCTGGTGATCCAGCGCGCCGTCGAACTGCGCGCGTCCGATATCCACATCGAGCCTTTCGAGAACCGCCTCAAGGTGCGCTACCGCGTCGACGGCGTGCTGATCGACGGCGAAAGTCCACCGGTGAATCTGACCGCCGCGGTGATCAGCCGCATCAAGATCATGGCGCGGCTCAACATCGCCGAGCGCCGCCTGCCGCAGGACGGCCGCATCATGCTGCGCGTGCAGGGCAAGGAGCTTGACCTGCGCGTGAGCACCGTGCCGACCGCGCACGGCGAGAGCGTGGTCATGCGACTGCTCGACCGCGAGACGGTGGTGTTCGACTTCTACCGGCTCGGTTTCACCGACGAATTCCTGCCGCAGTTCAACAAGGTGCTCGACCAGCCGCACGGCATCCTGCTCGTCACCGGTCCCACCGGCTCGGGCAAGACGACGACGCTCTACACCGCGCTGTCGCAGCTCAATACGCCCGACGTCAAGATCATCACCGTCGAGGATCCGGTCGAGTACCAGATCGAAGGCATCAACCAGATCCAGGCCAAACCGCAGATCGGCCTCGATTTCGCGCACGCGCTGCGCTCGATCGTGCGTCAGGACCCGGACGTCATCATGATCGGCGAAATGCGCGACCTGGAAACCGCGCGCATCGCGATCCAGTCCGCGCTGACCGGCCACCTCGTGCTCAGCACGCTGCATACGAACAACGCCGCCGGCGGCATCACCCGCATGCTCGACATGGGCGTCGAGGACTACCTGCTGACGTCGACGATCAACGGCATCCTCGCCCAGCGCCTGGTGCGCAAGCTCGAGCCGACGCATGCGGTGCGCTACGCCGCCTCGCCGGAGGAGATCGCACGCTTCGAGTTGCGGCGTTTCCAGCCCGAAGGCGAGATCGTCCTGTATCGCCCGGGCGCCTCCGCCATCGCGCCGACCGGGTATCTCGGGCGCACCACCATCGTCGAGTTCCTGGTCATGAACGACGCCCTGCGCCGCGCGGTGATGCGTCATGCCGGCATGGGTGAACTCGAACAGCTGGCGCGCGAATCGGGCATGCGCACGATGTACGAGGACGGCATCCTCAAGGCGCTGCGCGGCGAGACGACGATCGAGGAAGTGCTGCGGGTGACGGAGGACGCGTGATGGGCAAGGTACGCGTCGACAGCTTCGCGGTGTCCATCGACGGCTTCGCCGCCGGCGCAGGCCAGTCGCTCGACGCGCCGCTCGGCGCGGGCGGCACGGCCCTGCACGACTGGTTCCGTCCCACCCGGACCTTCCAGCGCAACGTGCTCGGCAACGCGCAAGGCGAGTCCGGCGTGGACGACGATTTCGCGGCGCGTGGGTTCGACGGCGTCGGCGCATGGATCCTCGGCCGCAACATGTTCAGTCCGTCGCGCGGCGCCTGGCCCGACGACGGCTGGCGCGGCTGGTGGGGCGACGAGCCGCCGTACCACTGCGAGGTGTTCGTGCTCACGCATCACGCCAGAGCGCCGCTGGCGATGGCCGGCGGCACCACCTTCCACTTCGTCACCGAAGGTCACGAAGCGGCGCTGGCACTGGCCCGGCAGGCAGCGGGCGGCGCCGACGTGCGGATCGGTGGCGGCGCCACGACCGTGCGCCAGTACCTGCAGTCCGGCCTGATCGACAGCCTGCATCTGGCCGTCGCGCCGGTGTTGCTCGGCCAGGGCGAATCGCTGTTCGCGGGACTGGATCTGCCCGCGCTCGGATACCAGGCGACACGTGGTGTGCCCGGCACGCGCGCGTTGCACGTACTGATCGAACGGACGGCCTGAGCGTGCCTCTCTACCGTTACAAGGCGCTCAACACCCGCGGTGAAGTCCTCGACGGCACGATGGAGGCCGCCAGCGAGGCGGACGTCGCATTGCGCCTGCAGGAACAGGGGCACCTGCCGGTCGAGGCGCGGCCGGCGAGCGAGGCCCGCGCGGTCGAGGACTGGAAGGCGCTGTTCAAGCCCAGGCCGTTCTCGGGCCAACGCCTGGTCCAGTTCACCCAGCAGCTCGCGACCCTGCTCAACGCGGGTCAGCCGCTCGACCGCGCGCTGACGATCCTGCTCGACCTGCCCGAGGAACCCGACGCCCGGCGCACGATCACCGAGCTGCGCGATGCGGTGCGCAGCGGCGTGTCGCTGTCGACCGCGCTCGAACGCCAGCACGGCACGTTCTCCCGGCTGTACGTGAACATGGTGCGCGCGGGCGAGGCCGGCGGCAGCCTCGAGGACACGCTGACGCGCCTGGCCGAGTATCTCGAAAGTGCGCGCGTGCTGCGCGGGCGCGTGGTCAATGCGCTGATCTATCCGGCAATCCTGATCGTCATGGTCGGCGCGTCGCTGCTGTTCCTGCTCGGCTACGTGGTGCCGCAGTTCGCGGCGATGTACGAAAGCCTCGATGCCGAGCTGCCGGTGTTCACGCAGATCGTGCTCGGGCTGGGCGAGTTCGTCCGCGACTGGTGGATCCTGCTGGTCGTCGTGCCGGCGGTCGCGGCCTATGCCTTCGTGCTGAAACTGCGCGACGCACGCTTCCGGCTGCGTTTCGACGGCTGGCTGCTGCAGCGCAAGATCGTCGGGCCGCTGGCGGCGCGCATCGAGACCGCGCGGCTCGCGCGCACGCTCGGGACCCTGCTGCGCAACGGCGTGCCGCTGATCTCGGCGCTCGGCATCGGCCGCAAGGTGCTGGGCAATCTGGCGCTGTCGGCGGACGTCGAAGCCGCCGAGAGCGAGGTCAAGAACGGTGTGGGCCTGTCGACCGCGCTGGGCCGCGGCAAGCGCTTTCCCAGACTGGCCATCCAGATGATCCAGGTCGGCGAGGAGTCGGGCGCGCTCGACGCGATGCTGCTGCGCACCGCCGACACCTTCGACCAGCAGACCGGGACCGCACTCGACCGCATGCTCGCCGCGCTGGTGCCCGCCATCACGATGCTGCTCGCGCTGGTGGTGATGGTGGTGATCCTGGCGGTGCTGGTGCCGATCTACGACCTGACCAGCGTCATCGGCTAGGTTCAGCCGCCGCCGGGCATACAATGCGGGCAGGATTCGTGAACGAGGCAGTTTCGATGCAGCACATCCGCAGGTCGCGTCCCCTCGGCAGCCCGCGCAGCGCGCAGGGCGGTTTCAGCCTGATCGAGATCATCCTGGTCGTGGTGCTGATCGGCGGCATCGTCGCGTTCGCGGCGACCCGCATCCTCGGCGGCGGCGACCGCGCCCGCGTCAATCTGGCGAAGGCGCAGGTGCAGACGCTCGCCGAAAAGGTCCACCAGTACGAGATGGACACCGGCAGCCTGCCCAATGCGCTCGGCGACCTCGTCACGCAGCCTGGCGGTGCCAGCGGCTGGCTCGGCCCGTATGCGAAGGACGCCGAACTGCGCGATCCCTGGAACACGCCCTACGAGTACAGCGCGCCGGGCGCCAGCCAGCCCTTCGACATCGTCAGCTACGGCGCCGACCGCAAGCCGGGCGGCGACAGCGTCAACGCCGACATCCGCTACGAATAAGCCGGGGCCGCGGCGCTTCGGGCGCGGCCGATGGTGCTAGATTCCGGGGCTGCATCGCCTCACGGATTCTCGTCGCGCCAGATGTCGTCCCGCCTCGCCAGGGTCCGCGGTTTCTCGCTGCTGGAAATGCTGCTGGTCGTCGGCCTGATCGCCGCGGCCGGGGTGCTTGCCGCCGCCGCGATGACGGGCGGATTCGATCGCATCGCGCTGCAGTCGACGGCCAAGACCATCGCCGCACAACTGCGCTACACGCGGGCGCAGGCGATCGCGACCGGCGAGCCACAGCGTTTCGTGCTCGATCCGCAGGCGCGCACCTGGCAGGCGCCGAACGGCCGTCACGGCACGATTCCCGACACGCTGCGGATCGAGTTCACCGGTGCGCGCGAACTGCAGGCCAGCGAGACCGGAGGCGTGATCCAGTTCTTCGCCGATGGTGCAGCGACCGGGGGCCGGGTGCGGGTGCTGCTGCGCGACGCGGCCTGGCAGGTCGACGTGGCCTGGCTGACCGGCGAAGTGCGACTCAAGCGCGGCGTCGCAGACGAATGAACGCATCGCGCCAGCGCGGCTACACCCTGATCGAGGTCATCGTGGCCTTCGCCGTGCTGGGCGTCGCGCTGCTGCTGCTGCTGGGCACGCTGTCGAACGGCACGCGCCAGGTCCGCTGGGCGGCCGACTCGGGCCGCGCCGCGCTGCATGCGCAGTCTCTGCTCGACGGCCTCGGCATCGAGGCGCCGGTCGCGCCCGGCCGCACGGACGGCACGTTCGAGGACGGCCGTTACCGCTGGACGCTGGAGATCACGCGTTACGCCGATCCCGAACTGCCGCCGGCCCTGGTCGATCCGGCCGGCCAGCAGCTGTTCGAGATCGCGCTGGACGTGGACTGGGGCGAACGCGGTCCGCGCGAGCGCCTGCAGGTGCACGCGCTGCGCCTGCGTACGCCCGATCCGGTTGGACCGCCGCTGCCATGAGGCCGGTACGCGGTTTCACCCTCATCGAGGTCCTGCTGGCCACCGTCCTGCTGGCGGCGGGCCTCGCGCTCGCGCTGACGACACTGCGCGCGGCCACCGCCACCGTCGACCGCGGCGAGGCGCTCGCCCAGCGCAGCGAGCGCATCCGCGCCGTGGAAGGCTTCCTGCGCCGGCGCATCGCGTCCGCGCAGCAGATCGCGTTCCAGACCGATGCGGACACCGGCGGGATCTCGCAGTTCGTCGGCGAGCCGCACCGGCTGCGCTTCGTGGCCGACCTGCCGAACTACCTCGGCCAGGGTGGGCCGCACCTGCACGACATCGCCGTCGACGACGCGGGCCGGGCGCACCGGCTCACGGCCGCGTTCGGCATGGTGATGACCGGGCGCACCATCGAGCCGGACGCGCCGCGTCCCCCCGAAACCCTGGTCGACGACCTGGTCGAACTGCGGCTGCGTTACCGCGGTTTCGACGACACCGGCGCGCTCGGCGGCTGGCAGGAACGCTGGGGCCCGGCGTCGCTGCCCTTGCAGGTCGAAGTGGTGATCGAGACCGAGCGCGACGGCGTCTGGCCCACGCTCGTGGTGACGCTGCCGCAGGGGACCGGCCAGGCCACGACCGCGGTGCCGCTGCCGTGAGCCTGCACTCACAACGCGGCGCGGCACTGCTGCTGGTGCTGTGGCTGATCACGCTGCTGGCCGCGCTGGTCGGTGCCTTCGCGCTGACCGCGCGCATCGAGCAGCAGCAGGGGCGGGTGCTGTATCGCGGCGTCGCCGCCGACCAGGCGGCGCGCGCCGGGCTCGAATACGCGCTGACGCGCCTGGCGATGCAGGATCCCGCGCTGCAGTGGCAGGCCGACGGTCGCCCCTATGCCTGGCGCTTCCACGATGTCGCGGTGGACGTGCGCATCGTCGACGAGACCGGCAAGGTCGATCTGAACGCCGCCGACATCACGCTGCTGGCCGCCCTGCTGCAGGCGACCGGTGCCGCGCCGGAGGTCGCCACGCAGGTCGCCGGCGCGATCGCCGACTGGCGCGACGGCGACGACTTCGTGCAGATCACCGGCGGCGCCGAGGCCGCCGATTACGCGAGCGCCGGACGTCCCTACGGCGCCAAGAACGCGCCTTTCGAAAGCGTGGCCGAAGTGGAGCAGGTGCTGGGCATGACGCCCGCACTCTACGAGGCCGTCGCGCCGTACCTGACCATCTACAGCCGCCTGCCGGCGCCCGACCCGCAGTTCGCCGCCGCGCCGGTGCTGCAGGCGATGGGCGTGGACGCCGACCCGATCCTTGCCGCTCGCGAGGCGACCGCGGCGCAACTGGCCGGCGCGGTGCTGGGGAGCGGCAGCGGCACGTATAGTATCGAGAGCCTGGCGCGGCTTTCCGAGGGGCGGACCGCGCGGCTGAGAGCAGTGGTCAGGACCGGCGGTGGCGCCGTACCGGGCACGGCGTACAGCGTGCTGCGTTGGGAGGAGGGAGCGTCACCACGATGATGTCCGCAACACCCGCATCCCCGGGCGAGACCGCGTCCGGCGCCCGACGATGGCGCATCGATGGCCGCACCTCGCTGCGCCTGCGCAGCTTCCTGTCCTGGTGGGGCGCGTCGCTCGCGGCGTGGCTGCCGGCGCGCGTGCGCGAAGTCTTCGGGCTGGCCAGTCGTCGCCTGCTGCTGGTGCCCGCCGGCACCGACATCGCATTGCGGGCACAGGACGCCGATGGCGTGCGCGAGATCGCGCTGGTGCCGCGTTCGGGCCTGGATGGCGATGCGATCGATCCGCTGGCGGCCATCCTGGCGTCGCGCACGGTCGATCTGCCGCGCTGGCTGCTGTTGCCCGCGCAGGCCGGCCTGCGTCGCGAGATGACCCTGCCCGAGGCCGCGGCCGACCGCCTGCACGACGTCCTCGGCTTCGAGATCGACCGGCAGACGCCGTTCGCCGCGGCGGACGTGCGCTACGACCATCGCGTCCTCGGTCGTCGCGGCGACGGCCAGATCGACGTGGAACTGGTCGTGGTGCCGCGCGCGGCGATCGACGCGCAGCTGGCCGCACTGGGACCGCTCGCGCCCCTGCTCGCGGGCATCGACCTCGACGGCGGGGCCGGTCCCCTGGGCGTCAACCTCATCGACGATGCGCGCCGGCGGCGGCGCGAGGATCCGCAACGCCGCATCCAGGCACTGATCGCCGGGATCGCGATCGTGCTGACCGCGTTCGGGCTGTGGCAGATGCGCGAGAACCGGACCGCCGCGGCCGATGCGCTCGAGGCGCGCGTCGCGTCGGAGGCCACGCGCGCCCGCGCGGCATCCGCCCAGCGCCAGCAGCTCACCGACCTGCGCGAGGGCATGGCGTTCCTGCAGCAGCAGCGCGCCGCGCGACCGCTCACCGTCGCCGTGCTCGACGAACTGGCGCGCCGGCTGCCCGATTCCACATCGCTGGAGAAGGCGGCCATCGAGGGTGACCGCGTGCTGCTGATCGGCCTGAGTACCGAAGCGTCCGCGCTCGTCGGGCAGCTGTCGGGCTCGTCGCTGTGGCGCGCGCCCGCACTCGCCGGCGCCCTGCAGAACGATCCACGCACGCGCGCCGACCGCTTCACCCTGACCGCCGAGCTGGTGCCGCCCCCGCCGGCGGCCGCGCCGGCCCCGGCATCCATGCCGCAGGAGGGCGCGCGTGCGAACAGTGCCCGATAGAGCCGTCTCGACCCGTGACCGCTGGCTGGCGCTCGCGCTGCTGGTGGGCGTCCTGCTGCTCGGCTACCTGCTGCTGATCCATCCGTGGTGGACGCAGCCGATGCGCGCGCTGGGATCGCGCATCGAGACGCTGCAGGCACGCGAGCTGCGCATCCGCCGCGAGCTGGAACAGGCGCCGCAGGTCCGCGCCGAACTCGAGCGCGCGCGCGCGGCGATGGCGGACACGCCCGGCTTCATGCCCC
>Ga0207791_1000133_pt1 | contig 20704 bp, 15 predicted proteins | sample HigsolmetaGSP16D_FD_184844 | JGI IMG/M metagenome (GOLD analysis project Ga0207791, IMG submission 184844) | High solid enriched microbial communities from the Joint BioEnergy Institute, USA - SP1-6-D (SPAdes) | ecosystem: Engineered > Bioreactor > SSF (Solid state fermentation) > Aerobic >...
TGCGCGGCGAGGTGACGATGCGCGGAAATGCCGCCGGCGACGAACACGACCGGCGCGCCGGTTGCACCCTGGAGTTCGTAGCGCAGAGTGACCCGGCGCGCACCGGCATGGCGTGTCGCCAGCACGACCTCGCGCTCGCCGCGCAGCGCGGCGGGCGGTTCGGTGTCGAGGGCATACGAAGCGGCCCAACCCGATTGGGGCGCAACTTCGAACCGAGGGGCAGTGGTGTCGACAAGACTCATGGCGCGGGATTTCCGGATGGACGGTGCCATCGCGTCGCGCGGGGTGTGCCGGAAGCCGCCTTGCGGGCGGAACACGCCATTGGCCGGGGCCGATGCCGCATCACCATCTTCCGGTGGACTCGCAGGTCCCCGCAGGACTTGGCACCGCGATGGACGCCGCGGCAAGCGCGGATCCCATCAGGTTGCCCCGGCATCAAAGGGCCTGTCCCTCCGCCGGATCTCGATGGATGCCGCGCAGGTTGCCAGCGGATTCGCGCCCTGTCAATCGCTTCATGCGGATACAGCGATGGATGATTGCCGGCGCAACCGATGCGCCGCGCACATCCGCGCTCGGCATAATCCACGCCATGCGCATCGCCTTTGTCCTGACAGCCGCCCTGATGGCGGGCTGCACCACGCCACCCGTCCCCCGTGAATCCACATCGCCGCCGGCCTGGAACGACACGTTGCCGATCGTCGTCGAGGCCTGGCGCTCGCCCGCGCAACCGGAGGATGCGCTCGACTCACTCGCCACCTGGCCCTCGCCCGACGGCGCGACCTGGCTGATCGCCACCGCCAAGCGCGCCCACCAGCTGCGGGTGTTCGATGCAGACACCGGCGCGCCGCTGCGCAGCGTCGGCACGCAGGGTCCGCTGCCAGGGCAGTTCGCGCGCCCCAATGGCATCGCTGTCATCGGCGACCTGGTGTTCGTCGTCGAACGCGACAACCGGCGCGTGCAGGTGCTCGAGTTGCCCGGGTTCCGGTCGATCGCCGCGTTCGGCATGCCCGAACTGCGAAGCCCGTACGGCCTGTGGGTGCACGAGATCGCACCCGATGCCTACGAAGTCCACGTCACCGACAACTTCATGGACGGCGCGGACTTCAGCGTCGTACCGGATATCGCCCTGCTCGACCAGCGCGTGCGACGTTACCGCTTCGAGCACGTCGCCGACGGCACCCCGCACGTCACGCCACTGGGCACCTACGGCTCGACCGATCCGCAGACCGCGCTGCGGATCGTCGAGTCGATCGCCGGCGATCCCGCGCATGACCGCGTGCTCGTCGCGGACGAGGACCTGCGGCATCGCCCCACGCTGCACGCCTACACGCTGGAAGGACGCTACACCGGCCGCAGCCTGCCGCCCGGGACCTTCGGAGCCGAGCCCGAAGGCATCGCGCTGTGGTCGTGCGGCATCGACGCGGGTTACTGGGTCGCCGTCGACCAGCTTCGGCCACGCACGGTCTTCCATCTCTTCGCGCGGCAGGACCTCGCCCCGTCTGGCCGCTTCACCGGCGCGCGTACCGCTGCCAGCGACGGCATCGCGCTGCATGCCGCGGCCACCGCGCGCTTTCCCGCCGGTGCCCTGTTCGCGGTCGACGATGACGTCGCGGTGGTCGCGTTCGACCTGCGCGACGTCGTCGCCGGCCTGCGGCTCGACCCGGCCTGCGTCCGCTGAAGCACGTGCACCCGGTGCCGGTGGCCGTCCGCGTGCTGGCGCTGCTGGCTGCATGTGCAGGTCCGGCCGCGGCGCAGACGCCGTCCACCGGCGCTTGGCCGGGCACGCCCGCACCCGCTGCCCCCGCAGTTGCGGCCGCGCAGCCGGGCGGCGGCGCGCCCCGTGTCGCACTCGAACTGCGCACGCGCGGGCACGTCGTCGAAGCCACGGCGGTCAATGCGCTCGCCGGACCGGTCGAAGTGGAGCTGCAGGCCACCGGCTTCGCACCGCGCGCCGACCCGCCGCTGCCGGCGCGGGTCACGGTGCCGGCGTTCGGGCGCGTGCTGGTGGCGCGGCTCGACGCGGCGGCCACCGGCGCACACCTGCGCCTGCCCGCAGTGCCGGGACTGCCGACTGCACGGCCGCGTGATGCCACATACCTCTATCCGCTGCGCAACGCGCCCGTCCGCATCAGCCAGGGCTTCGGCGGCGCCTTCAGCCATGACGACGAGGAGAACCGCCACGCGGTCGATTTCGTGGCGCCTGCAGGCACACCGGTGCTCGCCGCCCGCGACGGCGTGGTGATGCAGGTCGCCGACGACGCGACCGGTCGCGTCGATCCGCGGATCGCATTCGATCCCGGCGACGACCGGGTGCGGGGCAACTTCATCCGCATCCTGCACGACGACGGCACCATGGCGCTCTACGCGCACCTGCAGACCGGCGGCGTCATCGTCACGCCGGGGGCGCGGGTCCTGCGCGGCACGATCATCGGTTTTTCGGGCAATACCGGCCTGAGCACCGCGCCGCACCTGCACTTCGTCCTGCAGGCCAATCGCGGCATGCGTCTGGCCTCGCTGCCGTTCCGGATGTCGGGACCGGACGGGCCGTTGCCACTCGCCGCCGTCAGTCCGGCGCTTCCGCAGTGAGCGCCAGCACGCCGCCTTCGAACAGTCGATGGCGAACGATCGCGGAGATCTCGTCCGCCGCGAGATTGGCCGTGGTGCGACCGAGTACCGACGCCACGAGGGCGACTGCGTCGCGCGAGAGCACCTGGTCACCGTAATCGTTCCGGGTCTGCCCGGTGCCGGGGTCGAGCGCGCGCAGCAGTGGCGAGTACGCGATCCGCAGCGCCTCGAAAGCGGGCGCATCTCCAGGTGCGCCGAGTGCGCGATCGACTGCGCGCATGAGTCCGGCCTCGAACGCACCGGTCGACCAGGTCGCGTCGATCAGGGCACGACCGCGTCGGCATTCGGCCGCAGTCCGCGCCGGGTCGTCGAGCGCGGCCACGATCGCCTCCGCCACGACGGCGAAGGCCGCGGGGTCGGGCTGTCCTGCCGCGTTCGAGGCCATGGCCGGAGTATCGACGACGTTGATGCCGTGCGCGGGTGGCAGCAGGAAGCGGTTGTTGCCCGCGCCGTTCGTGTACAGGGGGCAGCCCGCGTGCACCGATTCGAGTGCGTAGAAGCCGAAGGGCTCGGGAAACGTGTTGTAGGCCAGCCCGAAGCCCGCGATGCGGAACAGTTCGAACAGCGCCCGCTGCCGCAGGAGCGGGACCGGCAGGAACATCGCTGCGCAGTCCAGGCCCGTCCCGGCAAGCATCGCGTCGATTCCCTGGCGGAGATCGGGCGGCAGCGATGCCTCCGAGATGACCAGCATCGCGCGCCGGCCGCCGGAACGGCGGAGTGCATCGTTGAGCCAGAACATCACCGCGACGGTCGCCATCAGGTCCTGCTTGCCCGGCTGCAGCGCATGACCGAGCACGACGCCTGCATCGGCGGCGCGGCGGACCACGTCGGGCAATTCCACGCCGATGGTGAAGTCCGGATCGCCATCGGGCGCTGCGACGCAGGGCAACGGCATCGGGATGTCGCACACCCTGCCCAGTCCCGATGGATCGAGCACCGTGCGCGCCGCCCAGTCGGGCATCGCGAAAATCGCGCGCAGCGACCGCGCCAGATAGGCCGAGTTCGCGACGTGCAGGTCCACCGCGTCGTTGCCCAGCCACGCACCCGGCCCGTACGCCAGGCCGTGGTAGAGCACCATGTGCCGGTCGGCCCAGGCCCGGGACGGACTGCGGATGGACAGGCCTGCGCCGTCGTGGATCGCGAGTTGCGCGCGTCCGGCACGGGCGTGCTGCAGGCGCGAGGTCGCCAGCGCCAGCGGGATCATCGACTCCTGCGCCGTCGCGAGCACGGGCCGCGGCGCCGCGAAGGCGTGCACGTCCCATCCGTGCGTGGCGAGCGTGCCGGCGATACGGTCGTTGACGTACCCCACCGAGCCGTTCGATGGCGGTCCGCCGGTCTTGGACAGCTGGAGAACAACAGACCGCGCGAGCTGCGCCATCGATCGACCTTGCACCGCGCCCACGGGACGGGCCGGGGAGTATAGCCAGGCCCGGCGCGTATAATGGCCGGCTCCCCGATTCCCGAGACCGCACGTCCCGCGTGCGCGCCCGCATGGCCGACGTCGCCTCCGAAAGTTCCCGCCGCCGCACGTTCGCGATCATTTCGCACCCCGACGCCGGCAAGACCACGCTGACCGAAAAGCTGCTGCTGTTCGGCGGTGCGATCCAGATGGCCGGCTCGGTCAAGGGCCGCAAGGCCGCGCGCCACGCGACGTCCGACTGGATGGCGCTGGAGAAGGAACGCGGCATCTCGGTGACCAGCTCGGTGATGCAGTTCCCCTACGAGGGCCACATCGTCAACCTGCTCGACACGCCCGGCCACGCCGACTTCGGCGAGGACACCTATCGCGTGCTGACCGCGGTGGACAGCGCGCTGATGGTCATCGACGTCGCCAAGGGCGTCGAGGAACGCACGATCAAGCTGATGGAGGTCTGTCGGCTGCGCGACACGCCGATCATGACCTTCATCAACAAGCTCGACCGCGAGGGCAAGGACCCGATCGACCTGCTCGACGAGGTGGAAACCGTGCTCGGCATCCAGTGCGCGCCGGTGACCTGGCCGATCGGCATGGGCCAGCGCCTCAAGGGCGTGGTGCATCTGGTGACCGGCGAAGTGCATCTGTACGAGCCGGGCCGCAACTTCACCCGTCAGGATTCGACCATCTTCCCGTCGATCGACGCACCCGGTCTGGCGGAGAAGATCGGCGAGCAGATGCTGGCCAACCTGCGCGACGAACTGGAACTGGTGCAGGGCGCCAGCCATCCCTTCGATCTGGAGGCCTACCGCGCCGGCACCCAGACGCCGGTGTTCTTCGGTTCGGGCGTCAACAACTTCGGCGTGCAGCCGCTGCTCGACTTCTTCGTCGAACACGCGCCGCCGCCGCAGCCGCGCGAGACGACCACGCGCGAAGTCGCGCCGCAGGAAGACAAGCTCACCGGCTTCGTGTTCAAGATCCAGGCGAACATGGACCCGATGCACCGCGACCGCGTGGCGTTCATGCGCGTGTGTTCGGGCCGCTTCGAGGCCGGGATGAAGGTGTTCCAGCCGCGCACCGGCAAGCCGCTGAAGCTGGCCAACGCGCTGACCTTCATGGCCAGTGATCGCGAGATCGCCGCTGAGGCCTATCCGGGCGACGTGATCGGCATCCACAACCACGGCACGATCTCGATCGGCGACACGTTCACCGAGGGCGAGAACATCGCCTTCACCGGCATCCCGAACTTCGCGCCGGAACTGTTCCGCCGCGCGCGCCTGCGCGATCCGCTCAAGCTCAAGCAGCTGCAGAAGGGTCTGGCGCAGCTGTCGGAAGAAGGCGCGACCCAGTTCTTCAAGCCGCTGATGAGCAACGACCTGATCCTCGGCGCGGTCGGCGTGCTGCAGTTCGACGTGGTCGCCTATCGCCTCAAGGACGAATACGGCGTGGATGCGTCGTTCGAACCGGTGCAGGTGAACACGGCGCGCTGGATCCGCTGCAACGATGCCAGGAAGCTGGAAGAGTTCCGCGACAAGCACGCGATGAACCTCGCCGTGGACGCGGCCGACCAACTGGTCTATCTGGCGCCGACCCGCGTGAACCTGCAGCTGGCCCAGGAACGCGCGCCGGGCGTCGAGTTCCTCGCCACGCGCGAGCATGCGCACGCGGTCTCGTCGGATTGACGCACCGGTGTCGTCGCGGTCACCACACCGGCCTGCGCCATAATCCGGTCGTCCCTTCCCCCCCCGGACGCCGATGAACGCCCCGACGCTCTCCCACCGCCAGAAGCGCGAAGAACTCGCCAGCGCCCTGACCCACGGCCTCGGCGCGACCGCGGCACTGGCGGGCGGCGCGGTGCTGATCACGCTCGCCGCGCTGTACGGCAACGGCTGGCAGCTCGGCGCAGCGATCGTGTTCGGCGTCTCGCTGCTGCTGCTGTATCTGGCGTCCACGCTCTATCACGCGATCAACCATCCGGTCGCCAAGGGCCGGCTGAAGGTTTTCGACCACTGCGCGATCTACCTGCTGATCGCCGGCACCTATACGCCGTTCACGCTGATCGGCCTGCGCGGCACACTGGGCTGGTGGCTGTTCGGCACGATCTGGACGCTGGCGCTGGCCGGCGTGGTGTTCAAGCTGTTCTACACCGGGCGCTTCCGCGGCCTGTCGACCGCGATCTACGTGGCGATGGGCTGGCTGGTGGTCATCGCGATCGGCCCGGTCGCCGCCGCGCTCGACACCTGGACACTGAGCTGGATCATCGCCGGCGGCGTGTTCTACACCGCCGGCACCTTCTTCTACATGCGCGATTCGATTCCCTACGCGCACGCGATCTGGCACCTGTTCTGCATCGGCGGCAGTGTCTGCCACTACGTGGCGGTGCTGGCGCAGGTGGTGCCGGGGCGCTGATCCGGCCGCGACCTGCGAAGACTATGATCCTCCCGATTCCAGCGCAGGATCCGCCCATGCGACACCACGCACTCGCCACTGCCCTGCTCGTTTCCGCAACGCTTGCCGGCTGCGCGCAGCCCGCGCCGCCGGCGGCGCCCGCTGCCCCTTCGCCGCCGGCGGCGCCAGTGCCGCCACCCGCTCCGGAAACCGTCACCGCTGCCTACGACTGCCCGGGCGCTGCGGTCGTCGAGATCATCCGGGACGGCCGCTTCGCCCGGCTGCGCATGACGGACGGGCGCATCGTGAACCTCGGGGTGATCCGCGGCAGCGAGCCGCCGGTCTGGTCGGAAGTCGGCCTGCGGTTCGTGACCATTGACGGCGGCGCAGAGCTGTCGCAGGAGGCCGGGCGCACCGTCAGCTGCACGCCGAGCGACTTGCCGGAGGCGACGCCGGGCTGAGCGCGGTGCAGCGCGCGATGTTCACCCGCGTTTGACCCGTCGGCGTCGATGGTGGCTACCGCACAGGACCCGCCATGACACCGACCACGCCCGCCGCCACGCCTGATGCCCGCCGCGTCCCGCGCTTCGGGCATGCGAGACCGCTGCGCATCGCCGCCGCGGTCGTGCTGGTCGCGATCGTGCTGCTGGTGGCGTTCTGGGACTGGAACTGGTTCAAGGGTCCCATCGAGCGCCTGGTCGAGGCCCGCACCGGCCGCGCGCTCGTCATCGGCGGCGATCTCGACGTGGACCTGGGACGCACGACCACGGTCAGCGCCGACGCGCTGCGGTTCGCCAACGCCGCCTGGTCCGAGTCCCAAACGATGGCGTCGGCCGAGCGGCTGGAACTCCAGTTCGAGGTTCTCCCGCTGCTGTTCAGAGGCGAAATCCGGCTTCCGGAAATCCGTCTGGTCAGACCCATCCTGCGGCTGGAGACCGACCCGGACGGCGGCACCGGCAACTGGGACATCACGTTCGGTGGCGGCGGCGACGGCCCGCCGCCGCAGATCCGTCGTCTGTGGGTCGAGGACGGGCGCCTGCGTTTTCTGGATGCTCCCGGGCAGACCGACATCGATGTGCGCCTGTCGAGTCGCGAGTCACGCGGCGAAGACGCCGCACCGGCGATCGCCATCGAAGGTGGCGGCATCTGGACCCGCAACCGCTTCACCCTCGAAGGCGTGGCCGAATCGCCGCTGGCCCTGCAGGACACCGACAAGCCCTACCGCATCGATCTGCGCGCACGCGCCGGCGCCACCCGCGCGCATGCCCGCGGGGCACTGGTCGCACCGTTCCAGCTGCGCGATTTCGATCTGCAGTTCGCGCTCTCGGGCCGCAACCTGTCGGATCTGTACCCGCTGGTCGGCGTGGCATTGCCGGATACGCCGCCCTACGCGCTCGACGGCCGCCTGACGCGGGACGCGGCCACGCGCACCTGGCATTACGACGGCTTCACCGGCCAGGTCGGCCAGAGCGATCTCAACGGCTCGGCCGCGGTGACGCTGGGACGCGACCGCCCGTTCCTCAAGGCCGATCTGGTCTCCAGACGCCTCGACTTCGACGATCTCGCCGGCTTCATCGGTGGGACGCCCGACGCAGACGACGGCGACGCGCTCGATCCCGAACTCGTCGCACGCGAGCGTGCGCTGGCCGCGAAGGGCCGCGTGCTGCCCGATACGCCCTACGACCTCGCCAAGCTCCGCTCGATGGATGCCGACGTGCGGCTGCGGGCGCGACGGATCAATGCGCCGGGCCTGCCCATCGACGACATGGACGCGCATCTCAAGCTCGATGCAGGCCTGCTGCGCCTCGAGCCGCTCAATTTCGGCATCGCCGAGGGCACGATCCGGTCGACCGTCCAGCTTGACGCCCGGCGCGACACGATCGACACGCGGCTCCAGGCCTCGGTCCGCCGCATCAGCCTCGGTGGACTGTTCCCGCCCGATACGCTCGCCGGGCAGGCCGTCGGGCGCATCGGCGGCGACTTCAACCTGCGCGGCACCGGCAATTCGGTGGCCGCGATGCTCGGCAGTGCCAATGGCGATGTCGCGGTCGGCATGGGCGCCGGCCGGGTCAGCAACCTGCTCGTCGAACTGGCCGGGATCGACATCTACGAGGCGCTCAAATACCTGATCGGCAAGGACAAGCAGATTCCGGTGCGCTGCGCTTTCGCCGATTTCGGCGTGCAACGCGGGGTGATGCAGACGCGCGCGCTCGCGTTCGACACCACCGACACCATCATCATCGGCGAGGGCACGATCAACCTGCGCGACGAACGGCTCGATCTGCTGCTCAGGCCGCGCCCGAAGGATCGCAGCATCTTCGCGCTGCGTTCGCCGTTGTCGATCGGCGGCACGTTCGCCGATCCGAGTTTCCGGCCCGACCTCGCCCGGCTGGGACTGCGTGGCGCGATCGCAATCGCGCTGGGTTCGATCACGCCACCGGCCGCCCTGCTCGCCACGCTCGAACTCGGCGGCGGCGAGGACAGCGGCTGCGGGGGGCGTTACGCACGGTAACCTTCAGGCTTCGGGCAGCGCACCCGGGCCGGGCGCCGGGTGCCATGCGCTGACCAGATAGAGGGGACGCTGCTTGGACTCCTCGTAGAGGCGGCCGAGGTACTCGCCGATCACGCCCAGCGCGACCAGTTGCACCCCGCCGAGGAAGAGGATGACCGCCATCATCGTCGGCCAGCCGGCGACGCGGTCGCCGTAGAGCATCGCCTTGCCCACGACGTACAGCGCAAAGGCGAATGCGCCGCACGCGGTAAACACGCCCACGTACGTCGCCAGGCGCAGCGGCGCCGTGGAAAAACTGGTCACGCCGTCGAGCGCGAAGTTCCACAGTCGCCAGAACCCGAACTTCGACCGCCCGGCCACGCGACGCTCGCGCGCATACGGCACGGCGATGCGATTGAAGCCGATCCAGCCGAACAGGCCCTTCATGAAACGGTGCCGCTCGCGGAGCTGGCGCAACGCCGCGAGCGCCCGCTCCGACAGCAGGCGGTAGTCGCCGGTGTCGGCAGGCACCGGCGTCTTGGCCAGGCGTTGCATCAACCGGTAGAAGGCGTGCGCCGTGGAGCGCTTGAGCCAGCTCTCGCCGTCCCGGCTCAGGCGCGTGCCGTGGACGTCGTCGAAGCCCGCCCGCCAGTGGGCGACGAACTGCGGAATCAGCTCCGGCGGGTCCTGGCCATCCGCGTCGAGAATCATCGCCCCGCCCTCGGTCACCAGGTCCAGGCCCGCGGTCAGCGCGACCTCCTTGCCGAAGTTGCGCGACAGCCGCAGCAGCGCCACCCGTGCGTCGCCCGCCGCCAGTCCGCGCAACACCTCCCATGTGCCGTCGCCGCTGCCGTCGTCGACGTAGAGCACGCGCGGTTCGATGCCGTCGGCGGCGAGCACGTCCATCACCGCAGCAATCCGCGGGTGCAGCACCGGCAGTGCACGCGCCTCCTCGAATGCGGCGACGACGATCGTCAGGCGCTGCCGGCTCATCGCAAGGCGTCCAGGTAAGACTCGCCGCCGATCTGCCGCGCGTTGCGCTGGATCCATTGCGCCCGTCGCTGGACGTAGGGTCCGGGCCGCGAGGCGCTGTAGCGGCGCGGGTTCGGCAACGTCGCCGCCAGCCGCGCGCTCTCGCCCGCGCTCAGCCGCGCTGCATCCTTGCCGAAATGCCGCTTCGCCGCCGCCTGCGCGCCGTAGATGCCATCGCCGAACTCGGCCACGTTGACGTAGACCTCGAGGATCCGCGTCTTGGGCCAGAGCGTCTCGATCAGCAGCGTGTAATAGGCCTCCAGTCCCTTGCGCAGCCAACTGCGCCCACCCCACAGGAACAGGTTCTTGGCCGTCTGCTGGCTGATCGTGCTGGCGCCACGCGTGCGCCCGCCCCGCGCGTTGTGCGCGCGCGCCTTCTCGATGGCCGCCAGGTCGAAGCCGCGATGATGGGCGAAGCGCTGGTCCTCGGCCGCGATCACCGACACCGGAAGCGACGGCGCGATCGCGTCCAGGTCGCGCCACTGGTAGTAGAGATGGAAGTCGCGTTCGCGGCCCGTCCAGGCCTCGACCTGCCGGATCGCCATGAAGCTCGAGAACGGCGGGTCGACGAAACGCAGCACCAGCACCTGCAGGATCGGCACCGCCAGCGCCAGGAGTCCCAGCCAGCACAGCCGCTTGAGCCAGCGCCGGGCAAAGGACGGGTGCGCTTGCGGGGCGGCGTGGCCGCCCCCATGTGGGGAATCCGGATGCTCCATGGCGGCCACTCTATCGGGCGCCTTGCGCATCGCCAATCGAAATCCAGCGAGCCGACATGACCGACATCGAACAGCCCGACAGCGACCGCCTGTCCCGCTTCCTGCTGCAGACCGCCGGTGTGCGCGGCGTGCGCGTGCACCTGCACGATGCCTGGCAGGCGGTGCGGGAGAACGGGCCGTATCCGCCGGCCATCGACGAGATGCTGGGCGAAGCCTGTGTGGCCTCGGCGCTGTTCACCGGCCATGCCAAGGTGGACGGGCGCCTGTCGGTGCAGCTGCGCGCGCCCGGCCCCCTGCGCACGCTCTTCGCCGAATGCACCGCTGCGGGCACGATCCGCGGCATCGCACGCTTCGACGGGGACGGCAGCGAGGTCTCGCGGGATCTGCGCGCGCTCGGCGAGGAGGCGGTCATGGCCATCACCATCGAGAATCCCTCGGCCAACCGCGAGCCCAATCGTTACCAAGGGCTCGTCGGCCTGACGGCCGATGGCCTGTCGGAGGCATTCGAGGACTACTTCCGCCAGTCCGAGCAGTTGCCCACGCGCGTCCTGCTGGCCGTTGAAGGCGACCGGGCCGCAGGCCTGATGCTGCAGAAGCTGCCCGGCGATACCGGCGACGACGATGGCTGGAATCGCGTGGGCGCGTTGTTTGACACCCTCTCGACGACGGAACTGCTCCGATGGGACACCCCCACCCTGCTCTCGCGCCTGTTTCCCGAGGACGCGCCGCAGGTACTCGGCGAGAAGGCGCTCGCATTCGGATGTTCGTGTTCCCGCGCACGGGTCGAGGCAATGCTCGTGTCGCTGGGACCGGAAGAGGCCCTCGGCGCGGTCATCGACGGCGAGGCCAAGGTGGTCTGCGAGTTCTGTGGTGCGAGCTATGCGTTCACGCAGGACGAGGTGGAGACCCTGCTGGCAGCGCCCGCTGCGGACATGGAGGCAGCACAGCGCTTGCAGTAACCGGGCAGGATTGTTAAATAAACATAAACGCACTAGAGTCACCGATCGAACCACAGGGGAACTTCCCGGTAACGACCGGGTCACACGGCCATGCGACTGCCCGTCACGCGCCTGATGCTTGCTCTCGGCCTCGCCCTTGCGGCGGCTTCGGGCGCGTCTGCGCAGGACAAACGCAACCAGACCGTGCTGCCGGTGCTTGATCCCTCGGGCAAGGTCGAGGCGTTCCTGGTGCTCGAGCCGGCGGCCACCAACCCGGCCAGCCGCCGCTGGCGTTTCGGCGAGAACCAGTTCGATGCGGCCTTCGGGCTCGAGGCCGGCAGTTCCCTGGCGCTGCTGTGCAGCCCGGGCAGCAGTTTCAACGGCGCGGTCAGCAGTCTTGCACGCAATTGCCAGCTGGCGTCGGTCGGCGATGCCGCAGTCGGCAGCCGGCGCGCCAGCGCCACTGCCACCGTGAGCCGTCCCGGTGGCGGCCTGGGCATGAGCCTGGGCCAGGGCCGCGACACGTTGCCGGCCTGGGTGAATCCCTCGCGGTCCGCGTCGGCGCGTGAAGTGGACGTCCACGACCTGACCGTGTTCGCGAAGAAGGACGTCGGTGACGATGCCTACGTCTCGCTGGCCGGCACGCTCGCGAAAGCCACGCTGATCCCGAGCGCCGCGGCGCCGGCCAACCTCAGCGACCACTGGACCAGCCGCAGCCTCAGTGTCGGTGGCGGCATCGGCCGCTTCAGCGCCAACATCGTCGGCCAGGTCGTCGACACGCCCGGCCTGCCCAAGTGGGAAGGGGTGGGCCTGGGCGTGAGTTGGCGCACGCCCTGGAGCGGCCAGCTGACGGTCGGCGCGGACAATGTGATCACCCGCGGCAAGAACCCGTTCTCGAAGATGACCGAGAACGCGGACGACGAGGGCGCGGTGCCGTACATCCGGTATCAGCAGGACCTCTGAAGGCGCGCCCGCGCCTGAAGTCTGCGAGCGGTCGAGCGAGGGACATTGTCGGGCGTGCCCGCACCCCGTAGCGTGTCGTCCCGTTTCCGGCACACACGCAGATCGAGATGTCCCAGCCCAGTCCTGAAGTCTCGAAGGCCCTTCACGAGGCCCGAGCCGCCGCATCCACGGGGCGGACGATGGTCGCGGAGCGCATTCTGACGGACGCTGCGACCCGCCTCCCCCACGCATTCGAGATCCGCCTCGCGCTCGGACAGGTCATCGCCTCTGGCGGCCGTTTTGCAGCTGCGCTGCCTCAGTTCCGGTCGGCGATCGAGCTGGCACCGGACAGCGCGAAGGCCCATTTCCTTTTGGGCGTCACCGCCGCCAGACTCGAACGCAGCGTCGAGGCGATGTCCGCCCTGACGCAGGCCGCGCGCCTCGCGCCGCAGGATCCGCAGATACTCGCCGCCACCGCGGACGCGATCTTCCGGTGGGGCCGGGCGGGCGAAGCACTGCCGCTGTACGAAGCGCTGGCGAAGCTCCGTCCGGACGATGCGTTCCATCGACTTCGCGCTGCGGAGTCGATGTCGCGCGAAGGCCGGTTCGACGATGCCCGCGCCTTCCTCGAAAGCAGTGCCCGGGATCTTCCATCCAGCGCGGACGTCCATATGGCGCTGGGTGAGGTGTACGAAGATCTGGGGCGACGCGTGGACGCCCGCGACGCCTACAGCCGCGCACTCGAGCTCAATCCCGGCTGGGCGCTCCCGTTGGCCGGACTGTTGTCGGTGGATCGGCGAGACGCGGATCCGGTGCGTGTCGAGCAGGCACGCCAGTTCGTTTTCGACGAGCGGAAGGCGGACCGGGACCGGGCGTTCCTCGGCTACGCCCTGGGCAAATCCCTTGACGCGCTCGGGCGCCACGACGAAGCGGCTGATGCGTGGCTGGCGGCGAATGCAGCCAGGCGTCGATATGCCCCGGCCTACTCGGCCGGTGATTTCGCCGCTTACGTGGAAGGCGTCAAGCGGCTGCACGAAGATTTGCCGCCTACCGCTCCCGTCTCCATCGCCGGCGACTGGAAGGCCGTGTTCATCGTCGGCATGCCACGAAGCGGCACGACGCTCACCGAGCAGATTCTGGCGTCCCACCCCGCGGCGCATGGCGCAGGGGAACTGACCGAGATCGGAATGCTGGCGCGCGAGGTGCGCGAAGCACCTGCAAGCGCATCGGACCCCGGCTGGCTCCACGCGGCGCGGGAGCGGTGGCATGACGCGGCGCGACGCGGCGCGAAGCCAGGCGCGACCGTGCTGGTCGACAAGGCGCCGCTGAACTTCCTGCATCTGTGGCTGATCGAGCGACTGTTTCCGGAGAGCTGCATCGTCTGGTGCCAGCGGGACCTGCGCGATGTCGCCGTATCGATCTTCGGCGAGAACTTCGCGGTGGACTCCAGTTTCGCCACGCGGATCGACGACATCCTCGACTACGGCCGCCAACAGGCGCAGTTGATGGGTCATTGGAAGCGCTCGACGCGGCTTCGGATCCATGACCTCCAGTACGAGGCGCTCGTCCGGAACCCCACGGACATGTCGGACGCCTTGATCGAATCGGCCGGACTCGCGCCTGCAGGCGCCCCGCTGACCTATGGAGGAAGCGACCGGCCGGTGGCCACGCCCAGCAGGTGGCAGGTCCGACAGCCCATTCACACCGGTTCGGTCGGCCGATGGCAGCGGTACGCGAAATTGTTTTCACAAGACTGAACACAATGCGTACCCTTCAAGGCGCTTAACCACCCTTTAATTCTCTTTCCACGGCGGCTAACATCGGCCCACCTTGCAGGTTCTGGCCTTTCGCTTTCCGTTCGCGGCCCCCTTCAGGTGCAAGACATGTTCCTGCCCTTTTCTGGAGAGAGAGATGTTGAAGACAACCAAACTTCGAGACGCGATCACGTTCGCACTCGTGGCCGGCGCAACCACCTTCGCAGGCATGGGTTCCGCCGTTGCCCAGGACAGCAACACTGACGGGACGGCATCGGACGCGACGACGCTCGACCGCATCGAGGTCACCGGCTCGCGCATCCGCCGTGCCGACATCGAAGGCGCGGTGCCGGTGGCGGTCATCAGCCGTGCCCAGATCGATGCCAGTGGCGAAACCTCCGTTTCTGACTATCTGCGCTCCACCAACTTCAGCTCGACCGGCCAGTTCCGTCCGCAGTCGGGCAGCTCTGCCCAGGCAGGCGCATTCGCCGACCTCCGTGGCCTGGGTTCGCAGCGCACGCTCGTCCTGATCGACGGTCATCGCGCGCCGAAGTCGCCGTTCTCCGCATCTTCCCAGGACCTGAACGTCATTCCGCTGGCCGCCGTGGAGCGCATCGAAGTGCTCACCGACGGCGCTTCGGCGATCTACGGCGCGGACGCCGTCGGCGGCGTCATCAACATCATCACGCGCAAGGATTTCAACGGCGCGTCGGTGATGATCGGCAAGTCGTTCCCGGATGTCGGCGAGACCGACGAGGGTTCGGCAGTGGTCGGCGTGACCGGTGAACGCGGCCGCGTCATCGGCGGCGTGTCGACGAACCGCCGCGCGATGATCTACACGAACCAGCGTCCGTGGGGCCAGCGCCTCGGCGTCAGCGTTTACGGCAACAACTACGTGTCCGTCGATCCCGACACCGGTGCGATCACCAGCACCCGCCCCAGCGGTGACATCTTCGCGCCGGTCCCGGGTGGCTGTAACGATCCGAACTTCTACATCCTCAGCGGTACCGGCACGCAGTCGGATGGCCGCTGCAGCTACAACTTCAACGCGGTCGCGGCCGATGAGGCGAGCCTCACGCAGAAGTCGTTCTTCGCAAACGGCGAGTTCGACATCAACGACGACTGGTCGATCTACCTCCGCACGAGCGTTTCGAACACCAAGTCGTTCGGCCGTTACGCGCCGACGCCGGGCGTCGTCACGATCTCGCCGGACAGCGCCGCCAACCCGTCTCCGGGTGACATCACTTACCTGTACCACCGTTTCGCTGCCGCGGGTAACCGCGACAACAACACCGATGCCAACGTCTACGACATCAATCTCGGCGTGAACGGCACCGTTGCCGACACGATCGACGTCACGGCCGGCGTGCGCTACAACACCTACAAGTACCTCGAGCTGGGTCGCAACTACATCGTGCAGTCGCTGGCAGAGCAGGCGATCGAGCGTGGCGATTACAACATCTACAATCCGATCCTGACCCCGCCGGACGTGCTGAACTCGATCAAGGCGACCATCAGCCGTGACAGCGAGTTCACCACGAAGGAAGCGTACGCCAGCGTCACGCTGAACGATCTGTTCGAGATGGGCGGCGGCTCTTCGGCCTTGGTGCTCGGCACGGAGTATCGCGAAGAAGACTTCGCCGACATCTATGACTCGCTGTCTGCCGCAGGCGTGGTGCTGGGCAGCTCGGGTGCCTCCGCAGGTGACAGCCGTCGCGTGGGCGCGGCCTACTTCGAATGGCTGTTCCCCATCACTTCGATGTTCGAGGCGAATCTGGCGGGCCGTTACGAGGACTATTCGGACTACGGCACCAACTTCGCTCCGAAGCTCTCGCTGCGCTTCCAGCCGTTCGATGCCCTGACGCTGCGTGCCTCCGTGGGTCGCGGCTTCGTCGCGCCGACGCTGGACGTCATTTCCCAGGCGACCGCGTTCTCCGCCGACACCGTGTTCGATCCTGCCACCTGCCTGCTCAATGGCGACATCAATCCGAGCAAGGTCGGCGCGGGCAAACAGTACGCCGACGCTGCAGCTTACTGCGCCGCGACGGGTGGCAACCAAGGTATCCAGGTCGATTCGTATCGCGAACGCGCGGAAGGTCTGGGCGCCGAGGAGTCGACGCAGTACCAGTTCGGCGTGGTCTGGGATGCGGCCGACTGGCTGAGCATCACCGCCGATTACTACAACATCAAGATCGAAGACCGTATCGCGTTCTTCAGCTCGCAGAAGCTGATCGACATCCAGACCGGTGACGACCCTACCCCGTTCCCGGGCGCACCTTGCAGCATCGAGCGCAACCCGAACATCACCACCTCGCTCGGCAATCCGCTCTCCGAGATCCACAACTGCTACTTCAACCAGGGTGAAGTGAAGACGGACGGTGTGGACCTCACACTGCGCACCAACTTCGACTTCAACGAGTACGGTGCGCTCCGCAACCAGCTCCAGGTCACCTACATCAACGAGTACACGATCGATGGTGGCGAGGACCAGGTGAAGCTGCAGGGCTTCCCGCAGATCCGTGCGACGCTGCAGAACGAATGGAACTACGGCGACCTCGCGTTCGGCTACAACATCCGTCACATCGGCGATAACGGTTCGGACGCGAACTACACGCCGTCCTACACGACGCACGATCTGCAGCTGTCCTACAACGCACCGTGGAATGGCAAGGTGACGCTGGGCGTGAACAACGTGGGTGACAAGTACCCCGAACTCATCGCGTTCGACGGTCGTCCGTTCAACTTCTACCTCTACGACGCCTACGGCCGTACGCCGTACGTGCGCTACGAGCAGAAGTTCTGATCCAGGCGTTGCAGAGTGGTTGAAGAAGGGGGCGCGAAAGCGCCCCCTTTTTATTGCTGCGCGTTCGAAGCGCCGCGTCCGGCCCGATCGCCGACCGGTTCAGTCCAGCAACAGCTTCCCGCGCAGGGACGTGATCGCGGCGTCCACCAGTCGCCTGGCAGCGTCCACCAGCGCGTCTCCGGACAGGGGCTGACCGCCATCCGACAGTCGCAGCCGTCGGCGTTCCACCGCGTCGAGCAGGACGTTGACGAGTTCATCGGCGCGCCGCGTGCCGTCGAGCTTGGGCAGCAGCAACAGTTCGATCTCGTCGATCGCCACGGGGTCGTGCCAGGCGTTGGCAATCGCGGGGGACGCATCCCTCGCGGCAAACGAAGCCATCTGGCGGACATGCCGCGGCGCCACCAGATCCGGCGTTGCGGAACGCGGCCGGCCCACGGGCGTCATGCGCGTCCTGACCACGTCGCACTCCACCGCGAACGCCAGAAACGCGGTCAACTCCTGCGCCTGGAGATGCGCAGGGCAGCCGTCGCGGACAGCGTCGATCAGACCACTCCAGGCAACCGTACCCGGCCACGCCCGGCCGATCGCATCGGCCGCCGCGATTGCGGCAGGCGACGAGAGCGTGAAGCGCCGCCCGCCGAGACTCCGGTAGGCCTGCGAGGCCATACCCGACCCTCGGTCTGCAGCCTCGCGCTGGATGGGCCCGCCGAAGTGCAGGGGCGACAAGCGCTCCACGGTCGGTTCGAACGAAAGCGCATGTCCACCCGATGCGGGCGTCAGCATCGACTGCCTGAACTTGCGGCCGACGATGAAATCCAGAATCTGCTCCGCCTTGATGCGGTCGTGTCCGCACTCCGCGCGGACTGCGCGGGTGACATCGGGCTTGAGCCCCGCCCAGGACATGGTCGCTGGAATCGCATCGCCGACGTAGGCCAGTCCCGCTGCAGCCGCCCGGGCTGCGAAATCCCGGAGATAGCAGGGCCTGTTGTCCGCTTCCAGATACTCGTGGAGCAGATAGTCGGTCCGCTCGTCCTTCCAGGTCGAAGCGCGCTCCTGCATGACCTTGCGTACGGTCGAATCCTCGCTCGCAGCGCCGGCCAGAAAATCGACGAGACCCCGCCCCCGGGCGAGCCGCTCGGCGGACGACGTCGCGTCGCCCGACCAGAAGATCATCGCGTCCCTCACCACTTCCTGGAACTTCCATCCCGGGTAGGTGTTGTAGCTGATGTAGGCCAGTCCCCGCGCCGACAAGGCGCGTGCGCACAGCGTCAGGATCGCCGTCTGGACCTCCGGCGGCACCCAACTGTAAACCCCGTGGCAGATGATGTAGTCGAAGACGCCAAGATCATCGCAGTTCGACACGTCGCGCACGTGGAGCGCGACATTGTTCAATTGCAGCGCCTCGACGCGTGCCATGCCCGCACGGATCTGTACGGGCGAGATGTCGATTCCGACGTAATCGGAGCCCGGGTTGCGGCAGGCCAGGGGCAACAGATTGCCTCCCGAGGCACAGCCGATTTCCAGCACGCGACAGGCGCCGGTCGATGCTGGAGTCAAACCCCAGAGGGTGGCCAACGAAGCGAGGCGTTCGGGATCTGTCTGGGGCAACGCGATCGAGTGATAGGGCACCTCGTCGTATGAATCCGCTATCGACCGGTGGATGTCCGGCATTGGTACGCCCCGCAGAGAACCCACCGCATGATAATTCGCATCGCCCGTCGACGACGCATACTGGGCAGATGACAGACGCAGACATCGCTCACAGGCGCGCGGCGTGGTCCAGATACTGGTCGCACGGGTTCGCCCACACGCTCGAAGGCTCGTTCGACAGCGGCTACTCGGGCGTCATTGCGGATTTCTGGCGGCGGGCCGCTGGTTCGATCCCGGATGCGCGGGTACTCGACCTGGCGACCGGCAATGGCGCGATCGCGGGAATGATCGCCAGCCTGCTCCCCAGGGCGGCGATCGACGCGGTGGATTGTGCAGCCCTCACGCCCGCATTGCCGCAGGATCTCCTCGCCAGGGTGCGGTTTCATGCCGGGACCACTGCGGAAGCGCTGCCCTTCCCGGACGGCAGTTTCGATCTGGTGACCAGTCAGTACGGCTTTGAGTACACCGATTTTCGCCGCTCGGTGCCAGAACTGCGGCGGGTCATGGCGCCGTCTGCTGGCGTGGCCATGGTGATGCACCATGCCCATTCCGCCCTGAGTGCGGTGGCACGCGACGAAGTGGTCGCCTACGACTGGCTGCTCGCCGATGGCCACCTTCTCGACCGGGCCGAAGCCGTGATTCCCTTCGCAGCTCTCGCCGGACGAGGCGAGGTGCCGCCTGCCGACGCGGATGGACCGCGCCGCGATTACAACCAGACGCTCCGGTTGCTTGCGGCAACCGCAGACACACTGTCCGCGCCCGATGCACTGCTCGAGGCGCGCACCTCGTGCGCCCACATGATCGGCGAAGCCCTCCGGAGCGGACGCAGCGAGGTCGCGCTGGAACAACTGCGCGGCTACCGCGAAGACCTGGAGGATGCTCGCCTGCGTTCACGCGAGCTGCTGGACTGCGCGCTCGGTGTCGACGGGCGGGACGCGTTGATTGATCGCCTGGGCCAGGCGGGTATCCAGACACTCGAATGTCTGGAACTCCGGGAAGGCGTGCATCTGCTGGGCTGGGCGCTGCTCGGCAGGGGCTGAATGCTCCTGTCCCCACGCGCTTGCGCCGGGCTGCGCAGGCGTCGGCCGGCTCCGCCTCCCCGTTCGTCCCGCGTGGGGTTCAGCCCACCCGCCGCTGCGCCGAGTCCCAGAACGCCTGCTGCTCGGCGAACTCGCGCGACCACTCTGCCTCGTCGACGTGCAGCGCACGCGAAACCGCCGCCTCGTCGCCTTTGGCGAGATCGCGGGCGTCCGGCATCAGGCCGGGCGCGCGCGCGGTCGCGGCTGCCTGCCCGGTGACGCGCCCGACGATCCATTCCAGTACGCGCAGGTTCTCGCCGAACCCCGGCCACAGGAAATGGCCGTCGGCATCCTTGCGGAACCAGTTGACGTGGAAGATCTTCGGCAGCTTCGCGCCCGGCACGTCGAACGACAGCCAGTGCGCGAAGTAGTCGCCGAAGTGGTAACCGCAGAACGGCTTCATCGCCATCGGGTCGCGCCGCACGACGCCGACCTGGCCGGTCGCCGCCGCGGTGGTTTCCGAGGCCATCGTCGCACCGACGAACACACCGTGGGCCCAGTCGCGGGCTTCGAAGACCAGTGGCATCGTGGTCGCGCGACGGCCGCCGAACACGATCGCGCTGATCGGCACGCCCTGCGGATCCTCCGCGCGCGGCGACCAGCTGGGGCATTGACGCGCCGAGACCGTGAAGCGTGCGTTCGGATGCGCCGCCGGTCCGTTCGCCGGGTCGTAGGGACGTCCCTGCCAGTCCAGCGCCGGCACGCGATCGTCGAGACCTTCCCACCACGGCTGGCCGTCTTCGGTGAGGGCCACATTGGTGTAGATCGTGTCGCGCTGGATCATCGCCAGCGCGTTGGGGTTCGACTTCGCGGACGTGCCCGGCGCCACGCCGAAATAGCCGGCCTCGGGATTGATCGCCCACAGGCGGCCG
>Ga0207791_1000134_pt1 | contig 20665 bp, 18 predicted proteins | sample HigsolmetaGSP16D_FD_184844 | JGI IMG/M metagenome (GOLD analysis project Ga0207791, IMG submission 184844) | High solid enriched microbial communities from the Joint BioEnergy Institute, USA - SP1-6-D (SPAdes) | ecosystem: Engineered > Bioreactor > SSF (Solid state fermentation) > Aerobic >...
TGCTCGCCGCTGGCGTGGCCGGGATCGCCAGCGGAATGGTCGGTGGACTCGACCTGGGATTGAGAACAGGCCGCCATCATCAAGGCAGCGACCAAGGCGATGGCTAGACGCGGAGCGTGCAGGGCGTTGGTCATGAGAGCGCTTACTTGAGGGTGGACAGGAAGGCGGAGATGTCGGCGATGTCCTGCTCGGAGAAGCTCTGCGCCTGTGCCTGCATCGTCGGATGTTTGCGCTTGCCCAGGCGATACTCGGTCAACGCTTGGATCAAATACTGGCTGGTCTGGCCGCCGATCTTGGGTACGCGATAACTGGGATAAGCGTTCTTATAGCCGGTGACGCCATGGCAGCCCTGACAGGTGTAAGCAAGCAGCCGCCCATTGGACGGATTGCCGGTCGGTGCGGCGGGGGACGCCGGCGTGGCCGGTGCTGCGGGTGTGGCTGCGGCTACCGCAAACGGCAGGAAGACGACCAGAGCGAGACAAGCGGCGAGCGGCTGCGGGCGCATGATTTCGTATCCGGAAGACTGGTTGGGCGTCCGCACGTGCGGGTGACAGGACCGGTCCGAGTATGCCTGCGATTTGTCGCGCCGCAAACCGGGTGAATAGGCCAACTTGAACAAGTCAATCTCTTCGGCGCATGGGCGAGATGTGCATTTGAATCGTTTACGTGGCCGCAACCAATGCGCCAGCGAACCGGCCTTTCCGCAACCAGAATTCACGCCTGTAAAAAGCTAACCGTTCCATGAGCCGCCGGGGGCACTGCGTCAGCCTGCACGAACCTGTCGTACGATCGCAGTCGCCTTCGCCGAGCTTTCCTTGACCTTGTCCCACTGGCCCTGTGCCAGCCAGTCCTTGGGCACCATCCACGAACCGCCGATGCACAGCACGTTCGGCTGCGACAGGAACTCGCTCGCGTTGGTCTCGCTGATGCCGCCAGTGGGGCACAGCTTGAGGTCGGATAGCGGACCGGCCAAGCCTTTCAGCATTTGCAAACCACCCACGGCGGTGGCCGGGAACAGCTTGCACACCCGGAAGCCAAGACCCATCAGGGTGAGCAGTTCGGTCGGGGTCGCTGCTCCAGGCACTGCGGGAATTGGGGCATCGGCCAACAGTCGGGCCAACGGCGCTGGCGTGCCCGGGGTGACCAGGAAGTCTGCGCCCGCATCTACCGACTGACGCAGCTGCAGCTCGCTGAGCACGGTGCCGGCGCCGATCACGATGTTTGGCAGCTCACGCTTGAGCATCGCCAGGGCATCAATTGCGACCGGCGTGCGCAGGGTTAGCTCGATGGCGGGCAGGCCGCCTTCAAGCAGTGCATCAGTGACGCGGCGCGCTTGGTCAAGCGTGTCTACGGTAACCACCGGCAGAATGCCAGCGTCGCGCAGCAACTGTTCGGCGGTGTTCTGTGTCTTGGCAATCGTCATTGCAACTCCGGATGACAGCGACCGCCTGAGCGGTTGCAGAGAGGGTAAAGAGATCAGGCGTCCTTGGACTCGTGCGGTGCGGCGGCGGCGGTCGCATCGGCGCCGAGTTCGTACTCGGCGTCGTAGCTCCACAGCGCACCGTCCGGATGGGTCGGGCCGCAGGAAATCGAAATGGCGCCCTGGTCGGCAGGGCCGACCACGTGTCGGTTGATGGCGAACAGGTTGCGGCCTAGATCGTTTCCGGCCACTGCCGTGTTCGGTGCGACCTCGCGCGATGCCCATTCTTCGGCCGAGACCAGTACTTCCAAAATGCCGGCTTCGCCGTCCAGGCGCACGATGTCGCCTTCGCGTACGCGCCCGATCGGTCCGCCGCGCGCCGCTTCCGGGCTCACGTGGATTGCTGCCGGGAACTTGCCCGAGGCACCGGACAAACGGCCGTCGGTGACTAGGGCCACGCGCCGGCCCTGGTTTTGCAGCAGGCCCAGCAGCGGTGCCATCGAATGCAGCTCGGGCATGCCGTTTGCGCGCGGGCCCTGGTAGCGCAGAACCACCACAAAATCGTGCGGAAGCACGCCAGCGGCATGCAATTTGTTGAGCACCTGTGGAGTATCGATCACCACGGCTGGCGCCTGGATGCTGCGATGCTGCGGCTTGACAGCCGAAAGTTTGATCAACGAGCGGCCCAAGTTGCCGCGTAGCAGGCGCAGCCCGCCCTGCGACTCGAACGCATTGCTGACCGGACGCGCAACACTGTCGTCAGCGGTGGTGGCAGTGCCAGGCACGTAAATGACCTTGCCGCCCTGAAGACGCGGCTCATTGAGATAAGCGCGCATACCGCCTTCGACGATGGTCGGTAGGTCGTCGTGCATGTAACCGGCGTCCATCAGTTCGCGGAATACGAACGCCGTGCCGCCCGCGGCCTGGAAACGGTTCACGTCTGCTTCGCCATTGGGGTAGATGCGGGTCAATAGCGGCACAGTCTGGGAGATCAAATCCATGTCGTCCCAGGTCAACACGATGCCGGCTGCACGCGCCACTGCGATCCAGTGGATGGTATGGTTGGTCGAACCGCCGGTAGCCATCAGTGCGACCACGGCATTGACAATGGCGCGCTCGTCGATCAGGCGACCGAACGGGCGGAAGTCATCGCCTAGCGCAGAGATTGCCAATGCACGTGCGGTGCCTTCGCGAGTCAATGCGTCGCGCAGCGGCAGCTCCGGATTGACGAACGAGGCGCCGGGCAACTGCGCGCCCATTGCTTCGAGCAACACTTGGTTGGAATTGGCTGTGCCGTAGAAGGTACAGGTACCTGGCGAGTGGTAGGACGAGGCTTCGGCTTCCAACAGCTCGGCACGGGTCGCTTCCCCAGCGGCGTAGCGTTCGCGAACTTCGGCCTTCTGCTTGTTCGGAATGCCTGGCGTCATTGGTCCGGCCGGCATGAAAATGGCCGGCAGGTGGCCGAACGCCAGCGCGCCGATCAGCAGGCCCGGCACGATCTTGTCACACACGCCCAGGTAGACCACGCTGTCGAACATGTCATGGCTCAGGCCAATGGCTGCGGCTTGGGCGATGTTGTCGCGCGAAAACAGAGACAGCTCCATGCCAGCGCGGCCCTGGGTCACACCGTCGCACATCGCCGGCACACCACCAGCCACCTGCGCGGTTGCTCCAAGCGAGCGCGCGGTATCGCGAATGAGCTGCGGATAATGCTCGAACGGCTGATGTGCCGACAGCATGTCGTTGTAGGCAGTGATGATGCCCAGATTCGGCGTGGCCGCACCGCGCAGACGCGTTTTATCAGTCGGCTCGGACGCAGCGAAACCATGCGCAAGATTGCCGCAGCTCAGGCGACTACGGAACGGACCCTCCCGCAGGGCGGCATCGATACCAGCCAAATACGCTGCGCGCGAGGGAGCGCTGCGCTTGCGGATACGGTCGGTGACAGCTTGGATGTTCGGATGCAGGCTCATTGGCTATCGGCTACGAGAAACAGGGGAAGGAAGGACTTTTTAAACCCACTCGTGGATGTGCGGGTTCAAGTGAAAAATTCGCATTGCATCGATTCTTGCGAAGGCCTGGCATTGAATCGGCTCGCACTATGCACACCAATGCACACGCAATCGCGGCCCAGTCGGTTGCAGCGCCACGCGGATGGGATATGCGCTGATGTCCTCGCCTGCCAGCGCGGCCTGCAGCACGTCCAGCTTCTGCTTACCGCGCAACAGCAGAAGACGCGTCGGGATCCCGGCTAGCCCAGCGGGCGTCAGGGTGATACGCAACGGCCATTGGTTCGAACCGGGGCAGCCGGTGGCATCCAGCGCCGCATACGGCTGCGGGCTGGCAAGCACCTTGGGCAGGTCGGTTGCACCCGGGAACAACGAAGCGATATGTCCGTCGCTACCCATCCCCAACACTGCCAGACAGGCAGGTTCGGCATGCGTGGCCTGCAGGTTCGCGGTGTGCACGCACTCGGGCAGCTGCTTGCCCGGGCGGACCAGCGGAATGAAGGTGGCGGCCCGCGCGTGGCTTAGGAGGCTGTGATTCACCAGCCAAGCATTGCTGTCCTGATCCTGCGGGGACAACCAGCGCTCATCAACCAGCCCCACTTCCACCCGCGACCAATCCAGTGGCCGGTGGGCAAGGGACTCATATACCGGCGCCGGGGTCGTACCACCAGACAACACCATGCGTGCCTGGCCTCGCCGCGAAATTTCCTGTTCCAGCAAATCGACCATTTCGCCGGCCACTGCCTCGGTCCATTCGGCCGGGTCGTCGTATCGCATCAGGGTGATACGCGGGTTATCCTGCAAATTCATTGCTGTTTCCTGGGGGGCTGACGTTGTGCATCCACTGCATACGCGGCGGCGCCGAGCAGGCCGGCATGCGGGTGCATGACCGCCAGCGACGGCACCCGGGACATGATCGCGGAAAAGCGGCCTTTGTGTTCGAAGCGTTGGCGAAACCCCGAATGCTGCAGCGAATCCAGCACCTTGGGCACCAGCCCACCGGTGAGGAACACCCCGTCCCAGGCACCCTGCATCAGCACCATATCGCCGGCGATCGCGCCAAAAATGGCACAGAAAAGATCGATTGTACGCGACGAGCGCTGGTCGCCCGCCGCCGCACGCGCGGTGATGTCCTTTGGCTGAAGCGGGCCAGGATCGACACCAGCGATTTCACTGAGCGCGCGATGGATATTGACCAGTCCTGGGCCGCAAATCAGGCGTTCGTTGGAGACCCGGCCGAACTGTTCGGAGAGGATTTCCAGAATGCGGATCTCCTCAGGTGTGCCAGGCGGGAAGCTGACATGGCCGCCTTCGGTCTCCAACGGAAAGCAGCGCCCCTCGCGAATGACCAGGCCACCCACGCCCAGGCCGGTACCAGGGCCGATCACGCCATAATTGCGCGGCTGATCGATCGGCGCCGGACGCCAGCTAGCACCACCCACCTGCACTACGTCCTGCGGACGCAACAGACTGATGGCCATCGCCTGCGCGGCGAAGTCGTTGATCAGGTGCAAGGTGCTGAAACCGAGCATGCCAGCGGTGCGCGCGCGCGAAATCACCCAGGGGTGGTTGGTGATACGCGCCTCGTCGCCATCCACACGGCCGGCCACTGCGAACACGCCCTGGGTAGCCTGCACGCCGATCTGGTCGAGATAAAAGCGCGCCGCTTCGCCCAGTGAACCGAAGTCCACCACAGCAAACTCGCGCGAGGTGTCATCCAGCAACGGCACCGAGGCATCGACATCGGCCAGTGCAAAGCGCGCATTGGTTCCGCCGATATCGGCAACCAGCACCGGCTTGGAAGGAGCGGTCATGCGTTATTTTCCTGTGCGTCGTTGGCCGGGGGGAGGAAGTGGGTTGCCGATTCGGGGCCCCAGCTGCCAGCCGGGTAGGGCTGCAGCGGCAGCGTGGCATCTTTCCAGGCGTGGCTGACGCTGTCGATCCACGACCACGCCGCCTTGACCTCGTCATCGCGCACGAACAGCGCGGGATTGCCATTGAACGCATCCAGGAACAAGCGTTCGTAGGCAATGCGGCGATGCAGGCCGGTCGGCACCGACAGTTCGAGCTCCAACGGCTGCAGTTCGATCGCACCCCATTCCGGGCCGGCCAGGCTGCTCATCAGGCCCAGCTCGATGTTTTCCTGCGGCTGCAACTGGAAGGTCAGCCGGTTTGGCACCGCGTTGTGGCGGTCCGGGCGTTCAAACAACCAGTGCGTTGCCGGCTTCAGCGTCACCACGATGCGGGTAGATCGCTCGGCCAGGCGCTTGCCGGTGCACAGGTGGAACGGCACGCCAGCCCAACGCCAGTTATCGATATGCGCCGTCACCGCGACGAAGGTTTCCACGTCGCTGCCTTCCGGAGGCTGATACGCCTGTGCCGGCTGGCCGTTGATGGTGCCGGCGGTGTAGCGGCCGCGAACGCTGTCATGCGCAGCGTGTTCGGCAGTCATCGGGCGCAGAGCGCGCAGAACTTTGACCTTCTCGTCACGGATGCGGTCGGCTTCCAGCGAGGCTGGCGGCTCCATCGCCACCAGGCACAACAGCTGCAGAATATGACTCTGCACCATATCGCGCAGTGCGCCTGAGCGCGCGTAATAGGCATCGCGCCCGTCTACGCCTTCGCTTTCGGCAACCAGAATCTGCACCGATTCGATATAGGTGCGGTTCCAGACGGCCTCCAGCAGCGTATTGCCGAAACGCAGCGCGATCAGGTTCTGTACCGCCGCCTTGCCCAGGTAATGGTCGAGACGGAACACGCGATCTTCGTCGATCAATGCACCGATCGACTGCAGGATTTCACGGGCGCTGTCCGAGTCGTGACCGATGGGCTTTTCCAGCATCAAACGATGTGGTGCCGCCAGCGCACCACCCAATGCCAGACCCTGGCACGTGCTGATGTACAGACTTGGCGGGATGGCGAGATAGCTCACGCACCGGCGGCTGGCCAGCTCGTGAACCGCGTTGGCAACCGACTCGGCATCGCGCAGATCCACCGAGCGGTAGTCGACCTGCTGCAACAGCGTCTGGATCTGTGTGGGCGTGGCGATCGGCAGCGCGTCGGTCAGACGTGGCCGCAACACCTCACGGAATGCATCGGTGTCGTGCGGTGATAACGCCAGCGCACGGATGCGGAAGTCCTCTGGTAGCAGGCCATCGATGTACAGTCGCAGCAGCGAAGGAAACAGGTAGCGCTGTGCAAGATCACCAGTGGCGCCAAACAGGATCAGGGTGTTGTGCATGGACCGCGTTTCAGATTCTGGAGACATCGTTATCAGCAGCTTGTCGGAAAGGCGCCGGATGGCCGGCGGTCGATATGTCTGTTGTTGAGCGCCACGTGCATGCGCGCTGTGGGGATGGAAGCTGACGCCCAATCGCTGATTGTTGCAGCAACTGGCGATCAGCGGTTAGCGCCTTGATGGAATCTTTCAACCTGCGCGGCGGCATGCATGCATGACCAATCGAGCTGAACCGAACGCGCTGGCTCTGAGAATGCCTGGTGGCCTTCTACTCACTCCCGATCAATGTTGCCATGTGAAAACGATTACATGTCAGAATAAACCAATGCAGTCGTTTGCAGGAGATTGGCTTGCACGCGCATGCGGCGTCACCGCCATCGGAAGGGCCGAGGGCAGGGCGCACAACCTACGGTGAGGCCGGACGATGGCGAAAGTGCAATTGGAAGGTGTCCGCAAGGTCTACGAAAACGGCCATGTGGCAGTACAGGGCGCGAGCTTCGAAGTGGCCGATGGCGAGTTGATGGTGCTGGTCGGGCCGTCCGGGTGCGGCAAATCGACCCTGTTGCGCATGATCGCCGGTCTCGAGGACATCAGTGCAGGCGCACTGCGGATCGGCGGGCGTGTGGTTAACGACGTGGCCCCCAAGGACCGCGACATCGCCATGGTGTTCCAAAGCTACGCGCTCTATCCGCACATGACCGTGGCCGAGAATCTGGCGTTCGGTCTCAAACTGCGCGGCCATCCGAAGCAGGTCATCGCCGAGCGCGTCAACAATGCCGCTGAGCTGCTTGGCCTGACCCCGCTGTTGGATAAGCTGCCCAAGGCGATGTCCGGAGGACAGCGCCAGCGTGTGGCGCTGGGCCGGGCGATGGTACGCGAATCGTCGGTGTTCCTGCTCGACGAGCCACTGTCCAACCTGGACGCCAAACTGCGCCACAGCGTGCGCACCGAAATCGCGCAACTGCACCGCAAGCTCGGCACTACCATGATCTATGTCACCCACGACCAGGTTGAAGCGATGACGCTCGGCCAGCGCATCGTTGTGCTCAAGGATGGCGTGATCCAGCAAATCGACAGCCCGATGGCGCTTTACGAGCGTCCGGTCAATCTGTTCGTGGCCGGTTTCCTCGGCAGCCCGGCCATGAACGTGCTGCAAGGACGTTTGGACGCGCAGGATAGCCTGCACTTGGTCAAGGCCGATGGTTGGCGCGTTCCGTTGGGCGCAGCGCGGGTCGATCCAGCCTGGTTTGGCAAGGATGTGATCGTCGGCGTGCGCCCGGAGCATTTGCAGCCCTCCGACGATGCGGTGCTGGGCTGCGATGCGCGGATCGATATGATCGAACCGGTCGGCAACGAGATATTTGTCAATCTCGACCATGGTGGCCAGCGGCTGGGGATCCGCGTCCCGCCGCAGGCATTGCCGGCGGTGGGGCAGCCGCTGCGTCTGGCACTGCGCAGCGATGCCTTGCACTTCTTCGACCCAGTTACCGGGCTGCGGCTTGAAGCAGCTTGAAGCTGCTCACACACCAGGCGGGCAGGACCGTCGCTCGGACACACCGATCCCTCCCGTCCCTCATGCACTGCTTGCTACGTTTCTTAGTGACCCTTAACGCTCTAGCCCCGTGATGATTGCGCGTGGCCGTGCGCCGTGGGCACCTGCCTGCAAGGCAGAGTCGGCGTCCAGCGGCAGCTCCAGCGGCAGCACCGCCAGCGCCAGGTTGCCAGCCACGCTCACCACCGTGCCGATCGCAGTGCCTTCCATTGCAACGGCATCGCCCACGTCCACCGCCGCATCGGTTTCCAATAACCGTAAGGCGCGCTTGGCCTTGCCCAGGAAGTGGGTGCGCGCCACGACCTCCTGGCCTGGGTAGCAGCCTTTTTTGACGCTGTATGCTTGCAGGCGGTCGAGTGCAAGCTGCTGTGGCGTCCACTGTTCGCGCTGGCTCTCGGCCAGGCGAGCAAGCCCCAACTGAAGATCCGCTCGCCGCCACTGTGCATCTGCGCTTAGCAGTTCGATAGGCGCTGCCAATGCATTCTCGGCGCAGAGCAGTAAGGTGCGCGGCAGCGCAGCGGTGCCCAGGTCCAGTTCAATCCACGGCGCTCCGATATGAGCCTGTGCAGCACGCGCTTGCTCAGGCGCGGTGAAGCCACCGTACGTACACAGTGCGGCAGTGCTGATTTTCAGCTTGCGGCGAAACACGAACTGACCGAGTTGCGCGGCAATATTGGCTGCGTTGCCATCCGGCAATAGCAGCAACACGTGTGCGTCGTCCTCACGCAGCAGTGCGAAGATAGCAATGACCCGCCCCTTTGCCGTCAGCCAGGCATTCCACTGCCACTGCCCAATCGTCAGTGCCTGCACGTCGTTGGCAAATTGGGCATGCGCAAACGCAACTGCATCCGCACCGACCAATCGTACGTACTGCATGTCGTGCAGGGGCTCGAAACCCTGCGGAATAAGATTCAGGTTGTCAGCCACAGAAGGGGAGGACTAAAATTGCCAAGGTGTGAGAGCATTATGACAGGCCATTCAACGCCAACCCAGACCCCAGCGCAGGATTCCAAGACGCAGCCTTCTTCCCTGGAGCATATCGCCGAGAAGAAGCCACTGCCCAAGGAGATTGGTGGGCGCGATGGCCTTGAGCCAACGCGCTACGGCGACTGGGAAAGAAATGGACGCTGCATCGATTTTTGAGCAGCTTTTAGCCACAGCGGCCTAATGCCGCCCAGCCGAGATAACGAGCCCAGCGAATGGCGATCCGCGAACGTCCTCTTTCCCCGCATCTGCAGGTGTATCGCTGGCAGATACAGATGGTGACCTCGATTCTCAATCGAGCCACCGGCATTGTATTGTCCGTCGGTGCATTGGTGATAACCGCTGCCTTACTGGCATTGATGCTTGGCCCCGACCACTGGAATTGTTTCCGCGATCAGGCTGCAACCTGGTATGGGCAGGTCTTTCTGTTCGGCTGGACCTGGTCCTTCTCTTTCCACTTGTTCGGTGGACTGCGCCATATCTTGCAGGACTTCGGCTGGGGCTACGCTGTGCGCTCGTTCATCAGCATGGGGTGGCTGTCGGTGATTCTGAGCCTGGTACTCACTGTCGCCATCTGGTCGTACGTGCTGCTGGCAGGAGGCGCTGTATGAGCCGCTACCGTACCCCGTTAAAAAACGTGCGCGGTCTGGGTGCCGCCAAGACCGGGACCGGACATTTCGTGATTCAGCGTCTGACCGCCACCGCATTGGTGCCGCTGTCGGTCTGGTTCCTGATCTTTTTGCTGAGCTTGGTCGGTGCCGATCATGCTGCGGCCAGTGCTGCAGTGGCCAAACCGTGGAACGCGATTCTGCTTGTCGGCTTTCTCATCGCCGCGTTTTGGCATGCGCAGCTGGGCATGCAGGTGGTGCTGGAAGATTACGTGCACAATTCGCTGCTTGCACTTGCGGCGCAGACGTTCGTGCGTTTTGTCGCCGTATTGGGCGCCATCGTCAGCGTGTTTGCCGTGGCGCGTATCGCGCTGGGCATCAGCTGAGTCGTCCGCGACCAAACAGGAATCCATAATTCGATGTCCGCTTACAAGATCACAGAACATAAATACGACATGGTCGTGGTAGGCGCCGGTGGCGCCGGCTTGCGCGCCACGTTCGGCCTGGCCCAGAAGGGACTGCAAACGGTCTGTCTGACCAAGGTCTTTCCGACCCGATCGCACACCGTGGCAGCGCAGGGCGGTATCTCCGCAGCGCTGGGCAATATGGGCGAAGACAACTGGCGTTATCACTTCTACGACACCATCAAGGGCTCCGATTGGCTTGGCGACCAAGACGCGATCGAGTACATGTGTCGTGAAGCCATTCCAGCCGTCATTGAACTCGAACACTACGGCGTGCCCTTTTCACGCACCGAAGACGGTAAAATCTACCAGCGTCCGTTCGGCGGCATGACCACCAAGTACGGTGAAGGCCCTTCTGCGCAGCGCACCTGCGCCGCAGCCGACCGTACCGGCCACGCCATGCTCCATACGCTGTATCAGCAATCGCTGGCGCACAACGCGCGCTTCATGATCGAATACTTCGCACTCGATCTGATCTTCGACCAAGAAGGCATTTGCCGCGGCGTCCTTGCGCTGGATATGGCCGAAGGTTCGCTGCATCTGTTCCGCGCCCACGGCGTGGTTCTGGCGACCGGTGGTTACGGTCGTGCTTACTTTAGCGCAACCTCTGCGCATACCTGTACAGGTGATGGCGGCGGCTTGGTGATGCGTGCTGGCCTGCCGGTGCAGGACATGGAGTTCGTGCAATTCCACCCCACCGGCATCTATGGTGCGGGCTGCCTGATCACCGAGGGCGTGCGCGGCGAGGGTGGAATTCTGCGTAATAGCAACGGTGAGCGCTTTATGGAGCGCTACGCACCGCATTACAAGGATTTGGCATCACGCGACGTCGTGTCGCGCTCGATGACAGTTGAAATTCGCGAAGGTCGTGGCGTTGGCGAGCACAAGGATCACATCTTGCTCGACCTCACCCATCTCGGCCCGGAAGTCATCCACGAAAAGCTGCCCGGCATTGCCGAAAGCGCGCACATCTTTGCCGGTGTGGACGTGACCAAGCAGCCGATTCCGGTGCTGCCGACTGTGCACTACAACATGGGCGGTATTCCGACCAATGTCCATGGCGAAGTCGTGCGCAAGCAGGGGGACGATCCGGATACGGTGGTGCCAGGCCTGTATGCCATTGGCGAAGCGGCATGCGTGTCTGTGCATGGCGCCAACCGTCTGGGTTCGAACTCGCTGCTGGATCTGGTGGTGTTCGGTCGCGCGGTGGCCAATCGCTGCGCCGAGACAGTCAAACCCAATCAGCCGCACAAGACGTTACCGTCCGATGCTTGCGATCAGGCACTGGGCTTGCTGGACAAGCTGCGTCATGCCAACGGCTCCACGCCAACGTCGGTGATCCGCGACAACATGCAGCGCACCATGCAGTCAGACGCCGCCGTGTTCCGCACCAGCAAAACGCTGAGAGAGGGCGTGGACAAGATGGCACAGATCTTCGCCACCTTCGAAGACGTCAAAGTGTCTGACCGCTCGCTGGTCTGGAATTCGGACCTGATCGAGACCTACGAGTTGAATAACCTGCTGCTCAATGCAGTGGCGACGATCAATTCGGCCGAACAGCGCAAGGAAAGCCGCGGCGCGCATTCGCACGAGGACTTCCCGGATCGCGACGACATCAACTGGCAGAAGCACACGCTGGTAACCATTGACGACAAGGGCAAGTGCGAGTTCGATTACCGCCCAGTGCATATGTATACCCTGAGCAACGACGTGGACGTGGTCCCGCCCAAGCCGCGCGTTTACTGATCAATGCGCATGCAGCGATCCCCTGTTGCCCTGTTATTGCGCGCCATCGCGTCAGCGCGTGGCGGCAATGCACTGCGGCAGTTGGATCGCCGCACGATGCTGGAGCAGTGCTGGCACATGTCCGATCGTTGCGCGAGTGCTTCGGCAGTACGATCCCTCATCTTTACCTTCATGCGCACGTTGCGGTTGTTGTTCGCAACGCGCATCGCCTGAGCCAACGAGAGCAGCTATGGCAGAGTTCACCCTCCCCAAGAATTCAAAGATCGGCAAGGGCAAGCATTACCCTGCGCAGGGCGCGAAGAACACGCGCACCTTGAAGATCTACCGCTGGGATCCAGATGTGGACGCCAATCCGCGTACTGACAGTTACGAGATCGATCTGGATAAGTGCGGCCCGATGGTCCTGGACGCGCTGATCAAGATCAAGAACGAGATCGACCCGACGCTGGCGTTCCGTCGTTCCTGCCGCGAGGGTATCTGCGGCTCGTGCGCGATGAACATTGACGGCACCAATACGCTGGCGTGCACCAAGGCGATTGCCTCGTGCAGCAAGTCCGAAGTGCCGATCTATCCGCTGCCGCACATGAGCGTGATTAAGGACCTAGTGCCAGATCTGACGCATTTCTACGCGCAGTACGCGTCGATCAAGCCCTGGATCCGCACCCAGACGCCAGCGCCACCGGATCGAGAGCGCCTGCAGTCAACGGAAGACCGCCGCAAGCTCGATGGATTGTACGAATGCATCCTATGCGCTTGCTGCTCGACCAGCTGTCCAAGCTACTGGTGGAACGGCGAGCGGTATCTGGGTCCAGCGATCCTGCTGCAGGCGTACCGTTGGATCGTCGATTCGCGCGATGAGGACACCGGTGCCCGTCTGGACGATCTGGAAGACCCTTTCAAACTTTACCGGTGCCACACCATCATGAATTGCGCGCGGACCTGCCCGAAGGGCTTGAACCCAGCGTTGGCAATCGCCGAAATCAAAAAACTGATGATGGCGCGCCGCGCCTGATCGCACGGCATTGACTGATTCCCCGCAACGGCGGTGTGATGCGCAGCGGCGCCGGCCCTTGGGCCAGGTGCCGCTGTTGTTTTCGGCTCGCCACACAGCGCGGTGAAGATGTGAGATGGACGAACAAGCCCTATTGAAGAAACTGCGCTGGCGGTGCAGGCGCGGCATGCGCGAACTCGATCAATTGTTCGGGCGCTACCTGGATCAACGCTGGATGCAGGCTCCCGACGCAGAGCGCGCGGTTTTCCTACAGCTACTGGATTGCGAAGACGATATGTTATGGCGCTGGTTCATGGGATACGAGAGTTGCCCCGATGCCGCTAACGCCGCACTTATCGCCGATATCCGCGCATTGCCTGCTTGAGTGGCGACCCTCCCGTGCATTGATGTGCGCATTGGGCGTATTGACGGTGCTCGCAGTGTGGGCGGTCTGGCGCAGTGGTGTATCGTTGTGGCTGGCGGTGTTGCTGTCTGCGTACGCAGCGGTTGCGAGTGGGCGGGCGGTGCGACAGATGTTGCGTTCGCCAGTGCGGCACTTGCTGGTGCCTTGGGCGGAAACACCCGCCAGCGTTGACGGCATACAGGTGGACGCATTGCAGGTGCGCTGGCGGGGGCTGCTTGCAGTGGTGTCGTGGACGCGGGGCGACGGTCAACGTGAGCAACTGCAATTCTGGCCGGACACCTTGCGAGCGCCGCAACGACGTGAACTGCGTCTGGCCGCTCAGGCGCATGCCATTTCGTCCCAGCGGCCGCTAGTGGCACCATAGCGTCCCCTTCCCGGTTGAGCCGCATGTTCAAACCTATCCCGGTCGCCATCGGCTTGCGCTACCTGCGTGCCAAGCGGCGTAATGGCTTTATTTCGTTTATCTCCATGGCCTCGATCCTGGGCATTGCCTTGGGCGTGACCGTGTTGATCACCACGCTTGCCGTGATGAGCGGTTTCCAGAAGGAAATTCGCGACCGCCTGCTGCAGATGGCGGCACACGCCACGGTCAGCGCAGAAGGCGCGCCAATGCACGATTGGCAGCATGCGGTCGCGATCGCCATGTCCGACCCACGCGTTGCTGGTGCCGCGCCCTATATCGAAACCGAATCGCTGCTGCAAGGCCCGCGTAAGCAGCCGGCCATCGTGCGCGGTGTGATCCCCACCGAAGAGAGCAAGGTGTCGGTGCTAGCCAAGAAGATGCAGCAGGGTTCTGTCGATAGCCTGACCCCTGGCTCTTACAACATCGTCATCGGCAAAGAGTTGGCGATCTGGCTGGGCGTGGATGTGGGCGATAGCGTGGTTGTGCTGCTAAGCGATACGCAGGCAACACCGCTGGGCGCAATGCCACGGCTCAAGCGTTTCACTGTCAGCGGCATTTTTGAGGCCGGATACAACGAAATCGACCGCGGCCTGGCCGTGGTAAACATGCAGGATCTGGCGCGCGTGCTGCGTATGGATGGCGTCACTGGCGTGCGTCTACGACTGCACGACATGGATCAGGCTTGGCCGGTCGCGCGCGATCTGGCGGTGAAGTTGCGTGGTCCGTATCGGGTCAGCGACTGGACCAAGGAAAACGCAAACCTGTACCACTCGTTGAAGATGGAAAAGACCGTGATGGGCATTCTGCTGTCGCTGATCGTGGCGATGGGTGCGTTCAACCTGGTGTCCTCGCAAGTGATGCTGGTGACCGACAAGCAAGCCGATATCGCCATCCTGCGCACGCTCGGGTTGTCGCCGGGCGGCGTGATGCAGGTGTTCATGGTGCAGGGCTCGTTGATCGGCTTCATGGGTACCTGTATGGGCGTGATTGGGGGCATCGTGCTGACGCTCAACCTGGAACGTATCCTCGGCGCGATTGAAGCGATTTTCAGTGTCAAGTTGCTCCCCGAAGACGTCTACTACATCACCGGACTGCCGACAGATATGCAAACCCAGGACGTGGTGGTGATCACTGTGGTGGCATTGCTGATGAGTTTCCTGGCAACGTTGTATCCGGCGTGGCGCGCCTCGCGCACCCAGCCGGCGGAGGCGCTACGTTATGAATGAAGTCCAGGAAACGGTTGGACAAAAATCAGGACAAGCAACTGTAGTGATCCGTGCCGAGGCGCTGGCCAAGACCTACGCCGAAGGAAAAATGCGCACGCCGGTGTTTGACGGGCTGGATGTGTCGGTGAACACCGGCGAAACCGTGGCGATCGTCGGCGCTTCCGGTGTGGGCAAGAGCACCTTACTGCATCTGCTCGGCGGGCTGGATATTCCAACCTCGGGCGAAGTGTATGTGGCAGGCGAGCGTATGTCGGCGCTGTCCGACGCTCAGCGCGGCAAGCTGCGAAACCAAGCGCTTGGCTTTGTATACCAGTTCCACCATTTGCTGCCGGAATTTACCGCGCTGGAAAACGTGATGATGCCGGTGCTGTTGTCCGGCAAGGACGTGGCCATCGCGACAGCGCAGGCGTTGCAATTGCTGGAATCAGTCGGGCTCGGGCATCGTATCGAACACAAGCCCAGCGAATTGTCGGGCGGCGAGCGTCAGCGCTGTGCGGTGGCGCGCGCACTGGTCAACAAGCCGGGCTGCGTGCTGGGCGACGAGCCCACCGGCAATCTCGACGACAAGACCGCAGGCAGCGTGTTCGACCTGATGCTGGAGCTCAACCGTGCCCAGTGCACCAGCCTGGTGTTGGTAACACACGACCGCAGCTTGGCAAGGCGACTGGATCGCGTACTCGAATTGCATCAAGGCAAATTGCGCGAATTGGCGCCGTCTGCGGTGTAAGAGCAGCGATTAGAACGACTGTGCGGCTCTCTGGCGGGCGCACGGTCGGCGTGCATGTGTGATCGCAAACCGCACAGCGCGCTGCTGGTGCTTTCGGCATCCAGCACAGCTGCCGTTATCACGATGACGCTGCCGTGGTGCAGCAGTCGGCATGTAAGGCTGTCGAGATGGGCCAGAGGTTGAGTGCGCTTGTGGCACGCCCACTCATGAATGGTCAGGTGATGCATTCCAGTGAGTGATTGCTTCTTCCGGCAGCGCTGCGGCGTTCGTCGCCGCAATCAGCGACCGCAGCGACAGCAGTCTTCCGACCGATACGTGGGGAGAGTTCCGCTGTGCCTGGAATACGTTGCGATCTAAGCTGAAGGACTGATCGATAGCGGGCAGGATGGCGAGCCGCAGCAGGGAGATATCTGTGTCGGAGGCGCTAGCGCAGGAAGCATCACCGCAGCCGGCATCGACGGTTGTCATCGCGGCGGCACTGCTGCTGGGCGTGGTGGCATGCGCTTGGTCGCCCGTCCTGCTGCCGCGCGCTTTTTATGCCAGCTGCGTCTGTGTGGCAGTGCTGGAAACCGGCGCGATGGCGTGGCTGCCTCCGCGCTGGAAGGTGGTGGCGTTGACGATGGCGGCGGCACTGTTCGGATTCGGTGCGATGGGATGGCAGGTGGGTAGCGTCCTGCTGGCCCAGTTGCGCCCGCAAGACGAAGCGCACGAGGCGACTGTACGGGGGCAGGTTGTCGGGTTGCCGGTCGTCGAGCACCACCGTACCCGCTTCCAATTGCGTGTCGATGACGACCCCACGCAGCCTGCAGCTCTGCGCGGCAAGCTGTTGCAGCTGGCCTGGTACGACGATTTTGGTGCCGAGCGTATCGGCCCGCGCGCAGCGCTGCATGCCGGCGCTGGCTGGCAACTCCGACTCCAGTTGCGCGCGCCACGCGGTTTGCGTAATCCCGGCGGCTTCGATACGGAGCGTCAGGCGCTGGCGCAGCGCATCAGCGCAACTGGCTATGTGCGCGTGCCGACGACCGCACGCCAGACTGCACCGCCACAGGGAGTGGATAGCTGGCGCGAACGCATGTCGCAACGTATCGCCGAGCGTAGCAGTGGGCCTTGTGCGCCGTACCTGCGTGCGCTAGCACTGGGCGATACGCGCGGGCTCGACGATTCGGCATGGGCGACGTTGCGCGCCACCGGGCTCAGCCATTTGATCGCGATCTCGGGATTTCACGTTGGGTTGGTCGCCGCATTTTTCGCAGTGGTGGTCGTTGGCGTGTGGCGTTGGCTGCCGCGATTGGGGACGTTGATGCCGCGTTTCCACGCGGCATCAATCGCCGCATTGATAGGCGCTGGTGCCTACGCAGTATTGGCAGGCTTGGCGCTACCCACGGTACGCACCGTGTTAATGATTGCCGTGGTGGCCCTGACACGGGTGATGCGGCGGCGCGTCACGACTGCGCACATTCTCGCGCTTGCCTTGTTGGCAGTATTGCTGTGGGACCCGCTCAGCGTTCTGGTGGCTGGCTTCTGGCTCAGCTTTGCCGGCGTGGCGTGGTTGGTGTGGTGCTTGCCCCCGGATGAGCACGCCATCGTGCGCGGCTTTATGTCCGCGCAGACCGTCGCCAGCATCGGTCTGTTGCCGTTGACGGTCAGCCTGTTCGGACAGGCGTCGCTGGTGGGACCGTTGGCCAACCTGATTGCCATTCCGTGGTGGACCTTCGTTGTGGTGCCGCTGTGCCTGCTGGGGACCGCACTCGAAGCGATCTATCCAGGCGCTGGCGTGTGGGCATGGCACCTTGCAGGCTGGTGCTTTGAGCTGACCTGGCCGGGGTTCGTCTGGCTGGGACAGACAACAGTGGCGTTGTGGTGGGTACCAGAGTCCGATGGATTCGCTCTGATCGCGGCCTTGTGTGGGGCGTTCTGGCTATTGCTGCCGCGTGGGACGCCCGGCAAATCGTTGGCGGTGCTACTGTGGTTGCCACTACTTTGGCCAGACCGCGAACTGCCCGCCACAGGCGAGGCAGAGGTGCAGGTACTGGATGTGGGGCAGGGCCTGGCGGTGCTGGTGCGCACGCACCGGCATGCGCTGTTGTTCGATACCGGTCCGGCGGTGCGAGATGGGTTCGACGCCGGCGAGCGCGTGGTGCTGCCGGCGTTGCATGCACTTGGCGTGCGCCGGCTGGACGCGATCGTGCTCAGCCATGCCGACGCCGATCATGCCGGTGGCTACGCTGCGGTACGTACGGGGCTCCCGGTCACGCTTACCGCTGCACCGCCGAATGCGCCACTGGACGTCAGCACGCGCTGCCATGCCGGGCAGCAGTGGGAATGGGACGGCGTGCGCTTCCGCTTCCTGCATCCGAGCGACGGTTTTCCGTATCTGCGCAATCTGTCCAGCTGCGTGCTGCGTGTCCAGACTCGGCAGGCGAGCGCGCTATTACCGGGCGACATCGGCGAAATCGTTGAGCGTCGGCTGCTGCGCACAGAGGCTTCGGACCTGCATGCCGATCTGGTGATCGTCCCGCACCATGGCAGCGCAGATGGCTCTCAAGCCGCTTTCATTGCAGCGACCGGCGCACGCCTGGCACTGGTCTCATCCGGCTACGGCAACAAATTCGGACATCCGCGCGCCGAGGTGGTGGAACGCTGGCAGGCAAGCGGGGCTGAGGTGCTGAACACTGCGCAGGCCGGCGCGCTCCGGGTTTGGCTGGGCGCCGACGGTCTGCAGCTACGCGAGCGACGGCGCTGGCAGCCAAGGCTTTGGGATGCTACGGAACGGCGGCGGTCGGCTGCTATCCTATCGTCCAGCGAATAGGCGGCCGCGTTGCCGGAGGACTCGAATCGTGTTGGAGCTGGTCAAGGCAGGTGGTTGGCCGATGGTGCCGTTGCTTTTGCTGGGCGTGATTGCCCTGGCGATCGTGCTGGAGCGTCTATGGAGCTTGCGCCGCAATGAAGTGACACCGCCGGGTCTGGGCGAGGATGTCCGTCACTGGGCCGCTCGCGGCAAGCTGGATCCAACCCATATCGAATCGTTGCGCCACAACTCGCCGTTAGGCGCGTTGCTGGCCGCGGCCCTGGACGTGCGTGACCGCCCGCGCGTGTTGATCCGCGAACGCATCGAGGACACGGGCCGGCATGTCGTGCACCGCATGGAACGCTATCTGAATGCGTTGGGCACGATTGCAGCGGCCGGACCATTGTTGGGTCTGCTAGGCACCGTGGTCGGCATGATCCAGATGTTCATGGGCATCCTCAATCACGGCGTGGGCGATGTGAATCAACTGGCCGGTGGCATCGGCAAAGCGTTGGTGTGCACCGCCACCGGCATGATCATCGCCGTGCCGTCATTGGTGGCGCATCGCTTCTTCAAAGGGCGCATCGCCGGTTACATCATCGAGATGGAACAGCAAGCCACCTTGTTACTTGACACCATGGATGGGCGCGTGATGCCGGCAGCCATCGCGCCGGTTGCAGCCGGTGCCAGTCACGTCACGGCAAAGGGCTGAAGGATGCGCATCGGCAGCGACCGAAGCCCGGACGAGCCACATATCGACCTGGTGCCATTGATTGACGTGATTCTTGTCCTCATCATTTTTTTCGTGGTGACCACAACCTTCGAGGCACGCTCCACCTTGCAATTGCAGCTGCCAACCGCAAGCGACCAGCACACCCGCATGCCGCCGCGTTCGTTGAGCGTATTGGTCAATGCAGATGGACGTTATTTCATCAACGATCAGGAAGTGCTGCGCTCTGACGTGGATGCGCTCAAGCAGACCATCGCCCAGATCGCCGGCGACGATCGCGAGCAGACCGTGTTGATGCGCGCCGATGCACGCACACCGTATCAGGCTGTCGTCACCGCGCAGGATGCGCTGGGCCAGCTCGGCTTCCGGCGCATTGCCATCGCCACCGCGCCCTCGACCGCGACCGGCGGCGCCAGCATGACTGGCAAGATAGGCACCAACGGAAGCAGCCAGTGAACACCTCTACCGACCGCCCGGCATCAGTATCGTCCTGGCGCACGTACCGTCGCCTGCTGGCGTTCGCCAAGCCATATCGGTTGTTGCTGGCTGCAGCACTGATTGCTGCATTGATCGAAGCGGCCGGAACCACTGGTTTTCTGGCCTTGATGAAGCCGATCACGGACGAGACCTTCATCTACAAGAATGCCGAAGTCAGTCGTTGGTTGCCAATACAGATCATCCTGCTGTTCGTGGTGCGTGGCATCGCCGGTTACATCACCGACATGGCGATGGGCAAATCCGCACGTAGCATCGCGCGCGATCTGCGCATCAAGGTGATGGCGAAATATCTGCGCCTGCCCGGATCGCGGTTCGACTCCGAACCGGTTCCATCGATGCTGATACGCCTGGGTTCGGATTCGGAGCAGGTTGCGCAAGCAGCGGTCGATGCGGTCAAGGTGATGATCCAGCAATCGCTACAGGTGATGGGCGCGCTTGCGCTGATGCTGTGGCACAGCTGGCAAGTGACCTTGACCATTTTGGTCCTCGCCCCGGTGCTGGCCTGGGTGATGGATAAGGTGGCGCGGCGCTACCGGCGTATCAGCCACAGCATCCAGGAAAGCGGCGCGCAACTGTTGCAGGCCGCCGACCAGACCTTATCCAGCCATCAGGAAGTCAAGATCTACGGCGCACAGCAGACCGAATTGGAGCGCTATGGCGCACTGGCAGATCGTAATCTGCGCCTTGCGATGAAGGTCGAATCCACGCGCGGCATTTCCACTGCGACGGTGCAGATGATCGGCGCGATCGGGTTGTCGGCACTGCTGTTCGTGGCCGGTACGCAGGCGTTGGCCGGGCGTTTGACGGCCGGCGATTTCGTCGTGCTGATGACTTCAATGCTGACGATCATCCCTGGG
>Ga0207791_1000135_pt1 | contig 20663 bp, 15 predicted proteins | sample HigsolmetaGSP16D_FD_184844 | JGI IMG/M metagenome (GOLD analysis project Ga0207791, IMG submission 184844) | High solid enriched microbial communities from the Joint BioEnergy Institute, USA - SP1-6-D (SPAdes) | ecosystem: Engineered > Bioreactor > SSF (Solid state fermentation) > Aerobic >...
GCCGTGTGCCTGAACCGCGCGGCGCAACCGATACCGGTCACCCGGTGTTCTGCACCCCCTGCGAGACGCCGTTCACGCACGCCACCAGCGCGCGCAGCAGGTCGTCATCCTCGCGCCCACTGGCGCGCCAGCGCTGCAGCAGGTCCACCTGCAGCACGCTGATCGGGTCCACGTAGGGATTGCGCAGGCGGATCGACCGCGCCAGCCGCGGGTCGTGCTGCAGCAGCGTCTGCTGGTCCAGCAGCGCCAGCAGCCACTGCCGGGTCAGCGCCAGCTCGGCCTGTACCTGCGGGAAGAAGCGCCCGTGCAGGTCACCAGACAGCTGGGAGAACTGCTCGGCAATGGTGATATCGCCCTTGGACAGCACCATCGCGATGTCATCCAGGAACGTGCGGAAGAACGGCCAGTCGCGCGCCATCGTGCGCAGCGTCGGTTCGTGCCCGGCATCCACCGCGGCCTGCAGGCCGCTGCCGACGCCGTACCAGCCGGGAATGACCGCACGGGCCTGGCTCCAGGCAAACACCCAGGGGATGGCGCGCAGATTGGAGAGTGCGGCATCCTGGCCCAGCCGGCGCGAGGGACGCGAACCCAGCGTCATCCGTTCGATCACATCGATCGGCGTGGCCTGGCGGAAATAATCCATGAAGCCCTCCTGGCCGACGAACGCGCGGTACACCGTGCTGCTCGCCGCCGCCACCGTGTCCATCACCGGGCGCCAGTCCTGCTCGCGCGGCTCGGCCGCACGCGGGCGCAGGCTGGCGCGCAGCACCGCGCCGGTGGCCTGTTCCAGCGAGCGCAGCGCCAGCGCGCGGATGCCGTACTTGCGGTGGATCACCTCCCCCTGCTCGGTCACCCGCAGGCGACCATCAATGCTGCCGCGCGGCGATGCCTCCACGGCATGGGTGGTCTTGCCGCCGCCGCGGCTGATCGACCCGCCGCGGCCGTGGAAGAAGGTCAGGCCGATGCCCGCCTCGGCCGCGACCTCCAGCAGTTCCACCTGCGCCCGCTGCAGGCCCCAGCGCGAGGCCGCGATGCCGCCGTCCTTGCTGCTGTCGGAATAGCCGAGCATGACCATCTGCACGTCGCCCCGGGCCCGCAGGTGGGCGCGGTACACCGGGTCCTCCAGCAGATCGCGCAGGGTGGCGGTGCCGCGGGTGAGGTCATCCACCGTTTCAAACAGCGGTGCGATATCCAGCGGCACCGCGCCGTCACCGTCCACCAGGCCACCGCGGCGGGCGAGCGCCAGCACCGCCAGTACATCGCTGCGGTCATGCGCCATGGAAATGATGTAGTTTCCCAGTGCATCGGCGCCGTGGCGCGTGCGTGCATCGCCCAGGGCGGCGAACACCGCATCGATGCGCTGGCTGCCCTCGTCGTGCGCCTGCGGCAGCGCCGCCTCCCCACTGGCATACGGAGCCAGCAGGCGGGCGCGGCCCACCGCATCCAGCGCATCCCACGCCGCCTCCCCCCCCAGCACCGCGGCCAGCGCACGCGCATGCACGCTCGACTCCTGCCGCACATCCAGCCGGGCCAGGTGGAAGCCGAAGGTCTTCACCCGCCACAGCAGCCGCTGCACGGCAAACCCGCCGGCGTGCTCGCCGCGATGGGCGCGCAGGCTGTCCAGGATCAGCTGCAGGTCCTCGATGAACGCCTCCGGGCCGGCATACGCACCGTCCCCATCCTCCAGCGTGGCCTGCAGGCGTGCGCGCATGCGGTCGTTGAGCAGCCGGTACGGCATGTCCGCATGGCGCGGGCGCGAGCGCACCTGCGGCAGCCGTTGCTGGTACTGCGCAAGGCGCGCCTGCAGCGCGTCGCTGACCCCGACCCGTTCGGTGGACTGGCTCAGCAGGCTGGCCAGCTGCAGCAGTTCCTTCAGGTAGCGTCCGAGTACCGCCTGGCGCTGGGCGTCCAGCGTGCTGCGCACGGTCCCGGCGTCGACGTTGGGATTGCCGTCCATATCGCCACCGACCCAGGTGCCGAAGCGCAGCAGCCGCGGCAACGGCAGCCCGCTGCCGTAGGTCTCGCGCAGCGCCTGCTGCAGGGATTCGTACAGCACCGGAATCACCCGGTACAGCACCTGCACCAGGTAGAAGCCCACGTGCTCGCGTTCGTCGTCCACGGTGGGACGCACCGGCGAGGAATCGGTGGTCTGCCAGGAGGCGGTCAGGGCCATGCGGAAGCGCGCCGCATCGGCGGCGGCCTCGCCGGGTGTGCGCTGGCCATCCAGGTTGTCCACCAGGCTGGCCACCATGAGCTGCTCTTTTTCCAGCAGCGCGCGCCGCACCGCTTCGGTGGGGTGGGCGGTGAACACCGGTTCGATATCGATGCGCGGCAGCCACTGCGCCAGCTCGTCCAGGCCCACGCCCTGCGCCTTGAGGTGCTGCAATGCGTCCTGCAGGCTGTCCGGCTGTGCCGCGGCGGTACCCGCACGCTGGTACTCGCGGCGACGGCGGATGCGGTGCACGCGTTCGGCGATGTTGACCACCTGGAAGTAGGCACTGAACGCACGCACCATCGTTTCGGCCTGTACCGGCGTGCGCCCGGCCAGCTCGCCGGACAGCGCCGACAGCGGCGCCTGGTTCTCGCGTCGTGCGATCGCGCGGGTGCGTACGGCTTCCACATCCTCGAGGAAGGCGGCCGAGACCTGTTCGGCCAGCATGTCGCCCACCAGCGTGCCGAGCCGGCGCACATCGTCGCGGAGGGGAAGATCGGGGGAAGCGAACTCGATGCTGCTGCGGTACTCGTTCATCGGCGGGACACGGACCCTGGTCAACGAAGTGGTCCCTGAAGCCTAACCCGGAACGGCATCGCCGCTGCGTGGTGGAAATGGTTTCATCTGCAGGCGTCTGCGGGCGGGGCCGCGCTGGCCCGCCCGACGGCGCCGGGCGTCACCCGGCGCCGCCACGGCGGTGTGTCCGCCGGGTGTTCAACCGGCGGGGTTTCCCCGCGTCTTACCGCGCGGTACGCGGCTTCACCGGGCCCAGCGTCTGCTCGAGCCAGCGCTCGCTCTCGGCCAGCATCGTCATGATCGATTCGCGCGCACGGTAGGCATGCGATTCGTTCGGCAGCATCACCAGCCGCGCGGTGCCGCCCAGCCCCTTCACCGCGGCGAACATGCGTTCGCTCTGCATCGGGAACGTGCCGGAATTGTTGTCATCCACCCCATGGATGAACAGGATCGGATCCTTGATCCGGTCGGCGTGATTGAACGGCGACATCGCCTGGTACACGTCCTGCGCCTGCCAGTAATTGCGCTCCTCGGCCTGGAAACCGAACGGGGTGAGCGAACGGTTGTAGGCACCGCTGCGGGCGATGCCCGCCTTGAACAGGCGGGTGTGGGCCAGCAGGTTGGCGGTCATGAACGCACCGTAGGAATGGCCGCCGATGGCGATATGGTCACGGTCGGTCACCCCACGGCGCACCACCTCGTCCACCGCAGCCTGTGCATTGGCCACCAGCTGTTGGACATACGTGTCGTTGGGTTCCTTGCTGCCCTCACCGATGATCGGCATGGACGGACTGGCCAGCACCACGTAGCCCTTGGCCAGGAACGCCTGCGGCCCCCAGTAGCTGATGGCGTTGAAGCGGTAGGGCGAATCGGTGACCTGGCTGGCGGCGGCAGCGCTCTTGTACTCGCCCGGGTAGGCCCACATCAGCAGCGGCCGCGGGCCATCGCGCGCGGGGTCGTAGCCGGGCGGCAGCAGCAGCGTGGCGGTCAGGTCCACGCCATCGGCGCGCTTGTAGCGGATCTGCTCCTTGTGCACGCCCTTCAGCTGCGGCAGGGGGTGGGCGAAACGGGTCAGCGCACGCGGCGCGGCGCCGTCATCGCGCAGCGGCTGCACGTAGAAGTTGGTCGGCTCGTCCGGGCTTTCCCGGCTGATCAGCAGCGCGCTGGCCTCGGCATCGAGCAGCGCCACCGGTGCGGCGTAGGTCGGCGCCTGCGAGTGGAACAGCCGCGTGGTGGCGCCGGTGGCCACGTCGAAGCGGTCCACGAACGGGCGGTCGCCCTCGGGCGAGGCGCCGGCACCGGCCAGGAACAGGCTGCGGCCATCGGCACTGGTCTGCAGCAGCGTGCGGCCGCGCTCGTCGCTGACCAGCATCGGCCGACCCGGGTCGGCGTAACGGTCCTGCGCATCGCGGTCGAACAGCAGGCGCGGCTCGGCCCCGCCCACTTCCGGGGCGATCAGCCAGGTCTTGCTGCGGCGTGTCTTCCACCACGATTCAGTGAGCAGGGCCAGATCGCCCCGCCCCCAGCTGATGCCGGCGTAGCGGCTGCCCAGCCGGGCCAGCGTGATGGGCGGGGTGTTGAACGGTGCGGCCTGCATGAACACCGCATCGCGGATGGCCGCCTCGCGGTTGGGGTCACCGCCGTCCTGGGCCTCGGCCCAGACCAGGGTGGCGTCGGCATCGCCACGCCAGCTGATGTCACGCACGCCGGTCACTTCGGCATCGTTGCCGGTGGGCAGGCCCTCCACCAGCGGGCGCACCGCTACGGTATGCGCCAGCTTGCCGGTGGCCAGTTCCAGCACCTCGATGCGGCGCGCGAAACTGCTGACCGGCACCACATAGGAATACGGGCGCTGCACCGGCTGGCTGAGTACGTAACGGCCATCCGGCGACACCGCAAAGCCCAGGAAGATGCCCGGCCCGCCGATGGCGCGGCGCTCTCCATCCAGACCGATCCGCATCGGCTGGCTGGTGGCGTAGTGGTCGAACTGCTGCGCATCGGCCTCGTTCTTCAGCAGATCCTGGTAGGTCCGCAGGGACACCACGCCGCCGCCCTGGGTGGTCTGCTGCACGGCCGGACCGGTCGGCACCCCGTCGTCGGCCGGAGCCGGGCCCTGGCCGGCCGGGCGCGTGAGCACGACCAGCCCACGGCTGTCCGGCAGCCACTGGTAACCGCTGCCGATCACCGTGTTCAGCCCGGTGGCCAGGCGGCGGGCGCTGCCGGCGGCCACGTCCACCAGCCACAGTTCATTGCTGCCGGCGGCGGCGTCCACCTGGTTGAAGGCCAGCCACTTCTGGTCAGGCGACCACGCCAGGCTGGCGATGGACAGCGTGGCGGGCAGACCGCTGATCTGGCGCTCGCTGCCATCGGCCACCTGCATCAGCCACAGCCTGCTGCCGAAGCTGAAGCGGCTGTCGGCATAGGTGCGCGGGTTGATCCGCAGCCCCGCCAGCTTCAGCTCCGGCTGCGCCACCACCGCGATGGACGGCAGCGGCGGCATCTGCATCAGCGCGGCCACATCGCGGCGGGGTGAGAGATACAGCGACGGGGCGCGCGGGGCGTCCACCACCGCCTGCAACGCCGCCGACGGCAGTTCGTAGCCGGTCGCGCCGTCGGCTGCAGCAGGCGGGGCCGGGGTCGGGGCCGCGATCGTCACCGGCGCCACCGCCAGCAGGGCCACCGACAGCAGCACGGTCCTCACGCGCCACGCGCGCACTCCAACGTTCATCAGTCCACCTTCCGCCACGGTCAAACCCCGACCTTAACAGGCCATGCACGGCGGCCCCCCTGCCGATGGTTGGGTCATCGATCCGTCACGCCGGTGGCGCGATATAATGGGCGCCTTCCCCTGCCGAGGGGCGCTGCGACCGGACCCCTGAGGACGGCCAGGCTCGGCAGGCGGCCTTGCAACAACGGCGCCCGGCCAGACGCGAGCATCCGCTCGCCCACTACCGGAGCTACTGCATGAATGCTGTTGCCACGTCCTTCTCCACCGAAGGCGATTACAAGATCCGCGACATCACCCTGGCCGACTGGGGCCGCAAGGAACTGGACATCGCCGAGCACGAGATGCCCGGCCTGATGTCGATCCGCCGCAAGCACGCTGCCAGCCTGCCGCTGAAGGGTGTGCGCGTGACTGGTTCGCTGCACATGACCATCCAGACCGCGGTGCTGATCGAAACGCTCAAGGACATCGGCGCCGACGTGCGCTGGGCCTCGTGCAACATCTTCTCCACCCAGGACCATGCGGCAGCGGCGATCGCCGCCGGCGGCACCCCGGTGTTCGCCTGGAAGGGCGAAACCCTGGAGGAATACTGGGACTGCACGCTCGATGCGCTCACCTTCACCCTGCCCGACGGCACCCTGACCGGCCCGGAGCTGGTGGTGGATGACGGCGGCGATGTGACCCTGCTGATCCACAAGGGCTACGAGCTGGAAAACGGCAGCGACTGGGTCAACACCGCCTCGGGCTCGCACGAAGAGCAGGTGATCAAGAACCTGCTCAAGCGCGTGGCCGTGGAGCGCCCGGGTTACTGGGGCCGCGTGGTCAAGGACTGGAAGGGTGTTTCGGAAGAAACCACCACCGGCGTGCACCGCCTGTACCAGCTGGCCCAGGCCGGCACGCTGCTGGTCCCGGCGGTCAACGTCAATGACTCGGTGACCAAGAGCAAGTTCGACAACCTGTACGGCTGCCGCGAGTCGCTGGCCGACGGCCTCAAGCGCGCCATGGACGTGATGCTGGCCGGCAAGGTCGCCGTGGTCTGCGGGTACGGCGATGTGGGCAAGGGCTGCGCAGCCTCGCTGCGTGCCTACGGTGCCCGCGTGATCGTCACCGAGATCGATCCGATCTGCGCGCTGCAGGCGGCGATGGAAGGCTTCGAGGTCACCACGCTGGAGTCCACCCTGGGCCGTGCCGATCTGTATGTGACCACCACCGGCAACAAGGACATCATCCGCATCGAGCACCTGAGCGCGATGAAGGACCAGGCCATCGTCTGCAACATCGGCCACTTCGACAACGAGATCCAGGTCGATGCGCTGGCCGCGTTCCCGGGCGTGCAGCACGTGAACATCAAGCCGCAGGTGGACAAGTACATCTTCCCCGGCGGCAACGCGATCTTCCTGCTGGCCGAAGGCCGCCTGGTCAACCTCGGCTGCGCCACCGGCCACCCGAGCTTCGTGATGTCCAACAGCTTCGCCAACCAGACCCTGGCACAGATCGACCTGTGGGCGAACAAGGACAGCTACGAGAAGAAGGTGTACCTGCTGCCGAAGAAGCTGGACGAGGAAGTGGCCCGCCTGCACCTGGAAAAGATCGGTGTGAAGCTGACCACCCTGAGCCAGGAACAGGCCGACTACATCGGCGTGCCGGTGGAAGGTCCGTTCAAGCCGGATCACTACCGCTACTGATCGCAGCGACGTCGCTGCCTTCCCTGGACGGGCGCCCTCGGGCGCCCGTTCTGCGTTTACGCTGGGCGGCATGACGCCCGCCATCACCCTGCTCACGCGCACGAAGATCGCCCATCGCGTGCTCCGCTACGTACACGACACGCACACCGCCTCCTATGGCCGCGAAGCGGTGGACAAGCTCGGCCTGGCGCCGGCCCAGGTGTTCAAGACCCTGCTGGCCAGCAGCGATGCCCACGAACTGCTGGTGGCGATCGTGCCGGTGGCCGGGCAGCTGGACCTGAAGGCCCTGGCCGACGCCGCCGGGTGCCGCCGCTGCGACATGGCCACGGCCGACGCGGCGCAGCGCGCCACCGGCTATCTGCTCGGCGGCATCAGTCCGCTGGGGCAGAAAAAACGCCTGCGGACCTTCCTGGACGCCAGCGCGCAGGCGCTGCCGGAGCTGTATGTCAGCGCCGGCCGCCGTGGCCTGGAAGTGGCGCTGGCCCCGGCCGACCTGCTGCACCTGACCGCGGGCCGGTACGCCCCGCTCGGCAGAGCGGGCTGAGCCGGGCCCGCAGGAGGGTCAGGGCCGCCAGTTGGCGTTGTGGTCCCAGAACTGCACCGACCGCTGGTACGCGTCCCGGTCCAGCGGTACGCCCGAGCCGCCTTCCTCCACGCCGAGCGCGTTGCGCATCAGGGTGATGGGCGCCATCGGCAGTTCCTCCGGCTCGGCGGTGTACAGGCAGCCGACCACACCCCAGTCCGCGTCGATCGGCGTACCTTCCCGGGCCAGCTGTTCGGCGCTGTACAGAATCACCACCAGGTAATTGGCACGCGGCGCCTGCACGCCCTCGAACCAGCGCACCAGCACCGGCAGTTCCTCGCGGTTGCGCGCCTCGTAACCGCTGCGCAGCAGATGGCGGTTCTCCTCGGTGATCGGCACGGTCAGGCAGCGCGTGCCGGTCCAGTTCTCGTACACGTACAGCTTGCAGAACGGCGCATAGCCATCCAGCACGCGCAGCGGCGGGTGCGCGTTCAGATGCGCCTGGAACTGCTCGGCGCTGATGTCCTGAACGGTGTTGGCACGCGGGACGCGCGGGAACAGGCGGGGACGGGCAAAGCCGGTCAGCACGATCGACATGGGGCAACGGCACGGCGCAGGCAGCGGGCCCGGCAGGGTAGCGCGCGGCGTCGCCGCCTGCCACTCCCGCCCGGGATCGCCCGCAGGGTGCTACTGGTAGGTGAACTGCACGATGGCCGTCGCGTTCGCGGTGCCTGCGCCCAGCGCCGACAGGCGCACATAGCGTCCGGCCACCGGTACGTCCAGCTGCGCCGGTGCCGCCGTGCTGACCGGGTAGTCCTGGTTGCGCACCATCGGCGTGTTGCGGTACATCAGCTGCACGCCCACGCCGCGTGCCGTGCCGGTCGTGGGCAGCACCGTGGTGGAGCCGGCCACGGTGCTGCTGGTCAGGCGCATGGTGACCGCCGGCGCATGCGTGCACGACAGCACGAGGTTGCTGCTGGGGCTGGTGGGCGTGGTCGCGCCGATGGTGGGCAACAGCCGGCTGGGCACCTCGCCCAGCCGCACCGTGGTGCCGCGCACGCTGCAGGTCGGGCTCTGCACCCGGGTGTAGCCGGTGCCGTCGACGTGCCAGACAATGACGATGTTGCCGAACGCATTGGTGTCGAAGAACACCCGTGCACTGGGCGCCAGGATGCTGCCGCTGCCGAGCGCCTCGGCCGTCCTGACCAGGCTGAAGGTCCACGTTTCGGGAAGGATCTCCACGTTGTACGGACCAATCTGCCGCGTCGCGACCGGGTTGACCATGTCGGTACCGTTGCGCTGGAAGCGCCAGCCCAGTCCGGGCACGCCGGTGCCCCAGTAACCGCCCTGGTAGGCCTGCACGTTGTTCACCGTCGTGGTCAGGGTACTGCGGCCGAACAGGCCGCAGCGGGCGAAGGTATAGCGCGGCATCGAAAACGAGCCGGACCAGACCACGGTGCCGGCGGCGGTGCCGGGCCGGACCACCAGCGAGGTGGGCAGGACCAGGGTAGGGGTCGCACTGGGCGGGCGGTTGCCGGTGCTGGAGCAGTACCCCTTGCCCATGGCTGACAGCGGCAGGCAGGCCAGCAGCAGGGCGCACAGCCAACCGCCACGGGCAGCGGCAGACGCGGTCGACAGGTCGGGGAAGCGGACGATCATGGTGAACGGGGCTCGGTGGGCAGGGAAGAGAGAGCGGCAGCCGGCGACGCGCCGGTCGCGTCGACCGACACCAGGGAGGCCGCGCCGGTATGGGCATCCCCCTGGTCATCCAGAAACGTGTAGGTCAGCGCACCCGTTGGCGTCCCTGCCGGCGGGCACCGCTGCAGGGCGGCACGGGTGCGGCCGAGCGGCGCGACCAGCGCGGCGGCCTCGGCGAGCCCGTGCGACGCTTCCTCCGCGTGCAGCTGAACCCCGGTCAGGGTGACGTGCAGTGGCGCCGGATTGTCGATGACCAGCGCGCACCGCGCCGCGTCCGGCTCACGCGCCAGCTGCCAGCGCAGGCCGCGTGCGGCCGTGTCCACGGCCATGGCAAGGCCGGGCGGACGGGCGAATACCTTCAGCGTGGTCTGGACCGCCAGCTGCAGCGTGCCGTCGTCCTGCGCTGGCCGTTGCGGTATTTCCAGCACGTGCAGCCAGAACAGTGATTCGCGGTCGGCCGGCAGCGGCTGCCCGGTGGACAGGATGCGCAGCGCCTGCTGCTGTCCACCGTCCACCCGCACCAGCGGTGGCAGCAGCACGAACGGTACGTCCTCGTGCTCGGGCACGCTTTCGTGCGCGCTGCGGCCCAGCCAGGATGTGACCAGCGCGGGCGCTTCGCCGTCGTTGTGGACCCGCAGCACGGTGTCCCTGTCTGTGTCGGCGATCACCACGCGGGTGCGGTCCAGCACCAGCGACGCCGCGGCGGTACCTGGCATGAGCAGCAGCGCGAGCGCTGCCGTAATCCTTGCAACCATGTCGACCGTTCCTGCCCTGTGGGACACCATGTCCGCACCGGACATAACACTGTGTTCAATGACGATGCGCTGGCGAACGGAAAGCGTAGGGCGTGGCGCAGGCGGCAGCGATCGGATTGGTCCGAGCGCACGGCGTATTTTTTCGATCAAACATGCTTGTTTTCAGCATCGTGCCTATGCACGAGGTGACGTGACACGCCGACTGCCGGGCGCGTGAGGACATATACCTGGTGTGTACGGCATGGCGCGCCCCGACAGCACTTGCACATCCATCTTGATGAAGAGATATACTCAGGACGTCCCATCGCCAGCCGTCACCCCATGACCGCCATCAGCTTCGAGTTCTATCCGCCCAAGACCGGGGAACAGCGCACCCAGCTCGACCGTGCCGCGGCCAGGCTCAAGGCGTTCGCCCCCGAATACGTGTCGTGCACGTTCGGTGCCGGTGGCTCCACCCTGAGCTACACCTCCGAGACCGTCCGCCATCTCAAACAGCACCACCGTTTCGAGGCCGCGCCGCACCTGTCGTGCGTGGGCGGAACCCGCCAGGAGATCCGCGAGCTGCTCAAGCTGTACCGCGCGATCGGCTGTCGGCGCCTGGTCGCACTGCGCGGCGACCTGCCCTCCGGCATGGGCTTTCCCGGTGACATGCGCTATGCCGCCGAACTGATCGCCTTCATCCGTGCCGAACACGGCGATGTGTTCCGCATCGAGGTCGGCGCCTACCCGGAAACCCATCCGCAGGCGCCGGACGCGCTGACCGACCTGAAGCACTTCAAGGCCAAGATCGACGCCGGCGCCGATGCGGCCATCACCCAGTACTTCTACAACGCCGACGCGTATTTCCACTTCGTCGAGCAGGTGCAGCGGCTCGGCGTGCAGGTGCCCATCGTGCCGGGCATCATGCCGATCTCCAACTTCAGCCAGCTACGGCGCTTCTCCGAACAATGCGGCGCGGAAATCCCGCGCTGGATCAGCCGGCGCATGCAGGCCTATGGCGATGACAGCGAATCGATCCGCCAGTTCGGTGCCGAGGTGGTCGCCCAGCTGTGCCAACGCCTGCTGGACGGCGGTGCGCCGGGATTGCACTTCTACACGCTGAACCTGGCCCGGCCCACCGTGGCGGTGCTGGACCTGCTGCGGCCCTGAGACCGCGCCCCCAGGCTGCCCGGGGCGATGCATTTGGCGCTACGCTGGCGCCGATGAATGCCCTGCCGCTGATCGTTCTGCTGACCGCACTGAGTGCCACCCTGCCCGCCGCCGCGCAGGCGCCGCGGATCAACCGCTGCACCGATGCCGGCGGACGCAGCGTGTTCACCGACCGTCCCTGTGACACGGTGGGGGCCCGCGCCCGGTTGCCCGCGCCCGCCGCAACCGGCAACACGCTGGACCGCGACACCCTGGGGGCACGCTGTCCGCGGCGCCTGAGCGAACTGGTGATGGCCCTGCGCACCGCCACCGGCAGCAACGACGTCAACCGGCTGTCCTCGCTGTACCTGTGGGGGCCGGTCTCCAGTGCCGGTGCGCAGCGCGTGCTGGGCGAACTGGAATCCATCGCCCGGCGGCCGCTGGTGGACGTGGTGCCGGTCTACCCGGCACCGCCGGCCCCTGACACCCCCGCCGTGCCGGCCAGTGCCGGTGCCGCCGAGCCGATGGCCGCACCGGCACCGGCGCCGGCCGTGCAGCGCCCGGTGGGCCTGCGCCTGGAGCAGACGCTGCCCGGCAGCGCAACCCGGGCCAGCACCGTGCTGGGCCTGCGCCGTCAGTACGGCTGCTTCTGGATCACGCTGTAGCGCGCGCTACGCCGGCCACAGGCCTCGGATGGCGGCAACGCCTTGGCCACCGTGGCGGCGCGCGGCACCGATATCGTCGGCGGACAGCCCTCCCAGCGCATAGATCGGCAACGACACCTGCGCACGCAGCGCGGCAAAGGCCGGCCAGCCCAGCGGCGCCGCACCCGGATGGCTGGGCGTGGCCTGCACCGGACCGAGCACGGCGAAATCACAGCCCAGCCGCTGCGCGGCCTGCAGCTGCGCCAGGTCGTGGCAGGAGGCGGCCACCAGCTGTCCGGCCGGCAACGGGCGTTCCTGCAGCTGCAGCAGCTGCTCGCTGCCCAGGTGCACGCCGACACCCAGCGCCTGGGCCAGCGCGATATCGCGGTTGAGCAGCCACTGCACGCCACGCCGGTGCGTGTGCACCACCTGCTGCAGCAGCTGCTGCCGCTGCGGTGTCTCCGGCGGCAGACGCAGCTGGATGCGCTGCTGCCCCGAGCTCACGGCACGCTGCAGCTGCTCGTGCCAGCGCTGCTGGCCGGGGTCATCTGCCGCCGGCGGCGGGGTGATCAGGTACTGGTCGGGCTGGCGCAGCGCGGCCACCACCGGCAGGTCGGCCGGCGGCATCGAATAGCGCCCCAGCTTCTCCGGCGCCACCCAGGTGACGGCCTGGCCTTCGCGCCCACGGGGCACCCCCTTCCAGCTGCGCACGTGGCGCACTTCCAGGGTGAGGTGCTTGTCCGGGTAGACCTGCGGCACGTCGATGAGCCAGTCGCCAATGGTCGCCTCGATCCCCAGCTCCTCCTGCAGTTCGCGCGCCAGCGCCTGCGCCGAGGTCTCGCCCTGCTCGCGCTTGCCGCCGGGGAACTCCCACAGGCCGGCCATGTCACGGTCGTCGGTACGGCGGTTGAGCAGCACGCGGCCGCGTGCATCGGTGATCACGGCGGCCACCACATGGATGGAGCGCAAAGCAGGCTGTGTCGACATGCCCAGCAGGATGCACAACCCGGGCGCCCGCGTGCAAGCGCCGCACCCCGGGCATGAAAAACCCCGCCGCAGCGGGGTTCCTCGACACGTGGGCGCGGGCCGGCACGCCGGCCCTGCGCAGGGTCAGCTCAGCTGACCGTGGCAGTGCTTGAACTTCTTGCCGCTGCCACACGGGCACGGATCATTGCGGCCCACCTTCGGCTCGTCGCGCTGCATCTGCACGCTGGCCTGCTGCGCCGCCTGCACCTGCGCGGCTTCCTCGTCCGCGCTGTAGCCGCCGGCATCGTCATGCTGGAACTGCGACTGGCGCAGGCGGGCTTCGGCCTGCTGGCGCTCGGCCGCTTCCAGTGCCGCCACTTCCTCGTCGCTGCGGATGCGCACGCGCGCGAGCAGGGTGACCACTTCGCGCTTGACGTTCTCCAGCATGTCCGAGAACAGCTCGAAGGCTTCCTTCTTGTATTCCTGCTTGGGCTGCTTCTGGGCATAGCCACGCAGGTAGATGCCCTGGCGCAGGTAGTCCATGCGGGCCAGATGTTCCTTCCAGCTCTGGTCCAGCACGGTCAGCATCACGTGCTTCTCCAGCGCACGCATGGTCTCGTCGCCCACGCCGGCTTCCTTTTCGGCGAAGTGCTGGTCCACACGCTCCTGCACCTTCTGCGCGATGGCTTCGGCATCGAGTTCCTCGTGCTCGGCCACCAGCCCGGTCACCGACATGTCCAGTCCGAATTCCGACTGCAGCGTGGCTTCCAGGCCCGGCAGGTCCCACTGCTCGTCGATGGAGTTCGGCGGTACGAAGCGGGCCACGATGTCGTACACCACGTCACCGCGGATGCCTTCCACGTTCTCGCGCACGGACTCGGCGTCCAGCAGCTCATCGCGCTGGGCGTAGATGACCTTGCGCTGGTCGTTGTTGACGTCGTCGAAGTCCAGCAGGTTCTTGCGGATGTCGAAGTTGTGCGCCTCGACCTTGCGCTGCGCCTTCTCGATCTGCCGGCTGACCAGGCGGTCCTCGATGACGTCGTCTTCCTTCATGCCCATCATGCGCATGGCCTTCTGCACCCAGTCGGAGGCGAAGATGCGCATCAGGTTGTCTTCCAGCGACAGGTAGAAACGGGACGAACCCGGGTCACCCTGGCGGCCGGAACGGCCACGCAGCTGGTTGTCGATACGGCGCGACTCATGGCGCTCGGTGCCCACGATATGCAGGCCGCCGGCCTGCTTCACCGCGTCATGGCGCTTCTGCCATTCGGCCTTCAGCTCGGCCTTCTGCGCCTCGGTGGCGTCCTCGCCCAGGGCGTGCAGCTCGGTTTCCAGCGAGCCGCCCAGCACGATGTCGGTACCACGGCCGGCCATGTTGGTGGCGATGGTCACCGCACCGGGGCGACCGGCGTTGGCCACGATGGTCGCTTCGCGGTCATGCTGCTTGGCGTTGAGCACCTCGTGCTTCACCCCGGCCTTGCGCAGGTGCTCGGACAGCATTTCCGAGGTTTCGATCGAGGTGGTACCCACCAGCACCGGCTGGCCGCGCTTGGCGCAGTCTTCGATGTCGGCCAGCACCGCGTTGAACTTGCCCTGGCGGTTCAGGAACACCTGGTCCGGGCTGTCCTTGCGGATGGTCGGGCGGTTGGTGGGAATCACCACCACTTCCAGGTTGTAGATGCTCTGGAACTCGAAGGCCTCGGTGTCGGCGGTGCCGGTCATGCCCGAGAGCTTGCCGTACATGCGGAACAGGTTCTGGAAGGTGATGCTGGCCAGCGTCTGGTTCTCACGCTGCACCGGCACGCCTTCCTTCGCTTCCACGGCCTGGTGCAGGCCGTCGGACCAGCGGCGGCCGGACAGGGTGCGGCCGGTGAATTCATCGACGATCACCACCTCGCCATCGCGCACGATGTAATCCACGTCGCGCTGGTAGATGGCATGCGCGCGCAGCGCGGCATTGAGGTGGTGCACCACGGTGAGGTTCTGCGGTGCGTACAGGCCTTCGGTTTCACCGCTGAGGATGCCGGCCTGCACCAGCAGTTCCTCGGCATGCTCCATGCCCGCTTCGGACAGGTGGACCTGCTTGCCCTTCTCATCGACCCAGAAGTCGCCCTCGCCTTCCTCGGTCTCCTGCTTGACCAGGCTGGGCACGATCTTGTTCACGCGGATGTACAGCTCCGGCGAATCATCGGCCGGACCGGAGATGATCAGCGGGGTGCGCGCCTCGTCGATCAGGATCGAGTCGACTTCGTCGACGATCGCGTAATGCAGGCCGCGCTGGTAACGGTCGGCCTTGGACAGCGCCATGTTGTCGCGCAGGTAGTCGAAGCCGAACTCGTTGTTGGTGCCGTAGGTGATGTCGCTGGCATAGGCCTCGCGCTTGTCGCTGTGCGGCATGCCCGGGTACACCACGCCCACGCTCAGGCCCAGCCAGTTGTACAGCTTGCCCATCTGCGCCGAGTCGCGCCGTGCCAGGTAGTCGTTCACCGTGACCACGTGCACGCCCTTGCCTTCCAGCGCGTTCAGGTACACCGGCAGCGTGGCCACCAGGGTCTTGCCTTCACCGGTGCGCATCTCGGCGATCTTGCCCAGGTGCAGCACCATGCCGCCGATCAGCTGCACGTCGTAGTGGCGCATGCCCATCACGCGACGGCTGGCCTCGCGGCAGACCGCGAACGCTTCCGGCAGGACCTTGTCCAGCGGTTCGCCGCCGGCCACGCGCTGCTTCAGCTCCGGGGTCTTGGCCTGCAGCTGCGCATCGCTGAGCTGCTGCATCTCCGGCTCCAGCGCATTGATCTTGGCGACGATGCGATTGAGCTGACGAAGCTGTCGTTCGTTACGACTGCCGAAGACGCGGGTAAGCAGGCTGTTGATCATTGAAGGAACCGGGTTGTCAGGTGAACGCCGCACGGTCCCACCGGAACCGTCCGCCGCAAACGAATCAGGGCGCAAATGCGCCCTGTCGGAATGGCTACATCAACCATTGTAGCTTGGGATGAGCGCCGCGCGTTTCAAGCGCTCACCCCCAGCCGGGGCCGGATCCGGCAGCAGGCCGGCCCGGCCCGGTCGATCAGCCGCGCGAGACGCGGCCCACCGGGGTATTGCCGCCGGTGCCGAGGAACTTGCGCGGGTTGACCACCCGGCCGTTCTCCCAGACCTCGAAGTGCACGTGGGCGCCGGTGGAGCGGCCGGTGGAGCCGGCCTTGGCCACTTCCTGGCCCACCCGGACCAGATCGCCGACCCGGACCACCAGGCGCGAATTGTGCGCGTAGCGGGTGACATAGCCATTGCCATGGTCCACGTCGACCACGTTGCCGTAGCCGCCCTTCACCCCGGCAAAGCTGACCACGCCGTCGGCCACCGACAGCACCGGGTCACCGACCCGGGCATGGAAGTCGATGCCCTTGTGGTTGCCGACACCGCGGCCGAACGGGTCGGCACGGTTGCCGAAGCCGGAGGTCACGTAGCTGTTGCGGATCGGCGCGCGCGAGGGCATCGCGTTCTGCTGCAGCTGGTGGTCGAACATCAGCGATTCCATCACCGACAGCTGGTTGCCGGCCGCAGCGAAGCGCTGCTCCAGCACCTGTAAGTCGGCGTTGACGTCCTTCACCGGGATGTCGGTGATCGGGCCGGAGGCGTCGCCATCACCGAGGCCGGGGGTCTGGCCGAAGTCGAACTCGCCGTCTTCCAGCTTGCCCATCTCGGTCAGCCGCTCGCCCAGGGCATTGAGCCGGGTGGCCTGCGCCTGCAGCTCGCCCAGCCGTGCGGCCAGCGCGTTGACCTGGGTCTGCGCCTCGCCACGGACCTGGGCCAGCTCGCGCTCCTGCTGGTCCACACGGGCCTGCAGCCGCGCGTCGCCGAATACATTGGCGCCGATGCCGCCGGCAAAGCCGATAATGCACCCCATCCCCAGCACGCTGCCCAGCAGTGCACGGGGACGGTCCTCGAAGTAGTCGCGCAGGCGTGCCACGAGGGTCGTGGCCTTTCCTTCACGTGTTTTGATTACTATTTTTTTGAATGCCATCTGTGAGTTGTCATGTCAGAGCCGAAATCCAGCGTCCGTTCCGCGTCCACGCCGAAGCCGGCGCTTGATGCGGTCATGGCGGACAAATCCGGGAACCCACTGCGGCGAGCCTTGTGGCTCGATGCGCTGGACCGGCAATTGCGCCCCCACCTGCCACCCGCGCTGCGCAGCCATTGCCGGCTGGCGAACACGAGCGAGGAACACCTCGTTTTTCTCGTCGATTCCCCGGTCTGGCATGCCCGCTTGCGGCTTGCCGAAACGCAGTTGCTCGACGCGGCCCGGTCCATCGGGCTGAAGGCCACCAGGGTGACCATCAAAACCGCGTCCCCCACGCCCATGCGCTCCCCAGCACACGACCAACGGAATGGACCCCACGCGGTTTCAGCCGCCACGCACAAAGGGCTACGCGACGCCTTGGCATGCCTGCAGGACGTTCCCAGCAACAAGGGACGCCGTTGAAGACCGTGGTGCATCCTGCGCCACTCCCCGCCGCCAAGACCATGTCACCATGGCGTGAACAATATGCGAGGGCCGAGGCGCATCCTAACGGGGGAACCCCGCCCAGTCGTTACGTTTTTGTTATTTATTCGTTAAGTTCAGGCTTCTGCGCGGGCAGGTTCACAAAGTGTGACCGCCTCAGGCGCTGTTTTCCGTTGCGCCGCAACGGCTTTCCCTGAAACGACAACGCCGCCCGGAGGCGGCGTGTATCGGACGTGGATCGGCGCTCAGGCGTATGCAGCCGTGCCATATGCGACGGGCTCGGGGTCGGCGGCTGCCTCGTAGCTGGCCCATTCCCAGGCACTGGCGTCGGCCAGCAGCGCACGCACCAGCGCGTTGTTGAGCGCGTGGCCGGACTTGAAGCCCTCATAGGCACCCAGCACCTGCGCACCGGCCAGATAGAGGTCGCCGATGGCATCGAGGATCTTGTGCCGCACGAATTCGTCGGCATAGCGCAGCCCGTCTTCGTTGAGCACGCGGAATTCGTCCAGGACGATCGCGTTGTCCATCGAACCGCCCAGGCCCAGATTGCGCTCGCGCATGTATTCCAGGTCGCGCATGAAACCGAACGTGCGTGCGCGCGAGATTTCCTTGGCGTAGGCCTGGGTGGAGAACTCGATCTCCTGCCGCGACTGCTTGGCCGGAATCATCGGGTGGTTGAACTGGATCGTGAACCCCAGCTTGAAGCCTTCATAGGGTTCGAAGCGGGCGACCTTGTCGCCATCGGTGACTTCGACCGGCTTGAGCACACGGATGAAGCGCTTCGGCGCGTTCTGCTCGACCAGCCCGGCGGACTGCAGCAGGAACACGAACGGGCCGGACGAACCGTCCATGATCGGCAACTCGGCCGAGGACAGTTCAACAATGATGTTGTCCACGCCGAGACCGGCCAATGCCGACATCAGGTGTTCAACGGTCTGGATCTTGGCGGCGTTGCAGGTCAGCCCGGTGCACAGGGTGACTTCGGTGACCAGCTCGGCCTTGGCCGGGACATCCACCGCCGGCTCCAGGTCCACGCGGCGGAACACGATGCCATGGTTGACCGGTGCCGGGCGCAGGGTCATGTAGACCTTGTCGCCGCTGTGCAGGCCAACGCCGGTGGCGCGGATCGTGTTCTTCAATGTGCGTTGCGGAATCATGCGGTGGACCGTAGGACGTGCGGCCGGCCGTGATGGCCATGCCGGGGGGACGTGCGGAAGTGACGCGCAAGATTACCATGCGGCTGCCCCTACCCCGGCTGAAAGCGTGGCAGGACGCAGCGTCACGCCAGCGCGTGGACGCATGCAACAGGGCGGCCGGGCCCATCCTGGCCCGGCGCCTGGTACTGCAGGACATGGTGCGTGCCAGCCGGGGAGGACAGGCCCCGGCGAGCGCGGTCAGTCCGCCTGGCGGCGCAGGAACGCCGGAATGTCCAGGTAATCGTTGGGCAGCTCGGCCGCGGCCGGGGCTGCTCCGCTGCTGGTGCTGGTCGCGGAGGAGGAGGACATCGAGGACGAGGACGCCACCGAGTCGCTGCTGGCACGGCGCAGGCCCAGGCCCACGCCGCCCACGGCCTTGGACACCGCATCGCCGCCGTTGTCGAAATCGGCGAACTCCGGCTGGCCGGTGGTGGCGTTGCGGACCAGCTTGATCGGTGCACGCTCGCCGGGGCGCTGCGACTTGGCAGCCGCCACGCGGTTCAGGCCGGTGGCCACCACGGTCACGCGCACTTCGTCCTGCATGTCCGGGTCGAGCACGGTGCCCACCACCACGGTGGCATCTTCGGAGGCGAAGCCATCGATGGTGCGGCCGATCTCGTCGAACTCGGCCATGGTGAAATCGGCACCGGCGGTGATGTTGACCAGGATGCCGTTGGCACCGGCCAGGTTCACATCGTCCAGCAGCGGGTTCTGGATCGCCGATTCGGCGGCGGCCTGGGCGCGGTCATCGCCGCGGGCGGTGCCGGTACCCATCATCGCCAGGCCCATTTCGGACATGACGGTGCGCACGTCGGCGAAGTCGACGTTGATCAGGCCCGGGCGCACGATCAGGTCGGCGATGCCCTGCACGGCGCCCTGCAGCACGTCGTTGGCCGCGCGGAACGCCTGGATCATGGTGGCGTTGCGGCCGAGCACGGTGATCAGCTTCTCGTTCGGGATGGTGATCAGCGAATCGCAGTGCTGGCTCAGCTCCTCGATGCCCTTCAGCGCCACCTGCATGCGGCGGCGGCCTTCGAACGGGAACGGCTTGGTGACCACCGCCACGGTGAGGATGCCCATCTCCTTGGCCAGCTGCGCCACCACCGGCGCGGCGCCGGTACCGGTGCCGCCGCCCATGCCGGCGGTGATGAACACCATGTCCGCGCCCTGCAGGGCGTCCATGATGCGCTCGCGGTCTTCCAGCGCGGCCTGGCGGCCCACTTCCGGATTCGCGCCGGCGCCCAGTCCCTTGGTCACGTTGGTGCCCAGCTGCAGCTGCAGCTTCGCTCCGCAGTTCTTGATCGCCTGCGAATCGGTGTTGGCGGTGATGAACTCCACGCCGTCCACCGCCGAGTTGACCATGTGCGCCACGGCGTTGCCGCCGCCGCCGCCCACGCCAACCACCTTGATCACCGCATTGGGTGCCATCTTCTCAATCAGTTCGAAATGCGCCATGTCCGTGTCCTCGTAGTATCCGTTTTCGGTGGCATGGAGCGTTGTGGCGTCCTGCCTCGCGCTGCATGTTGCCGTAACGGCTGTGTGGATTATGTGTTGCTGCCATGTTGATGACCGATGACATCCGGTCCTGCCACTACGTCGTCTTCGTCTTCGCTTCCATCCGCATCCGCCGGGCCCTCCCGGCGCTGGTCACCGCCGCTCAGAACTCGCCGCGGAACCAGGTTTTCAGTTTCTTGAACATGCTCCCGGCGCGTCCGGTCGGCAGCGAAGGCCGCCGCGGATGCTCGATCTGGCTGCCCATCAGCAGCAGGCCCACGCCGGTGGCGTGCACCGGATTGCCGACCACTTCGCCCAGCCCGGTGACGTGCTGCGGAATGCCCACGCGTACCGGCATCTGCAGCATTTCCTCGGCCAGTTCCACCACGCCTTCCATCTTCGAGGCACCGCCGGTCAGCACCAGTCCGGCACGCACCATCTCCTCGAAACCGGAGCGGCGCAGTTCGGCCTGCACCATTTCAAAGATTTCCTCGTAACGCCCCTGCACCGCCTGCGCCAGCGAGTGGCGCGGCATGCGCCGCGGCGGGCGGTCGCCCACCGACGGCACCTGGATGCTTTCCTCGGCGGTGGCCAGCTGGGCCAGGGCGCAGGCATAG